>Ga0272441_10002439_pt1 | contig 37435 bp, 31 predicted proteins | sample SSMProp6N_FD_193582 | JGI IMG/M metagenome (GOLD analysis project Ga0272441, IMG submission 193582) | Marine sediment archaeal communities from Little Sippewissett salt marsh, Falmouth, MA, United States - SSM-Prop-6N | ecosystem: Environmental > Aquatic > Marine > Wetlands > Sediment ...
TGAGCAGGAGCGATTCCCGCACGGAGCGATTCCGGTACATAATCATCAACCGGACGGAGAAATCCGGCTTTCGCGAATTCCGCCGGCCAAATGGTGTCAACATATACGATGTCCACATCAGCGCCTCCCCGGGCTGATGTTACAATTCTGGTTTGCACCTCGTCATATGCCAGAGAGACTATTTCGAGCTCTATGCCTTTCTGCTGGTACCAGTCCGATGCCACTTCATCGAGAATCGGTCGCCAGTCAACCGGAGCAAGCACGGTCAGGGTTCGCGGCGCCTGCTCCGCCGGTTCAGTCTCTCCCTGCCCTCCGGCATAGGTGAAACTTACGACTATCAGCAAAAAAACCGGCAGGATAGTTTGCCGTACTATTCTTTTTTTCATAATATTCTCCTCCTTGGATATTTTTACCAACTTATGCAATCGATTGCGTCCGTGGTACTGTCCCTTCCTTTCCTCCTTCCCAATCAGAATAGGGGTCTACTTAACTGGTTGTGCTCCGCTGGATTCCCGAATGATCAGCTCTTCCTGAAGTGTTGTTCCTGATGTCGGCTGCCCATTCATGATTGAATATAGTTTTTCGACCAGCAATCCGGCGCTTTTCCGAATATCCTGCCGGAGGGTGGTCAATTTCGGCTTGCAGTAGGATGCTATATAAATATCATCATAGCCAACAACGGCGATATCCTCTGGAACTCGATATCCCAGGGACCCAAGTACATTGATTACGGAAACTGCCATCAAGTCACTGCAGATAATAAGTGAATCAAGTTCAGGCCGCGCTTTCAGGAGCTGTACCGCAGCGGCACAGCCCGACTCCGCGGTATAATCACTATAGCTTACAAAGCGGTCGTCGAAAGGAATTTCCGCCTCCAGCAGTCCTTTTCGATATCCCCCTATACGCAGGCTGGTATCGGTGAGAAATTCATTTCCTCCGATAAAACCGATTTTCTGCCTGCCCAGCGAAACGAGATGCCGGACCGCCTTCTGTATTCCGAGGGTTCCGCTGTATCCTACGGATACGTATTCCTGTCCGGGAAGTGGTGCTCCCCAAACGACGAAAGGAACGCCGGTCCCGGAAAGCATTGCTATTCTGGGATCCTTCTGTTCCCGGGCGAGGATGATCAGGCCGTCGTACCTTTTGGATTGAAAAAAATCCTGATACCAGGATTCCGAATATCCTCTTACCCTCGATATCAGGAGGCCGTAATCCTTTTCGGCCAGTTCGTCGATGATTGCTCCGAGCATCTCCGTATAAAAAGGATCAGAAACCTGCCGATGGCTGTGTTTTCCGAAGGGTACAACCGCGGCTATGGTCTGGGTACGTTGAAGCCGGAAGTTTCTCGCCTGAGAATTGAGCTGGTATTTATGCTCCCTGGCGATCTGCAGGATTCGATCACGGGTTGCCTGAGGTATGCTTTTGTGTCCGTTCAGAGCCCGGGAAACAGTTGATATGGATACTCCGGCGAACTTCGCTATGTCAGCCATTGCAACAGTTCTTTTTTTCATTTTTTAATCAGGGAAAAATTAAATTTACGCAATCGATTGCGTAAATTATAACACCGATTCAGCTTATCGTCAAATTAATTCGTCCGTACCGTCGGGCTCGGACGATTAATCCGTTTTTCTCCTCTATCTTTGATGAAAAACCGGGCGCGAGCAAAATAGAGCACGAGGAGAAAGAAATGAAAGGAAATCAACGTACAAGAACAGCGGCGGGCCTTCTGCTGCTGATAATGATGCTTCTGATGCAATCCTGCGCATCCGGCGGCAAAGAACAGGAATACACAGCCGAAGAATGGTATGAGCTGGGCATGACCTCCGATGATGTACTGGATCAGGTGCTGCTTTTTTACCTGGGTGAAGCATGGCAGGGCATGTCGGATATCAACGAGTGTCTGGAGACCATGAACAGAATAGATCCGGAGGACCCGGAAAGCTGGTCCCGTGAATGGAGAAGGACGGCGGAACGATTGGAGAAGACCGGTTACGAAAAGCAAAAAAACGGACATCGCTGGAGTGCCGGGGAATACCTGATGCGGGCCTCCACGTATTATCGGGCGAGTATGCACAGAAATATGCACCCCGGAAGCGAAGAAGTCAGAGAAATGACCGAGCGGGAGATCAGGTGTTTTGTTACTTCCCAGGAGCTTCTTCGGGAGCCCATGGAGGTGGTCGGCATCCCCTTCGAAGGCATAGACCTGACAGGATATTATTATACAGCCCGAGCCGCGGGTTCGGTTCCGTCGAGGGCACCGGTGTTGATCGTCCATCAGGGGAGAGATGCCTGGGCGGAGGACTGCCGTTATATCGCCAGGGAGGCGGTCCGGCGGGGATACCATTGTCTGCTCATAGACGGACCGGGGAATGGTCAGGCCCTGCGGAGGCATGATCTGCCCTTCAGACCGGACTGGGAGACCTTTGTCAGCCCGGTGGTGGAATATCTGCTCACCCGACCGGAGGTGGATCCTGAGGGTATCATGCTGATGGGTTTGAGCATGGGCGGATATCTGGCCGGCCGGGCGGCGGCCTTCGAACCGAGGCTCAGGATCTGTATTGCAAATCCGGGGGTTCTGGATTGGGGAGAAGTGTTCATGGAGAATCTTGCAGGGTACAGCCCCGAAATGCTTGAGATGTATGAAAACCATCCGAAACGGCTGAACGGTATGCTCAAGATAGCCGGGGCCCTTAATCCTTTTCTCCTGTGGGGACTCACCGATACCATGTGGAAACATGGTGCACAATCACCGGTCGGAATGCTCGATGATATACAGCGCTACACGAACCGGGAAACCGTCGGTGATATTACGGCCGTCACCCTGGTGATTGATGCCGAATATGAAGCCTACGGTCAGGCACGGCAATTCTATGACGCTTTAAGATGTGAAAAAGAATACATGCTGTTTACCGAAGATGAGGCAGCCCCTCTCCATGTCCAGACAGGATCGCTCGCCGTTTCGAGTCAGCGGATTTTTGACTGGATCGATATAGAGCTGGAAAGTTGATTTTCGCTGCCCGGGAGGTGGTATTCCGCAGGATCGAGGACAGTTGATGCTCTTTACTTGTTTTCAAAAAAAGGTAGAATACAGCCAGAGAGGATGTATTCTACCTTTGCGATCATCAATATAATCCTTGCCTCACACTCCTTCGTGGCTGCCGTTCTGCTGTTCCTGCGCAGGAACAATCAAGCCGCCTCGAGATACCTCTCTCTGATCAATTTTCTGACCGGAATACTGTTTTTTATAGCCTACCTGACCCTGGACAGGTATTACTCCAGTCCGGTTTTTCTGGTATGTCTGGGTATAGTCCTGGTTTACTATCTTACCCCTCTCTGTTATCTGTATACCTTCAGGCTTTCAAGGACGGAGACGAAAAATGACGGGTATCATTTCATTCCCGCCTTCATGGTGACATTCTACGTGAGCATCCGATGGGTATCGGGTCTTCGGCAGCCGACAATACCGATTGAGGAGCTGTTTAACCTGCGGTATATTCCCTTCGATCTTTATCTCCTGCTTCAGGCGGGAATCCTGATGCTTACTTTGTATCTGCTGCTGATGCTTCTTATCATCCGAACTTATAACCGGGGGCTGGAGAGCCGGTACTCCTCGATTGAAAAACGGAACCTCCGGTGGCTGCAGACCCATCTGGCGGTCGGCGTCTGCGGCGGATTCATTTTCTTTACCACCAATATATTTCAGTATTTCTTTGCCGCCTCCTTTGACTTCCTCTTTGACCGGGTCGAGTATGCCGGCCAGCTGTTCAGTGTTGTTTTCCTCTTATCCATTGTGTACTTCACTTTTCTGCAGCCGGATATTGAAGGATCTCCCGGGATGCCGATCAAGGCGGGCAGTCATTCATCTGAACCTTCGTACACACGACAGCGTCTTGGTGAGGAGAAGGAGAGGGAGTATGTGAAACATCTTCTCTCGTTCATGGAGACGGAGAAGCCCTATCTCGATCCCGAATTGACGATACAGGACCTGGCTGCGAAACTGGGTATACCTTCCGCCCATCTTACCATGGTTCTGAATATTCATATAAAGAAGACCTTCTATCAGTTCATCAATTCCTACCGGGTTGCCTATGCAGGAGAGCTGCTGAACGATACCCGGATGGAACAGGAAAATATCCTCAACGTTGCCCTTGAAGCCGGATTCAACTCGAAATCCAGTTTCAATACCTATTTCAAAAAACTGAAGAACATGACGCCCCGGGAATATCGGCGGAGAGCTGCGGAACAGGCAGCGGAAAATCATACCAGAGAACCAGATGAATAAGGAGTACAGCATGCACGAAACCGGCAATACCGATGAACAGATCCGGGAGGCGCTCATCGAGAATATGGGAGATCAGATCGACAACTACCTTCTGCCCCCACCGGTATTCGACTATATGGGGGCCGAATATGTCGATTTCGACCGGGCCGCCGGAACGCTTTCAATCAGATTTCCCATCCGGCCGGAATACCGTAATCCCTACGGGGCCATGCAGGGCGGGATGGTTGCCGCCGCCGTGGATAACACCCTTGGACCATTGAGTGTTCTCGTCGCCCCTCCGAACGTTACCAGGATGCTGGAAATGACGTACAGCTACCCGGTTGACCCTGCCATGGAATATTTCACCGTACACGCACGGTTCACTGAAAGAAATGAACGGCGTCTCTTTTTCAAGGCCGAGGTGAAAAGTCCGGAGGGCCGGAGACTGGCGAGGGCGAAGGCTGTCCATTATATTCTGTGAGGGAATGGAAGAGAATGGGGGAGATTCGGAAGTTACTCGAGCGGGACCTGTATAAAAATATCAACATGCTGTATTTCATGGAGGATAACCTGGTCCATGATCTTAGACGGGTGGGGAATTCCGTCATACTCAGAGGCGAAAGTGACCGGAAGTGGACCTTTATCAGCTGTTCCGACGGGTCTGATTGGGGGCTTATTCTGGCTGAGCTGAACGATCAGGACAGATGTTTCGCGGTGATCGAAGATTGGATCTTTTCCCGGATTACCGAAAACAGAAACTGTGCCTGGAGTTTATCAACCCTGCGATTGGTGCTTCCCGCCGGGTCGGAGATGTGCATGGATAGATATGGAAATCCGGAAGCAGCCGGATGGCGAGAGGAAACCGGGCCGGTTCCTGCATACGTTCGTCCCCTCTCGGAAGCAGATATACCAGTAATTCTGGAGAATTCGGAATACAGGGATTATATTTCGGCTGATTATATCGGAATGCGGATTGAAAGCGGACCCTCCCTCGGAATTGTGATTGAAGGTTTTCCTGTCGGCTGGGTGCTGACCCATGATGACGGGGCTATCGGTTTTATGCACATAATGCAAAAATTCAGGAAACAGGGCTATGCAAAGAGACTTATGCTCCATATGATTCAACTGATTCGCAGATGCGGCAGGATACCCTTCGTTCATATCGAAGAGACAAACACCGCTTCGATGGCCCTGGCTGCAAAGCTTGGATTTCAAAGGGACAGGCTTGTCCATTGGTTCGAGATAGAAGCATGAGAGACTCTTCATGGCGATGCCTCTCGTACACAGCAGCCTCACTTTCTTCGGAGGAGAGCACCACAGCATGAAGATAGCATTTTTCGGCGACAGCCTCACCGAAGGGATTCCGGGAGTACCCTTCTTTGATTTTCTCAGGGAAAGACTGAAAGAACATACCCTCTATAACTACGGCCGGGGCGGCGATACCGTCTTGAGTCTGTACCGGAGAATGGAACGGCTGAAATTGTCGGAACATTTCGATATCGCCTTCCTGTGGGTGGGAACAAACGATGTCCTGGTAAACATTACACCGGTCTACCCGGTGGTAAAGCGGCTGGTGAACCAGCAGTGGACCCGGAGCGAACAGGAATTCGCCCAGTATTACCGGAAGAGCATGAATTTTCTTCGGGAAAAATCCATGAGGATATACACGGTTCCACCCTTGTTTATAGGAGAAGATCTGGAGAATGAATGGAACCGGAGGCTCGGACGACTCTCCGGGATCATCTCCGAACTGACGGCGGGGTACGAACAGGCTGCATACATCGATCTGCGGGCTGTTTTCCGGGCTTATCTGAATGGTAAAGCACTCTCAGATTATCTGCCCGAAAGTCTGGCCCGGACGGGATTTGATGTCATCGGACTTAGAGAGCCGAAGCAGGTTGATGAACGTTCAGCTGAGCGGGGGCTCTATTATACCCTGGACGGAGTGCACCTCAACAGCAGGGGGGCGGAGATTACGGCGGAGGTCTTCGCCGCCCGGATTGACGATTATATTCGATATACACATTTCTAATACCGGGATAGCTGCAAGCGGCCGGATTTTGGATTACAATAGGGTATGTCCCAAACCAAGTCCGATATTATTGTAAGCTCCTGGAGTCATCTTCAGGATGAGCTGTTCCGTGATTCCTGGAACAGGGATATAAGCCGCTACCGGTCTCCCTTCGTGTATCGAGGTTTATCTGATCTGAACTACCGGCTGGAGACGACCCTGATGCGTCTCGGCGGACACTACTGTCAACTGGAAAAGCACCTGCTTCGTAATTTCCGGAAATACGCTCAATCGGTGGCGGGGGAACTCGGTTCCTTCTGGCACCTTCTTTCAGTCGCCCAGCATCACGGGCTGCCGACCCGCCTGCTCGACTGGACCTACTCGCCCTACGTAGCCCTGCATTTTGCCACCTCGGATCTCGAAAAATTCGACACCGACGGTGTGATCTGGATCGTTGACTTTGTACAGGCCCACGATCTTCTTCCGGAAACCCTCCGGGATTTGCTGAGTACCGAAGGAGCCCAGGCCTTCACGGTGGAGCTGCTTTCCAGTCTTCGCCACCGGCAGACGCATTCTCCTCAGGATAAAAGCTCCTTTCACGAGTTCGTGGAATCATTGACCGAGTTTGACGCTCTGGGTGAGGAAGAGGAGTTTCTGCTTTTTTTCGAACCGCCATCCATGTATCAGCGGATAGTCAATCAGTTTGCCCTCTTTTCCATCATGTCGAATCCCCGCAGGAGGATCGATGACTGGCTCGCCGACAACCCGTCTCTCCGGCGGCGCATCATCATACCGGCTGCGCTCAAATGGGAATGCCGGGACAAACTCGATCAGTGCAACATCACCGAGCGGGTTCTGTTTCCCGGATTGGACGGCCTCAGCTCATGGCTTCGGCGGCATTACAGTCCGAAGAGTGAACAGGATGATGCAGCGGATGGATGCGGGGATGACGGGGAAGGGTGAGTACAGAATTTTCCCTATAGATTGAAAGTGCCTTTTTCAGGAATATATCCTCCAAACAAAAATCCCGCTTGATTTATAAAATAACATATGTTATATTACAAGTGTTATTCTATAAGGAGAGAGTATGCCGCCGAAAATTTCCTTTACCAGAGATATGATCATCCATGCCGCTGCCGAACTGGTACGGAAAGAGGGAATTGAGAAACTGAATGCCCGGAACGTGGCGAAGGCCATCGGAGGATCGACCCAGCCCATTTACCGGGTTTTTCGTTCCATAGATGAACTGGAAGAAGCGGTTATTGAAAAGCTTACCCCCATCGCCCTCCGGTATATGCTGGATGAAGCGGATGAGGAGAGTGTCTTTCTGAGTATCGGCCTGGGGTTTTTGAAATTTTCACGGGAGGAACCGAAGATCTTCGATCTGCTCTTCGTGAAGGGAAAGAAGAAATGGATATTTTCCAGGAAGAACCCTTCCCTTGGCCCTCTTATGAAAAAGATGCGGCGGGACTTTTTCCTGAAAGATATGAGTGAACAATCACTCATGAGTTTATTTCGGGATATGTTTATCTACAGCCTTGGACTCTGCATGCAGAAAAGCATAGATATCGACCGCACCAATGCTGCCGGGGAACGGAAGCTGCTGCACGATGTAGGTGGACAGTTGATTGCGATGGCCCTGATACGGGAGAAAAATCCCGGGGCTCTGGAGGAAATGAAAAGGAGTTTTATGTCATGAAAATTGTGGTACTTGGCGGAAGTCCGAAGGGAGCGAACAGTGTCACCCTGCAGTATGTGAAGTATTGGGAAGCCTGCTTTCCGGAACATGAATATGAGTACATCTATGCCGCCCAGCGGGTCGCCCTTTATGAGAAGAATCCCGGGGCTTTCGAAGAGGTCATGAAGACCATAGATCGGGCGGATCTGGTGGTATGGGCTTTTCCCCTCTATTATCTGGTAGTCCACTCTTCGTACATACGCTTTATAGAACTGATCTTCGAGCGGCAGCGGGAGGATGTATTCAGAGGGAAATACACCGGGGCGGTCAGCACTTCCATCCATTTTTATGATCATACAGCCCAAAACTACATACGGTCGATTTGTGATGATCTGGGAATGAAATATATCGGCGGAGTGCCCGCCCATATGCGTGATCTGACAAAAAAAGAGATGCAGCCCGGTCTGAGGCTTGTTTTTCAAAGATGGCTGGAAACGGCGGAACATCAGCGGGGAACAATCAGAGCCTTTGCTCCGGTCAGGGAAACCGGTTTCGACGGCTACCAGCCTGTTTCGGACCATCCGGGGCCCCTATCTGCGGAGAAGAAAGTCACCATCGTGGCGGACCTGCCTCCGGGGGACAGCCCCGTGCGGAGAATGGTTGAGCGTTTCAGAAAATCCTTTCCCGGCTCCGAGCTCATCAGTCTGCGGGAAATCAGGATGGGGCCGTGCGCCGGATGTCTTAAATGCGGTTTTGATAATCACTGCACCTACGAGGGGAAGGATGATCTGATCGAACTGCACCGTGAAAAGGTTCTGACTGCGGATGTGCTTGTTTTCGCCGGGGCGATACAGCGGCGCTATCTTTCATCAACCTGGCACCGGTATCTCGAACGGAATTTCAACCGCACTCATCAGCCTGTTCTTGCCGGAAAACACATTGGCTTTCTTGTAAGCGGTCCTCTATCACAAAATGGGAATACCCGCGAAATCCTGCAGGCCTACGCCGAAACGATGGGGGGTACTCTGGCGGATATAATAAGCGATGAGGCTGACGATGCCGGGGCAGTCGACAGCGCGATAGATGATCTGGCCGGAATCCTGAAACGGTATGCAGAGGAAGAGGTAAAACTTCCGGTTTCATTCCTGGGAACTGCCGGGATGAAGCTGTTCCGGGATGAAATTTACGCGGGTCTCCGCTTCGTATTTCAGAGTGATCACAGGTATTATAAAAAACATGGTCTGTATGATTTTCCGCAAAAGCGGATAGGGATGCTGATGCTGATGAACCTGGCAGTCCCTCTATCGAAAATACCCTTTCTCCGCAGAAAAATCCGCGGGAAACTGGTAAAAGGTATGACCAGGCCCTATCACAAGGTGCTGACTGAAGCCCGGCCGGCTGAAAGAAGATCGTTGTTTCAGCAGAATCAGCAGGCGGGGAGTGAAACTGCCTAGCAGGAGAAATGTACGCTTCTTTTCTCACGAAACATGTTGATAGCACATTTTGAACGGTGTAAACTAATGATGGGGCGAGAGGGGGCTTCGGTATGAAAGAGAAGAAGCGAAACGGTTACAATGACACGATAATTTCTGAAAGCGTTGTGGGGCAGAGACTCAGCGGTATACGGAAGCCGGGCACTACCTTCATCGTATTTCAGGGGAAACAGGTCCCTTTTGTTCGAAGTCTGACCATAGGGCGGGACAAGACAAATTCAGTCAGCCTCGATGATAAACTGGTGTCGAGAAAGCATGCGGTCATTAAAAAAATAAAGGGTGTTTTTTTTATTCGCGACCTCGGTTCGACCAACGGGACCTATGTGAATGGAAAACAGATCCCCTCGGAAGAGTTTATCTGTCTCCAGCCGAATGATAAGATCATGATCGGCCGAACCGAACTGTCGATGCTTCATTTTAAATAATTCAATTTAAATAATTCAATCAGGCTGAATTATGCCGGCTCCCCGGCCTGCGTGATCAGCCCTCATCAGATCACTCCCATCTTTCTGCCCACCTTCGTGAAAGCGGCTACAGCCTGATCAATTTCTTCTTCTTTGTGGGCAGCGGACAGCTGTATCCGGATTCGGGCTCTGCCCTTCGGTACGACCGGGTATACGAAGCCGATTACGTAGATACCTTCCTTCAGGAGCTCATCGGCCATCGCAACGGCGGTATGTTCATCATAGAGCATGACCGGGACGATAGCTGTATTCCCGGGTACCAGGTCGAATCCGGCGGAATACATCTGCTTCTTGAAATATTCGGCGTTCCGGAGAGTTTTCTTCGGCAGGTCCGGGTTGGCTTCAACCAGCTCCAGAGCCTTGATAGTCCCTCCTACTACCGCAGGGGCGAGGGTGTTGGAGAATAAATATGGTCTTGATCGCTGCCTCAGCAGGCTGATGATTTCGGCGCGTCCGGAGACACATCCGCCGGAGGCACCTCCCAGGGCCTTCCCGAAGGTAGTGGTGATGATATCCACCCGGTCCTGCACCCCGTGGTATGCCGGTGTACCCTTTCCTCCGGGGCCGATATACCCGGTGGCATGGGAATCATCCACCATCACCAGGGCCTCATATTTGTCGGCCAGGTCGCATATCTCATCAAGCCTTGCGATGTCTCCGTCCATCGAAAAGACTCCGTCCGTGCAGATGATCCTGCGGGGGGCATCGGAAGCCTCCTTCAAAGCCCGTTCCAGGTCCTCCATGTCCGAGTGTGCGTAGCGGTATCTTCCCGCCTTGGTCAGTCGTACACCGTCGATGATGGAAGCATGGTTGAGGGCGTCGGATATGATGGCATCCTCTTCTCCAGCCAGAGGCTCAAAGACTCCCCCATTGGCATCGAAACAGGCGGCGTAGAGAATGGTATCGTCGGTCCCGAGAAAGCGGGAAACCCGTTCTTCCAGGTCCTTATGTATCTGCTGGGTCCCGCAGATGAACCGGACCGATGAGAGGCCGTACCCCCAGGCTTCCATGGTTTCCCGGGCAGCCTTTATGATGTGCGGATTATCCGCCAGACCCAGATAGTTATTGGCACAGAAGTTGATCACCCTTTTCCCGCCGGCGACCTCGATAGTCCCCCGCTGAGGACTGGTGAGCACCCTCTCGGTCTTATACAGACCGTCCCGTTTGAGGGATTCCAGGGTATCAGATAATATATTTCGCTGTTTTCCGTACATTTCCTTCTCCTCCTTATTCTTATGCAAAAATCCCGTCCCGGACTGACCGCTCAGGCTGCAGAAAATTTTCGCGGCCCAGGCGGGTACCGTGATTTGCGTTTATTTGCCTTCTTTTCCTCTACGCTGCTGGAGGGTTTCCAGCATGTCCCGGGTCATCATTTCGAGGTCGTATTCCGGCGACCACCCCCATTCAACTCTGGCTGCATAATCCTCCATATTGTTCGGCCAGGAGTTGGCGATGGCCTGCCGTATGGGATCGACATTGTAGGAAATCTCGAAACCCGGAATATACTTTCTGATATAGGCCGCCTGGTCTTCCGGGCAGAAGCTCATGGCAGTGACATTGAAGGCGTTGCGGTGCCGCAGTTTTTCCGGATCCTGTTCCATGATATCTATGGCAGCTTTCAACGCATCGGGCATATACATCATGTCGAGATAGGTATCGCTTTTCAGAAAACAGGTATAACGTCCCTTTTCCACTGCCGCATAATATATATCCACCGCGTAGTCCGTAGTCCCTCCGCCGGGAGGTGTTTTATTCGAGATCAGACCGGGATACCGGACTCCACGGGTATCAACGCCGAACTTATGATGATAATAATCACAGAGCAATTCACCGGCTACCTTGGTCACCCCGTACATGGAAGTCGGCCTCTGGATTGAGTCCTGGGGAGTGTAGTCCTTGAGGGTGGTGGGGCCGAAGGACCCGATGGAGCTGGGGGTGAAAACAGCACAGTTGTTTTCCCGGGCAACCTCTAAAACTGAGTAGAGTCCGTTGATGTTTATATCCCAGCCTTTCTGGGGATGGGCTTCGGCCGTCGCGGAGAGTAATGCCGCCAGGTGATAGATGGTATCTATGCCGTGAGCTCTGACGATTTCAGCTGTTTTTCCGCCATCCCGGCAGTCCAGGATATGGAAGGGTCCGCTTTCGATTATTTCCCGGTTCACATCATCCCTTATATCGCTGGCAACTACGTTCCCGGTTCCGTACCGTTCTCTCAGAGCGGCGGTAAGTTCTGACCCTATCTGTCCAAGCGCTCCGGTTAGCAAAATCCGCTTCATCGTGATCCTCCAATCAGTCTATTTAAATAGTACTAAGGTGACTTTTGAAAGCGCACCACCATATTTATTTTTGCCGGTTCATTTCCGGTATTTTCGATGACATGCCGGATGTCCGCGTGGTAGCCGATAAAATCATCTGTCGTAAGAACAGCCTCATTGGAACCGGCCAGTATCCGAACAGTTCCGTAGACCACCGTGAGGTATTCCTCCGTTCCGGGAGGGTGGGCTTCAGATACCAGTTTCTGTCCGGCCTGGAAGGTGAGCTGATAGATTTCGAGATCTTCGGCCATCCTGAGCGGGCTGAACATGCGGATGCGGACGCCTTCTTCATCGGTGTCGAGTCTGGCTATATCGTCTTTTCTTTCGACAGAAAACATCCGGCGTTTCTGTTCCAGTCCGGAAAGAAGGGACTGCAGGTTGATTTCCATCCCATCGGCGATTTTCCAGAGGGTCGCGATGGTAGGATTGACCTTGTCCGCTTCGATCTGGGATAAGGTTGCTGCCGATACGCCGCTCTTCCGGGAGAGGGCACTGAGGGTGAGTTTATGTTTCTTCCGAACCTTCCGGATAAGTATCCCGATATTCGGCTGCTCTGTCTGGTTCATGGGGTTTCATCTTTTAGTAAACTACATATTTTTTAGTAAACTGAATTTTATTCCGGGTCTGCCGAATTGTCAAGAAAAAACCGGAGACCAGTCTATTCAAGCAGAATCGGATTTCGGGCAAAGTTCAGATGCAGAGGAGGAAATCCTTGACAACCGTTTTTAACGGGTACTACTATTTGAGAGGCAGCTTTGGGGATCCCGGGGAAGGGCTTTGGAATAAAGGAGAATAGCATGGAGTCGAAAAAAGCGCACCATATCGGAAATAATATAAAAGCCATCAGGGAAAAACACCGCATAACCCTCAGCATTCTTGCTGAAAGATGCGGGGTTACCAAAGCAATGCTGACGCAGATAGAGTCCGAAAAGGTAAATCCGACTATCGCAACCGTGTGGAAGATCGCACGGGGTCTCGATGTGGACATTGATTCATTGCTGACGGGGCAGGAACACCTGCAGCGTGAGTTCAGCATCAGCCGCAGTGAAGATATTATACGGATGGAGACAGACGAGGAGGGAGTACATATCAAGGTTCTCAGCCCGCTTTCCATGGCCCAGGACCTCGAGATGTATCTGCTTATTTTTCAGAAAGGGATGACACTTCCCTCGAGTCCCCACGTCGCTCGCACCGAAGAGTTTCTCACGGTACTGAAGGGAGCAATCAGGATCGAAGCCGGAGACAATAAAGCGGAACTCTCGGAGGGTGATTTCATCCGGTATCATGCCGATATCGAACATACCATAGAAAACATCGCAGAGGGGGAGTCGGAAATCTATATGATTGTACGATTTTCCAAGGGCTGACGACACCTGCTTTTCTTTCGTATTCCTTTTTATCGGTACATACCCTCAGAAGAGTTTTGAACCCCCGGCGGTCTGCGGGTCTTTTGAATGCGGGTCTGCCGGCTGCCTGCCCTGCGGAGGCTTTGCACCCGGCCGGAATAATCCTACGAGGCAGGACTATTCCCGGATTGGCTGAGCAGGTATTTCGCCAGATTTTCCATGGCCGGGCGGGGGCTGGTCAGCACCGGAACCTTCCGCTGTTTTTCATCCAGGGTATCAACCACTCTGGCCATGGAGGCCTGGGCAAGAACGATTACCTCCGTTTTTTCGGCCAGATCCCGAAAATATCCGCTTACAATGCGGTCATGGGCGGCTTTATCTCCGCTCAGCAGGACCTGGTAGGCCCCTTCACAGAGGACCGGGAGTATTTGGATATCCTTCCCCTGTTCCCGGGCTTTATCCCGAAGGAGGTCCGAAGAAGGGGCTAAAGTGCCGGCATTGGTGGCCATCACCCCGATGCTGCGATATGATCCGACGGCAAGCTCGGCCATCGGTTCGTCAACTGAAAAGACCGGTATATCCACCAGTTCCCGGGCACAGGGAATGACGGGGGTTACGGAAGAGCAGGTAACCTGTATGAGGTCCGCCCCGGCATCCTCGGCGGCGATGATGTTTTCCATGAATCTTCTGCGTACATCCTTCGTCAATCCCTGATTGGCGATGATCCGCCGGATCAGACTTTCATCACTGATATGCCGGCACTTGATATCCGGACCGATCAGTTCACCCGCCAGGTCATTGAAGGTCTTTTCTATTCCTCCGATAGTATGAACGAAATAGATTGTCGGTGTCATGAATCTCTCCTGTAGAGTTTTATCTGCTGCTTTGCTTCCTCCTTCCAGGCTTCCATAAGCCTGCCGCGGAAGGCCAGATAGTCGTTGGAATCGGGATCGGCCCCTCTGCGCACCTCGTTCATAGCCCTGACCATGAAACCTGAGAAGTAGTTTATCTTGCGTATTCCTCTGGAGACGGCCGTCCTGATGGCTTTCTCGGGGACCCCGGAGGCGCCATGCAATACCAGGGGGACGGGGCAGGTGTCGGCGATCCGTCCTATCAGTTCCTGCTGTATTTCCGGTTCCGATTTATAGAGACCGTGGGCGGTCCCTACCGCCACCGCGAGGGCGTCAATCCCCGTAGCTTTCACGAAGGCGGCGGCAGCCTCCGGATCGGTGTAGGGAGTTTTCTCCTTTTCCGGTTCAGCAAAGTCGGCGACTCCCTCTATTCCTGCCATGGCACCGAGCTCTCCTTCGACACTGATCCCCCGGGCGTGGGCCAGCTCTGTAATTTCCCGGGTGATTCGGACATTCTCGTCGTACTCTTCTTTCGATCCGTCAATCATGATCGAAGTGAATCCTAGGTCGAGGGCGGATAAGATAATATCCCTCTCCTGCTCCGTGGAATGGTCCAGATGCAGAGCAACGGGAACGCTGCTGAGGGTGCAGAGCTTCCGGATCGCGGGAACCAGGGCGTTTGCGTTGATCCTGTTCCAGTGCCTGGTGGCAATTGCTATCACAACCGGACTGTGAAGTTCTTCCGCTGCCCCCAGGAGGGCCCGGACCATATCGAAGTCGACGATATTCAACGATGCCGCGGCGCAGGGGCCGGAGTCCGGACCACCTGTTTCGACCAGGGCGAGGATTTCTTTGAGGGGATATAACATCCTATTTCTCCTTTTCCGTATTTGGTGCTGTTTTTTCGGCAGTTGTCCCATTCCGGGATACTTCATTCAGGGCCAGATCGAGGCCTGAAATCGCATGGTAGACTCCTCCAGCCTCAATGCTGCGGTAGAGGTCGGTTCTGGTCTTTCCGATAAGGCCGTAAAGTGCCGTGAGAGCCGGGTCCGGTACATAGCGTTCTTCCGGCAAGATTTCCGCTTGATCGGATTCTCTTTTCTTCGAAAACCCGGCGTACGCGCCATGTATCGAATCGAATCGGCCCAGGGCTGTAACGGCGCTCAGGAAGGCTCCGAAGGAAGTTGCCTCGGTATGAGGGTTTTTAATGACCGGGACCCCGTATACGTCCGCCTGAATCTGGTTGAAGAGCTCGAAGGAGGTCATTCCTCCTGCGACGACCACGGTCCTGATCTGTATGTCCTGCAGCTGGTTCAGGAGGTTGATATCGGCACCCGCTTCGAGGGCGATGGACTCAATAATGGACCGGGCAAAGTCACCCCGGGTAGTGGAAAGAGTCAGATTGAAAAAAAGACCCCGGGCATGCTGGTTCCAAAACGGGGCAGCCGCGCCTTTGAAGTGAGGGAGGGTGATGACTCCGTGGGAACCCGGAGGAGCAGCTTCTATAAGCCGGTCAATCTCCGAAAAATCCTTCTGACTTCCCTCACCGGAGGGACGAAAACCAAGCTCCCGGGTAAACCAGGTATAGAGGATTCCGGTGGTCAGCACTCCCGCTTCGGCTACCCAGTGTCCCGGGACAGCCGAATAACTGCAGAGAGTTTTCATTTCAGGATGGAACATCGGCTCATCAGTCAGGGTCAGGACGAAGGAACCGGTTCCGGTATTCACCTCCGCGGTATTCCGGTCGAAAATACCCATTCCGACGGCTGCTACCTGTTGATCTCCTCCGGCCAGAACTACCGGAGTTCGTACCGGGATTCCGGTCCTTTCCGCGAACTCCGGGATGATATACCCGCAGACCGATCCCGGCAAAACAAGCTCCGGCAGCCGGCTCTCTTCGATTTCCAGGGCCGTGAGGATCTCATCATCCCACCGCTGTTCCCGGATGTTGAAAAGGAGGGTTCGGGAGGCCTGACTGTAATCGGTCACCCTGTTCCCGGTCAGAAGGTATGCCACATAGTCCTGAACGCCCATGAAACAGGCCGCCAGGTCATACAGTTCAGCTTCGTTGTCCCTCAGCCAGAGGATTTTCGGGGCGGTGAAATAGGAGTCGATCCGGAGGCCGGTTTTCCCGTACACCTCCTCCATGCCTATACGGTCGGCAATATCGGCGCACTGCCGGGTTGTGGTTTTATCGTGCCACATGATCGCTTCATAAAGGGGGTTGCCTTCGGCATCTATCGGTAGAAGGGAAGCTCTCTGGGATGTAAGGGAGAGGGCGGAGATGTATTTCGCGTCCTCTCCGAGAGAACGGACCGTCCTGAATATGACATCTCCGGTACCGGTCCGCCAGTCGTCTGCAGACTGACGGACCTGCCCGTTGGTATGGTATGTCGGAGCGTAGTCGTAAGCTGACTTGGCCAGGATCCTCCCTGAGGAGTCGAAGGCAAGACAGCGAATATTCGAGGTGCCTACATCCAGGGTCAGAATTATATCTACTGCTTTGTTTTCAGCCATTGTTTGAACTCCCCGTTTTCAAGGACTTCGTGATTTACGATGAATCGCGCTTCCTCCCCCTGGAGAAACTTCGCCATGTCCTCCATGAGAAGGGCGGGGGAATTGGTCAGGGCTTCGGCGGTGGTACCGGCGATGTGGGTGGTAAGCGTCACGTTGTCCAATTCCCGGAAACCGCTTTCTTCGGGAAGAGGTTCGGTGGGAAAGACATCCAGACCGGCTCCGGCGATTTTCCCCTCCTGCAGAACCTGCAGAAGAGCATCGTGGTCGATCAGGCCGGCGCGTCCCGTATTTATCAGATAGGAGGTCGGTTTCATGAGGCCGAGTTCCCCGGCACCGATCATTCCTTTGCTTTCCTCGGAGAGCCTGGCGTGGATGGTGACGAAATCGCTGGTTCTGAAAAGTTCGTCTTTTTCGACCGACATGGCTCCGGCAGCTGAGATCACCGAGGGGTCCATGTAGGGATCAAAAACTATGAGATTTACACCGAAACCGCTCAGTTTACGGGCCACCAGCTGACCGATGTAGCCGAAACCGATGATCCCGATAGTCTTGCCTTTCAGCTGGGGGACATGATCAGAGTTGCTGAAAGTCTTGCGCCAGGTTCCGTTTTTTATCGCAAAATGCGCCCGGGCAATGTTTCTCGACTCGGACAGCATGAGGCCGACGGCGAAGTCACTGACTGCCTCGGCGTTTCTCCCCTTTACATTAAAAATGAGAATCCCCCGCCGGGTGGCCTCTTCGAGATTCACGTTTTCCAGTCCCGCCCGGCATACTCCGGCAATCCGGAGCTTCGGCATCGCTTTCATTACTTTACTGGATACCGGTACGAAAAGCCCCATCAGCATTTCAGCCTCCGCTCCCTCGGTCTGTACAAGTTCCGGAACCTCTTCGATTTCCGGTCCCCGCTTTTCCACTTCCAGTCTCCGGAACTGCAATTTGTCCCAGCTGTCCTCCCAGTCGCTTACCTTATATTCCTGTACAAAGTCGGAGAGATAGGCGGGGAAATGGTGTTCGAAGGTGCTTCCGGGAATCATGGCGTCACCTACGAGAAGGGCTTTGTTGATCTTGTTCATGTTATTCTCCTGTTATCTTTTGTGGCGGGCTACCGCCATCTGTGAGATTTTTATAGCTTCGATTGCCGGGCTGCCCATTTTCAACATGCAGCTGATGGAGATGATGTCTACTATCACCAGCTGGATAATCCGTGAGAGCATGGCGTCCGGTCGATATTTCATTTCACTGCTGCTGCTGAGCAAAAGGCAGTCCGCGAGTTCGGAAAGTGTCGAACGGGCATAACTCGTTATTGCGCACACGGCGGCTCCCTTTTCCCGGGCCAGCCGGGCACTCTCCAGGATCGAGCTGCTTTCTCCGGAATGAGAAACGAGAATGAGGGTATCTCTGGTGGACATGTGGGCGCTGTGCAGGGCGATCATCTGTTCGTTTCCGTCCGTTACCGCCCGGATACCGAGGCGGGACAGCTTGTGATACAGGTCCCCGGCAATATATGCCGAAGACCCGACGCCGAAGATGTATACCATATCGGCACCGAGGATCGCTTTGACGCAGCGTTCGATATCATCCGGATGCAATATTTCCTCCACATCCTTGACTGCCGTGATGGTCGATGAGATTACCTTGCTTCTGATTTCGGAAGCTGTATCCGAAGGACTGATTTCCGAAACCGAGTAGTCCTGGGCGGTTTCCGCGTTTATCTGGGCAATCTCGACACGGAAGACCTGATAGGAGTCGTACTCGATTTTTTTTAAAAATCTCAGTACCGTCGTCTCGCTGACTTTGCACTGATAGGCGAGCTCGGAGATCGAGAGATATACGACCTCGCTGCTGTGACCGAGAACATAATCGGCGATTCTTTTCTGGGCGCTCGAAAGACTGTGATAATTTGTTCTGATGGAACTGAATATCTGTGTTCTGTCTCTACATACACTTTGTTTGGTCATGGTTGTTTCCTTTCTTTTTGCAGTGCCCGGGTATCCGATTATTCGATCCGGGCATACGGTCAATACCTTCCAAGGGTATGCTTCACCGGATTTAAAGATCCCTGCTGTTCTCCCATTCTACGAAGGTACCGATTTTTTCCACCGGTCCGGAGGATTCGAGCTCCTTGAGTACTGCCCTGGATACGTAGACTTCTGAAAGTTCCTGGGTATTTTTGATGCGCACCAGGCGAACTTCATCGGCATCCTTTCCCGATACCTGTAGGGCAATACTCAGAGCTTCCTCGTATGAAGCTGCGACGATCGGTGTTTTCGCCCTTTCCAGAAAGCTGCTGGTTATGGTGTTTTCGTTAGTTGCCCGGTAGTCGATCTTGCGGTAGAGCTGATCAGAAATGATATCCGCCAGTCCTACGCCGATGGCATTCCCGTGGCTTTCCCCGGTTAAATCGTTTACAATAACGGTCTTGATACGGGCTTCCGATTTCGGGATTCCGTCACGTATACCGATATGACCGATCACATTCACATCGATGCCGACACCGCTTATGTTTTTCCCCATCTCATCAACGCAGAGAATATCGAGCTCCTTCACCGGCAGCTGGGCGATATTGGCCTTGGCGAGCTGCAGGAGTTTTTTCTCTTCCTCGTAAAAATCCTCCGGCGGAAGGGCGCGCAGGATCTGGGTTTCGTGGTAGGAGTTCTCAACAATGGCGAATCCCAGTTTGACCTTCGCTTCACGGATAATCCGTTCCGCCGTGGGACGGAGGAGGTATTTGAGTCCATAGACTCCCCGGCTGTGTATCTCCTGGGCCTGCCGCTGTTTTCCAATGCCGATGGTGCACATTTTCAGCAGACCGCTTTCTATCTCTCCGGTAAAATCAGTGTGGGCTTTGATCCGGTTCAGTACGATGATTCCGTCACAGGCATAGGCGTTCTTATCGATGAAAGCCCTGTTTTCCAATCCCTCTGAATTGAGTTCGACTACTTCCATGGATGAGACAATCGGAGCTCCGATATATTCTTCTGTGATGCCGTAGCTTTCGAGCACTTCCCTCTGTCCTTCGGCGGTTGCTCCTCCGTGACTGCCCATGGCGGGAAAGATTATGATTTCGTTGCCCCGGGCCTGGAAATGTTCTACCACGGTCCTGGCGATCAGGGGCATGTTGCTTATTCCCCTGCTTCCAAGGGCTAGGGCGATTTTTTCGTCCGGCTTAAAGAGGTGCTCCCATTTGGCGCATTCCGCTTTGGTATGAGCGGCGATGTCCTCGATCCGCTCAGTGTTGAACACCTGATGTATTTTTTGAAGTTCCGGAAATCTCATGTAGTCTCCCTCCTCTATAGGTAATAATATTACCAATATTTATATGCTAAAGTAAAAAAATTACTATACACTGTATAATTCCTTATTCTCTGTATCTTCCTTCATACCCGTTCGGTTGATTTTTTTAATGATGTGACAGAAGTCTGTCGAGGGTAGACCGGTCTATACCGAGCCGCTTCGCCGCTCTGCTTTTATTGTAGTTTTCTTCGACCAGGGCCTGCTGTGCCGCTTTCTGTTTGATCTCGTCCATAGTCCCGGTCAAGTGGGCATCGGATTCCTGTTTTCCTTCTTGGTCGATACTGTCCCTGATTTCATGGGCGATCAGGTCGATGTCGGGAGGTCCGATACAGCCGGTGCCGATGGTGAGGGCGACGCGTTCCATGATATTTTTCAGTTCCCGGATATTTCCCGGCCAGGAATACTCCTTCAGCTGATTGATTACTTCTTCCGGGAGCCCATCGATATGCATATCGTACTTATGGCAGAAGACGGAGAAATAATGATTCGCCAGATATTTGATATCTTCATGATGTTTTCTCAACGGGGGGATATGAAGGTTGAGGAGGTTCAGTCGATAATAGAGGTCCGCCCGGAACATTCCTTCCTTCACCTGCTCCTTCAGGTTTTTGTTGGTCGCCGCGATGACCCTGACGTCGATATCGATCAGCTTGTCGGAGCCTATCCTCATGATTTGCCTTTCTTCGAGGACCCGCAGAAATCTGACCTGAAGGTTCTTTTCGATCTCACTGATCTCGTCGAGAAAGATAGTACCGTGATTGGCCATTTCGAAGAGACCTGTCTTCCCCTTCCTGGTTGCTCCGGTGAAAGCACCGTCTTCGTATCCGAAGAGTTCGCTTTCGAGCAGAGAGGCGGGGATAGCCGCACAGTTTACTGCGACGAAGGGATTGGAGGCCCTTTCACTGGCCGAATGGATGCTCTGAGCAAATAGTTCCTTTCCAACTCCGCTTTCTCCTTCGATGAGGATAGTGGCGTCGGTATGGGCATATCCTCTGGCGATATCGATCTTCTTCTGCAGATCCTTGTTCCTGGTCAGGATGTCATCGAAGGAGTATCTGGTCCTGAAACCCTGGGTATTAAAACTTCGACGTTTCGGTTTCTGGCTTCGGTTCTGCAATGGAGAAAGTTCCTTGATCGTCGCGACACAGCCCCTGGTAATGTTGTCCACCATCAGGGGATTCGTATTCATTACGAAAGTGCTCTCGTCCAGGGTATTTTTGATGCATTCGCACTTCGGTTTATTCGTAGCCAGCACATCTTTCATGGATAAGGGAAGGGGGCTGAAAGGAGTATTCCGGCCCACAACATCACGGATATGTGATCCCACAGCGTCCTGCTGGGTGAAGTGAAACATCTGCTCCGCCGGTTTGTTGAAAATAGTGATAATCCCGTTTTCGTCGGTGGATACGACAACATCGTGAACGGCGTCAAGGACCGACTGAATCTGTCCGAATCCTGATTGCTGATGCTGAATAAGGGAAGTGGATATCTCGGTCTGTTCCAGAGCCTCGAGAAAATCATCCTTGCTTGAAGTGATCAGGTATTGGCTTTCGCAGAAGGACCGGAGGTTTATGTACGCGGTCTGATCTCCGATGATGGTGTCTATTCCATAACGGCTGATCAGACGGTCCGCAGCGTATTTGATGGAGTCAAAATTGTAATTTTCCTGTTCATACGGAACAAGAAGCTCTCTGATGTTCAGGCCGAGTACCCTCGCCACTGACCGGGCCCGGTATACGGCGTTCTTGAATCCGACGACGAGGATTTTTCTCTCCTGCCCCTTCAGGGGGTAGAGGATTCTCAGAAGGTCGAGGTCGCTGACCCTGATTTTCACCACCGGGACATGGACGTGCCGTTTGATTATCTCCGCGGTTCCGCCCCTGCTGATAATTACATCCGCGCCGCTCTTTTCCGCTGAAAGGGCTGCCGGAATGGCATCCTCAACATGTCCCTCAACGATCTGCAGATTTACATGGTATTGGTCGATGGTTTCTTCTGCGATATCGATAAGACCCCGATACGGTAAAATCGCATAGGTTTTCATACTATTTACCCACCTTTCAGTATTACCATATAAAATAGTATCTCATAATGCGAATGACTTGGCAAGGAAAAAATTTCACGTTTGTCATCATTGAGCGTAAATTTTTTACTATTCAGTCGAATGAGGGAAAATACTGCACGAACTGCTGTATTTTACCGCACTTCTGCAGAGAAACGCCTCAGGCGTTCAAATTCTGCATGTAAGCAGATCCGTCAGTACAAAAAAGCACAATAAGCTTGATCTGCCGCTGCCATTTGTCCTTTCGATAATGATTTAGATTTCACATATCGGCTCCTTACCCGTCGGCCGGGTATTCTATATTTCTATTTCTACCCATTTATTCATAAATATGATCCTAATATGCAATCTCGGCACATAACTTGCATCATATACTTTGGAGCTATGGAGGAGATGGGGAAAATGTCCGGCATTTTTCCGGTCTTCGTACCCTATATTTTTTTAGGAGGATCAAAAATGAAGAGAGGACGAATGGTTATCGTTGCTCTGGTGCTGTCAGTGCTGGTAATCGGCATGTTTGCATCATGCGGCGGTTCCAAAGCGGCAGAAGCGGAAGGCGCCGAGGCGGCGGCTCCTGCCAAGGAAGTTATCAAATGGCGACTTCAATCATGGGCACCCGCGGGAGACAGAACCTATGAAGCAGCTGAAAGGTTTGCCGAACTTGTGAAAGAAGCATCCGACGGGCAGCTGGAGATTTCCACCTACACGGCCGGTTCGGTTATTCCCGGCGGTAAGGAATTTGATTCGGTTATGTCCGGTTCGGTGGAAGCAGTACACGGACCTCCGGGATGGACTATCGGTTATATTCCCGGGGCGGTATTCTTTACCCAGTATCCCGGCGGACTGACTTCAAACCAGCTTTCCATGTGGATGAAACTTGAAGGCCGTGCAATGGCCCAGGATCTCTATGATGAACTGGGAGTTCACTATGTCGGTATCCTGACCCTGAGTCCTGCTGAAGTATGGGCCCATTCCACAAAACCGATCGACTCCGTTGCCGATATCCAGGGTCTCAAGATCCGCCTCGGTACGACTGCTTTGAACGCAATCTTCAAGAAAATGGGCGCAACTCCCGTATTTCTCCCGGGCGGAGAAATTTATGAATCAGCGAAACGCGGTGTAATCGATGCTTTTGAATACATCAATCCTTCTCTGAACTGGGACATGGGTTTCCACGAAGTGGCGGATTATATGTATCTTTCACCTTCCCGTGCACCCTGTGACACCCAGTGTATCTACATAAACGGAGATAAGTGGAACGAGCTTCCCGATAACCTCAAAGCCATTGTGAACATGGCCACTGATCAGATCGCGAGGGAATACTACACCACGACTGTAGACAGAGATACAGAAGCTGTGCAGAAATACATCGACGCCGGTACCACTGTTGCTCCTGTTCCTCAGGATGTTATTGATCTTCTCAATGAGAAAGCACTTGAATACTTTCAGGAAGAATCCGCGAAGGACGCGAATTACAAGAAAATCTACGATAGTGCCATGGCCTGGAAAAAGGTCTGCGAGCAGTTCGATATCAAATAATTAGAACCCATTATTACCGTCCCGCCTTCTGTTCGTGCAGGCGGGGCGGTTTTGTAACAGGAGTAATCAATGGTTACGCACGCACAGGATAACGATTGGGCGGTTGTAAGAAACTTTGCCCGATCAATATTTAGATTCAGTGAGGCGACTGGACAGCTCATCAAGTATCTGGTGATGGCCCTCGTGGCGGTCCTCTTTATTGAGGTGACCTCACGTTATGTATTCAACTCTCCCACGGTATGGGCCCTCGAAAGCTCGAAAATGCTTTTAGGTACCATCGGCGCATGCGGATGGGCATACACCCATAAGCTGGGCGGACATGTCCGGGTAGACGTACTGTACGCTATGGTTCCCCGGAGAGGTCAGGCGTTGATCGATGTTATCATGTCGATCCTCATGCTTTTCCCCCTGGTATTCGTGCTCATCATAGTCGGTTCAAAATGGGCTCTACGGGCCTGGGAAACTGGAGAAAAGATGATCGAAAGCAGCTGGCTGCCTCCGGCAGCCCCGTTCAGGACGGCGCTGGTGATCGGTTTTATCCTTTTTGCCCTCCAGTGTATCGCCCAGTTCTTATGCGATCTCTATTACCTGATTAAGAAGAGGGAACTACTATGATCGAAGCATTTGCCCAATTAAGTCCGGAAGTTATCACAATATTGATGTTCGGGACCCTGTTTATAGGGGTTCTGACGGGTTTTCCCCTGGCGATACCTATCGGCGGTGTCGGTGTCATTACCGGCTATCTGCTGTTCGGGCCGAACTCCTTCGACCTCATCTACAGCAGGGTATACGCGATCGTTACCAACTATGGTCTGATGGCGGTCCCGCTCTTCGTTTTCATGGGGAATATGCTGGAGAAATCAGGTATAGCCGAAAAGATGTACAAAGCCCTCTACCTCTGGTTCGGAGGGTTCCGCGGAGGCCTGGCCATCGTCAGCATCCTGATCGGAACGATCATGGCAGCAGCTGTCGGTATCATCGCAGCTTCCATAACCATGCTCACCCTCGTTGCTCTGCCGGCAATGATCGACCGCAAGTATGACAAGGGACTTGCAACCGGCGCCATCTGTGCAGGGGGTTCCCTGGGCATCCTGATACCGCCGAGTATCATGCTGATTGTATACGGCCCGGTTGCCAGGATCTCCGTCGGCAAGCTTTTCATGGCGGCCTTCGTCCCCGGTTTGACTCTGTCATTCCTTTATATGGTCTATATCAGCATCCGATGTTTCATACAGCCCCATCTGGCCCCTCCGATCCCGGAAGAGGACCGGCATGAATCTTTCTCCAGGAAGACCCTGCTGGTGCTGCAGACGGTGGCGCCGACGGCGATCCTCATCCTTTCGGTATTAGGTGCAATCTACTTCGGTATCGCCGCACCGACGGAAGCCGCCGCGGTAGGTGCTGTGGTGGCAACCCTGCTGACCATGGCATACAGGAGACTGACCTGGAAGGTTTTCAAGGATGTTGCTCTAAGCACCATCAAACTGACGGGGATGGTCCTTCTTATCGCCAGTTGTTCCACTACCTTCGTCAGCGTTTTCATGAGTGCCGGCGGCGGAAACGTCGTTGAAGGTTTTATATTGGGTTTCCCCGGCGGCCGCTGGGTGGTATTCGCCATGATTATGGTCGTCTGTTTCGTGCTGGGTGCTTTCATCGACTGGATTGGAATCATCTTCGTGATCGTTCCGATTCTGGCACCGATTATACCGAAGCTCGGTTTCGATCCCCTCTGGTTCGCCATGATGGTCATCGTCAATCTGCAGATGTCTTTCCTGACTCCGCCGTTTGCCTACGCCATGTTCTTCCTGAAGGGGGCCGCTGCGCCTGAACTCGGGATTTCTACCAGCGATATTATCCGCGGAATGATTCCCTATGTGTTCATCGTCATGATCGTACTCGGTTTGATGATCGCCTTCCCGGAAGTTGTTCTCTGGCTGCCGAATACAATGTAGGCGGGACGGAAGTATGGACGAGAGAGAACAGGTAAAATCGAAGAATTCACCAGCAGCCATCGGTCCCTATTCTCAGGGAATGAAAGCCAGGGGCTTCGTATTCACTTCCGGAATTCTTCCCCTGGATGTGGAATCCGGGGAAGTGGTTCCGGGGGGCATTGAAGCCGAAACGAGAAAGACCCTGGAAAACTTGAAAGCGGTACTCGAAGAAGCGGGTGCATCGATGGACACGGTGGTGAAGACAACCGTCTTTATAACGAAGATGGAGGAATTTGCCGTGATGAACGGCATCTATAACGAATATTTCGGGAAGAGCCTTCCCGCCAGGGCCACCGTTGAGGTGAGTGCCTTGGCCAAGGGTGCACAGGTGGAGATAGAAGCCGTCGCCCTGGCTTAAAAGACTATGGTTCTGTAAGGGGTGTTCTATGGCAGCGGTGGATTCGACAGCACGAAACATCGGGCGGAACTATTCGATAGAGGAGCTTCAGGCAAAAGCTCTGGAACTGCGGTTCCTCTGTATGAAAATGCTGGAAGCTGCATCGACAGACGCCCCGCAGGACCTGCTTTCTCATATTGAAATTGCCACGGTTTTATATTTCAAACACCTTCGATATGATCCGGTCCACCCCCTCTGGGGGGGGCGGGACCGGATCTACTGGTCCGATTATTTCGAAGAACTGGTTCTCAGACTTCTACTGTCGAAAGCGGGATATCTATCCCTTGAAAAGGCTCTTTCAAACGGCAGTCTTTCCCCCGATTTGGGCCTGGAAGCGCAGCCGGGGCCGTACGGATACAGCCTGGGTCTCGCGGCAGGTGACGCACTGAGCGCCCGATTGGAAGGAATGGACTATCAGGTCTTCTGCATGATGGGCGAACCGGAACAGCTGCACGGAGGAGTCTGGGATGCAGCGGGCTTCGCCGCTGAAAATCAGCTGGGAAATCTGATCGGGGTTGTGGTACGCGGAGAAAATTCGGTCGAACTGCTGGCTGATAAATACGCCTCCTTTGGATGGCATGTCATTTTGATTGACGGGAACAGCATCGGTGAAATTCATACCGCCTTGTTATCCATCGATCCGCTGGGAAAATATCCTACTGTTCTCATTGCGGAGACAAAACCAGTTGAAATCGACGAGTCCTCCGTACAGACAGGGATCCTGGATAATATGGAGAGCATACTTGGCTCAGGCCTTTCCTCCTGGGAAGAAACCGACCAGACAATCCTGTATTCCCCTTCCCGGAGGGTATACCGCTGGAACGGCGGGAAAAGGATGAAGGTAAAACTGAGTTCTTCCGGAACCGGTATCAGAAACATTATCAACTCGATAAACGGAAAAGGCGATATCGTGGTTCTGGAGGGAGACCAGAGCAGTGCCGCGCTGTGTTCCGAGGCGGCTGGATTATGCAGAGGAGGAAAAATCCCCACCATCATACTTCAAAAACACGAGGGGGCGGGTTCCTGTTTTCAGCAGATAAGCGATCTGCTGTGCCGAAATCAACTCAAGGCAGGCATAATCGACCTTTCTGAAACACCGGGGTTTGGGTATGAAACAGGAGGCTGGATGTCTGCACTGTATGGAGTTGATGTGGAGCTTCCCTGTGATGCCCTGGAGATGGAAAAAGCGGTGAGGCTGACGCAGGAACTTAAGAGGACGACTCTGATCCGGGGCTGCCGAAAGCAAAGTCCGGTAGTGACAAGGTCCGAAAGCTGTTATCGGGCGGGAGTGGCCAATGTGATCAGATACAGGGAGATCAGGGACCTTTTCGTCGATGCTTTTGAAGTGAGCGACGGATGGAGCTATGTATCGGAAAACGAGGATTTATGTCTTATTGCCGCCGGAGATGAAGTGGCGGAATCCATGCGGGCGGCTTTTATTCTGAAAGAAGAGTACGGATGTGAGACAAGAGTGATCAATGTCCACAGTCTTCATCCTCTGGATGATGACACCATAAGACGTGGAGCTGATGAAACAGGATATATACTGATAGTCGAAAGATGGAATAACAGCGGATTCGGAAATCTCATAGCCGGAGTATTTTACAGGATGAAAACGGGCAAACAGCTTTTTGAGATAGATTCTATCGGGTCGGGTGAATCAGACATCAGTGAAATGATAACAGCGGAGATGATCGTATTAAAAGCATTATATTTCATGGAACAAAAAAAACGGAACCACTAAGCGAAAGCTTTACGTATAGAGAAGTATAGAGAAAGGAGTAATGAAATGGATTACAGAGAAAACGCGCATGCCTTGCTGAAGGAATTCAAGGGAGATGCCTACCTATACGGCCGGGGAGTACTGCCGCGGATCGGTGAACAGGTAAAACAATATGGGACCAAAGTTCTCTTCGTACGGGACCACTTTCCCGGAAGCGATGTATTTCTGGAAGAGATCAGGAAATCGCTGAAGGACGCGGGGCTGCAGATTGTCGCCGAGGAAGACGGTGCTGGACCGAATGCGCCCCGGGAAGATCTTTACAGGATCAGTGATGCGGTTAAGAAAAGCCGGCCCGACATCATAGTAAGTTTCGGCGGCGGCAGTACAATAGATGCCGCAAAATCGGCGGAAGTCCTGCGGACCCTCGGGGGAAGCATCGAAGACTATTTCGGTACGGGAAAGGTGACGGAAAAGCTGAAGGAAACCGGTAAAAAGCTGACCCACCATGTGGCCATACAGACGGCGGCAAGTTCCGGGGCCCACCTGACGAAGTATTCAAACATCACCGATGTACATACGGGTCAGAAAAAACTGGTAGTGGATGAGGCGGTCGTTCCGGGGACACCGGTTTTTGATTACCGGACAACCTACGGGGCTCCGAAATCCCTGACTATGGACGGAGCTCTGGACGGTATCGCTCACTGTCTTGAAGTGCTCTACGGAGCAGCGGGGAAGGATTCCTACCCGAAGATTGAGGAAGTCGCCCAAAGCGGCATCGGCCTGGTGGTTGAAAACCTTCAGAAAGCGATAAATGACCCGAAGGACCAGGATGCCCGGGACATGCTCTGTCTTGCAACCGATATGGGCGCCTATTCGATCATGCTCGGAGGAACCAACGGCGGTCATCTCACCAGCTTCTCCCTCGTGGATATTCTGAGCCATGGAAGGGCCTGTGCCCTGATGAATCCCTATTACACGGTTTTCTTTGCTCCGACTGTCGAGAAACCGCTGAAAATGGTAGGAGCAATCTATAAGGATGCCGGTTTTACCGGGGCTGATCTCGAAGCCCTGAAAGGAAGAAACCTGGGTTTGGCTGTAGCGGAGGCGATGCTCGAACTTTCGAAAAGCGTCGGTTTCCCGACTACCCTCTCTGAAGTGGAAGGTTTCAACGACAGCTATATAAAGAGAGCCCTCGAAGCCGCGAAGAATCCTCAACTTTCGATGAAACTCCAGAATATGCCCGAACCGCTGACCGCCGATATGATCGACGAATATATGGGACCGATTCTGGAAGCAGCAAAAGTCGGAGATTTCTCCGGAATAAAGAACGTATCCTGAGGAGTGCCTATGAACATCGGATTAGCCTATGGCAAGGAAGGTCTGGAAGTTGAGCTTCCGGATGGAGTGAAAACAGATGTCATCGAACCGAAATTCGAGGCGGGTATGGATGATCAGATCGAGGGAGTGCGGGAAGGGCTGCGGAATCCGATCGGAACTCCTCCGCTGTCTCAAATCGTGAAAGAAACGGATACCGTCGGGATTATCTTCAGTGATATTACCCGTGCGACCCCCTATGATATTCTCCTGCCGGCACTGTTCAGTGAGATGGGCCATGTTCCGAAGGAACAGTTCGTCCTCTTCAATGCCGCCGGAACGCACAGGGCCAATACGGATGAAGAACTGGAGAGGATCCTCGGCCCGGGAATACTGGGCAACTATCGGATCGTTCAGAATGACTGTGATGATGAGGATTCTCATCGGTACATCGGCATGACGAGCGGCGGTAATGAAGTTAAAATTCTCTCGGAATTTCTGGATTGCGACGTTAAAATCCTCACCGGCTTCATCGAACCGCATTTTTTCGCGGGATACTCGGGAGGAGGAAAGGCGATCATGCCGGGGCTGGCGATGCTGCAGACGGTTCAGTACAATCATCGGGCTGTTCATATGGACCACCCGAAGGCCCGCTGGGGCATCACCGAAGGGAACCCCCTCTGGGAAGATGTCCGGGAAGCGGCCAGAATGGCTGAACCGACCTTTTTGCTCAATATCGCCCTCAACCGGAACAAGGAAGTTACCGCGGTCTTCGCCGGTGATTTCGAAGAGGCTCACAAAGCCGGATGCAGCTATGTAAAAGAACACGCCATGAGTCCGGTGGATGAAGCCTACGATATTGTGATCACCAGCAATTCCGGCTATCCCCTCGACCTGAACATGTATCAGTCGGTGAAGGGAATGAGCGCGGCCTCACAGATTGTGAAGGAAGGCGGACATATCATTATCGCGGCGGACTGCTGGGATGGAATCCCGGCTCATGGTAAATACGGACAGCTGCTGACGGAAGCCGAGAGCCTCGATGAACTGCTGTCCAGGATAAGAACTCCCGGATTCGCCATGCAGGACATGTGGCAGGCCCAGATTCATGCCCTTATCTGCAAGAAGGCGACGGTCCACTTCTACAGCGGCAACCTCTCGGATGAACAAATACGGGAAGGTTTTATGGAACCCTGCAGGGACATTGGAGAACGGGTGCGGAAAATACTCAATAACCTCGGTCCTGATGCCCGGATATGCGTGCTGCCGGAAGGTCCTCAGACCATACCCTATGTAAAAGAGTAAATCCTTCCTGTTTATGCCCGGTGAGGTTTTTTCAGCTCTGATCAAAACTCACCGGGATTTTTTTGCAGTTTTACAGTAACTGGTGTACATACACGGCCAGTTTGCCGAGAGTGGAAACATATCCGTATTCATTATCATACCAGCCGAATACTTTGGAGTGGGTGACCGGCATCCTGAGTCCGTCTGGAGCATCTATTCCAAGGGCGGAAAGTTCTTCGGAAGGTATGTCGATGAAACCGGTCCTGCAATGGGTCCGTTCTCCTTCGATAATCACAGCTGCGTCCGAACCGAGATAATCCGTGGATACATGCTGCCGCTCTGAATACTCAAGGTTGTTCTTCAAGGATCCGGTGGACGCGGTTGTATAAATCCGGTTTAACAAATTTCCCGTGATGAGAGGGTTTCCCGACGGGTCCAGAGATGTCCTGAAATTCACGTTGAGAGAGATCAGAGAGACTGTATTCGTTGGAATACGGACCGAATCAGCCATGAAGCCGATCTCTGAAATCTGAGGAAGTACCCGTTCCAGCGCCCTGGCGGCACCGGTGGAGGTGATAATTATATTGTTGAGAGCAGAACGGTTTTTTCGCATGTCTTCCGTCCCGGATGAGGGAACAGAATCGAGGATGCTCTGGGTATTGGTAGCCGAATGAACGGTGGACATGGATGCAGTGAGAATCCTCCTGGTGTGTTCATGTTCAAGGAGCGGCTTCATCATATGGGAGAGGGCTGTGGTTGTGCAGCTTGCCGCGGATATAATTCTGTGTTTTGACGGCTTGAACTCCAGATGGTTTATTCCATGCAGAAACATTTCGGAATCGGCCGGGAGAGTATGTTGTCCTGTTTTAAATGGTGCGCTGACGATAACAGTCCCCGCTCCGCCGGCGAGATGACCGCGCAGGCTGCCTTTAGCGTGTTCCTCCGGCAGTGCCGGATCGAGAAATCTCCCGGTGCAGTCTATCACCAGCGGAACCCTCTCCTGTTTCCAGGGGAGGTCTTTCGGATTTCGATGACTGGTCAGAAAACGTATCTGTTTTCCTTCAAGCCTCAGTTCCTGTAGTCCGGTGTCAACATCCGTTATTGATATGGTTCTACCCGATCGGCCGTGGAGAAAATGGTTGAGAGAACCGTATGTAGAGTCCGTTGTAATAGTCTGGACCAAATCATCGAAGCTTGTTCCCACATCCCGGCCGAGGTTGATTACATACCGATCGAAGTAATCCCGGGCCAGCTGATTCCAGAGGATGAGCTTTCCGATTCTTCCAAGTCCGTTAATTCCAAGAGTTCGATAACGCATGTTCATCTCCGTTTATATATACCTCAGGGTTGCATCTCTCTGTTTCGAGTACCTATGGGAAGATTACCTTTAAATATACTTCCGTTCATACCGTCTATGGCGATTTTATCGCCGGAAACAAAACGGATGCCGTTCAGTACAGCCGCCTTATGTTCTTCATCAACCATCAGGTCTCTGCAGTTCACCACGCATACTGTTCCCAGCTGTACTGCCGTCACTGCAGCGTGACTGGTGACTCCCCCCCTTGCCGTCAGCAGACCGTCACAGGCAAACACCATTTCAATATCATCCGGAACCGTATCCGGGCGGATAAGGATACAGTTTTGGTTGGGGAATTTCTCTCTGAAGCTCTGAATATCTGCAAGGTCGAAGGCTGCAATTCCATTCATTGCGCCTCCGCCGACCCCGATGCCCCGGCCCGCAGGCTGTATGAGTTCATCATCCGTTTCAAATATCTCAATGGATTTCCTTTCCCTGAATACCTGGTCCCGGGTTTGGAGGATATACAGATCTTCCGGAGACTCGAAGGTGAACTCGATTTCCTGGTGGGGAAAATCATTTTCATTCAACAGTTTAGACGAATACTCAACGAGTTTACGGTAGATAACGGGAAAGCGTTCCTGAAGGGTGTATCCCGCGGATTCCGTACCGGCCTGTCCGGCCCGGCTGCTGACAGGGAGGGTGTGAACCAGGCCGGACACAACATCTTCCCCCTGACTGCAGGGGATGTAATCGCCGTACAGACGGATACGATTGTCTCCGTCCGGATTTTTTGTAAAGACGACACCGGTACCGGACATGGTATCAAGGTTTCCGAATATCATGCGCTGGATCAGTACCGCAGTACCCCACTCATCCGCTATCTGCAGATGATTTCTGTATACCTGAGCACGTTTGGAGGACCATGATTCAATCACCGCCAGAATCGAATGTTTCAGCTGCAGAAACGGATCAGATTCAAAGGCGATCCCGTGGGTTTCAAGCAGGCGGTAGTACCGGTCCGCGAGCTGCTCCATCTGTTCCGGGCTGAATTGCCGTTTTTTTTCTACGCCATGCTGCAGTTTCATTTCCTTCATAATGAAATCGAATTCATCCCTGCGGATGCCGTATGACATTCCCCAACTCTGCAGAAGCCTGCGGAAACAGTCCCAGGCGGCCCAGGAAAACCGCGGATTTCTACTGAGAGCCTCGGCAATCTGTCTGTTCATTCCCACATTCAGAAAAGTATTCATAGCCCCCGGCATGGAGAAGGCAGAACCCGAACGTACGGACAGGAAGAGAGGATTTACAGGATCGCCGTAAAGTCTCCCTGTTTTATCCTCCAGTCTGCTGATTTCATCTCTGATGAGTTCCTCCACCTCATATTCCATCTGCGGGTGCATGAGGATTATATCCTTGTGTCGAAACAATTCTGTGGTAAGAACAAAGCCTTCCGGGATGGGGTAGCCGAGAGAGACCAGTTTTTTCAGAAAATATGCCTTCGCTCCCAGAAAGATCTTATTGTCCGTCTGAATCATTGGCTTGTATATTGGATTGGCCAGCAGGTCCGGGTCGTAGGACATCGCTTTGTGGATGAGGTTTCTGGGAATAGTGTCCCTTGTCTCTCTCAGGCTCCGCAGTATCTGGGAAAGAAACTGATCGAGGGTCTGAATAAAAAATGATGAAGCCAGAATGTCACGGTAGAAAGATTCAGATTCCCTGGTAATCAATTTTACCATTTCCGTTCCGGACGTTGTTCCTTCATATTTTACCTTCAATACTTGTTTCAAAGGTTTGTCATAAACCGATATGAAATATTGATCGATGATTTCACGAATATTTCGTATAAAGAACTGAAATATATTGACATACTGGTGGATTGAAAAACTTCCCGATGAAAGGCTGTACTGGAGCATATGAATATTCGATTCGAAGCTCTGGTTGAATATTCCTCTGATTTCCAGACCTCTCCGGAAGTATTCGAGGATCTCCGCCGTGCGCTTCAAATTTTTCAGGCTGGTATAGCTGAAGCTTGTACCGCGAATTATCTCACCCATCAGGATATTGGCCGTATGCTCAAGACGGAGGGTATGGCCAAGGGCTTCGTACTTTTTTTCATGGTACTGCCCATACATGGAAGGTATCCCCGCGGCGATGTGACGTTTGTAGTAGATGTTTTCCCAGCCTTCGCTCGGAACGGGATCCAGGATGATGTCCTTCAGGTTTTTCATGATCTCAAAAATAGTCAGCAGAGCTTCATCCTTCGGTTCTTTATCAAGGAAGGACTCCAGCCGTGCAAGATCGGACAAGGAAACGAGACTGGTTTTTTTCAGGGTATGCAGGATATTTCGGGTATCTATGGAATATTTTTCATGCAGCAGCCATGCCAGTCGCAGAAGATAGCGGACCCTGTCTCTGTCTTTTTCGGTTCCGCTTGTTATTCCGGAAAAGCAGGTATATATTTTCCCCTTGTCCACAAGCAGGAGTTCAGACGGAGACATACCCGTCCTGTCACAGACTGCGCGGAGAACGGTGTGGACCCCTGTAAACCATGGACTGTCCGTATCGATGGCTGCACTGACATCCCGGGGAAGAAGGGGGATGAGGGGCTCCGAATTACCGCTGTACCAGTATTGAAGTATGCTTTTCGTCAGTTCGATATGGGTGTTGTTGCTTTCCGCGTGGATCTGTTTTCTCAGAAAGTGGATAATAATATCCCGCCGTCCGGATATCTCGTCCAGTTTTGTGGTTACTTCCCTCAGTTCCCCTTCCGCACCGATTTCATTGTAGTAGATGGGGAACATCACCGCCAGATGTTTGATGAGTTTGTAGATTCCTTCAATCTCATTATTGAGAAGCCGGCTCATGTCCTTCTGAAAAAGGTCCGTATCCTGGATAAAGACGCCACCCACCCTCAAATGTACTACCAGGGAGGCCAGGAGTCTCTTTGTTGCTGTCGGACTGCATTCAATGATTGCGAGCCAAACCCGGATGTTCTTCAGATGATCAGGATTAACCTCCACCTGCCAATCAGTTTTTATTCTCACTTCTCCCGGATATACAAAACCGAAGGCTATCAGTTTATCGGTAAACTGTCTGACCAGTGATGTCTCACCGGAAAGCACGATCTCTCTGCCGAGAGTCTCGATGCAGTCGAGGATGGTGGACATATGATCTGCTTTGAAATTCTGAAACACCTCAAAAATGGAGTCGATAAAACTTTTTTTTCCTTCTTCATCCAGTGATTTCAGTGCCTGTTTCAGAAGCCGGTTGATGTCCCAGAGCAGATGATCTTTGAGATGATTCATCCCGGACAGCTGAAGTAACGAGTACAGATAATAAATTCGTTCCAGGGGAGTCTGAAATATATCGGCGGCGGAACGAAGATGCTCGGCAATTTCCCGAAACATTGGCAGATCAGCCAATTCTTCCCAGCACTCTGTTGCAGCTAGTTTTTCTTCAAGTCCGGAAAAATAATCCGGTCCGGCTTTTTTTTTGATATGGGGAAGACAGCCGGCGGCAAAAAGGCGGGTATTATTTTTAATGTACTCCTCTACCTGCGTATTTTCCTTCCAGTAGCGGAAGTTTAAGCTGAGGATTTTACGGGTGATAAAATGAAGCTTTCTGGTAAGTTCGGTGTCATGATCCTTCGGATAGGATAGATCTGATAGATGCCCTGCCGTGTACAAAACCGGGAGTTGTTCGAGGTGCAGATGGTTTTCAATAAAGGAAAGAATAGAAAAAGCTGAGCTCTCAAGAACGGTATCTTCGGATAATAGTTTTTCCAGAAGCTGAAACAGGGTATGGAAAAGGTCACGCTGAAATTCGTACGGAACTTTTCTGCTCAGAAGCAGTTCCGTACATCTGATCAGAACGTCATAGGCACGTTCAGCTTCCGTATGTTCATGATAGAGCCAGAAATCCCCCAGGCATATTCTTTTCAGGTTCTGTATGATCCAGGGGTAGTCAGGATACGGATGATTGAGCTCGATGAAAAATTTTTTCGTTCGAGAGTTGATTCCTGTGTAGTCCCTAGAGAGGGATATGAACCATAATTGATCATCGGGTATGGATATTTTCTTACCCCGGGTTTCTCCCAGATTCATCTCGAGGGCTTTTGAAGGGAAGTCGGTATGCCGGTTCATGACGAATAAATAATACGTAATTGCCTTATTTGTATCAAGCTGATTGAGAGTGAGCCGGGTATGCCAGGATTCTTATCCATGTGCTGGACAAATATGAATCTGCTTTTCATGGATGATACCGCCTATACAGAAAGCGGCGGAAAAGTCTAGTAAATCAATAAAATTTGATGTATTCCGGTTCAGGTCTTAAAATTAATAATCATATTATCGGGAGGTTGATATGGAATGGTATGGATCGGGATATAGATTGATACTAGTGTTTTTCTGCATATTTCTCGTACAGCCTCTCCAGGCACAGGATCAGGATATCAGCATAGCAGTTGTCGAGTTTGAGGAGAAGAACAGTATCGGTCTGGAAAACGCGGGCAGGATCGTGGCGGAATGGACGGTAACCGAGATGAAGAAAATCGGGAAATTCCAAATCCAGGAACGGCTGCTCCTGAATAAAGTACTGGAAGAACAGAACCTGATGCTGTCGGGGGTGATCGACAGTGAACAGGCTGTCGATATCGGGCGGCTCTACGGGGTTCAGGCCATCGTTACGGGATCATTGATGAAGGTCGGTGATTTCATTTCCGTTACTGGAAGGATGCTGAATGTAGAAAACGGGGAAGTGCTGAAAACAGCGTCTATCAGAACGGATTCTCTTTTGAATCTTGAAACTGAAATAATTGTACTGGCGAACGCCCTCTGTGATATAAGCCGAAATGAATGGGAAGTGCGGGAGGATATTGCCCGCAGACGGATTGCCCGGCTTGAGGCCGGAGTGGGAATCGGTTATGTATACGATAATGCGGAATACAGCGGTCTGGGATTGCAGACTATGGCCCGGTACCGGGATTTCTGGGGACAGGTCTGGATTGACGGTACCCCGGTGGGCGGCATAAGAAATATTGAAGTGGGAGGGGCCGTAAACATCATTCCCTTCATCGGACTTGCCGCCGATTATGGTATAGTCTTTGACGAACTGGTGGATTATGCTTCATCGACCTATGCGAACTTCGGTATTGTAGTAAGCCCCCGAACAGATATGGAACTGGGGATCCTGGTAGGCGGAGCCCTGACCGGTACCATCTGGACCGAAGACAATAATGAAATAGACGGTCTTTCTTCCTACTGGGATATCCCTTCCAACTACAATGTCTGGTTCAGTTATCAGCTCGAAGATAATCTTCAGTTATTCATAAAATACACCGGGACCGAGATCGGCGGTTTCGAAGATAAAATACCTGACGGCTATATACATCCTTTCACTGATTTCGAATTTAAGACAGGCCGTTTTTCTATAGCCGGTCTCTACAGTTTTGCCATAGAATAGCTTTTTAACTCCCCCAAAGCTTAGGGGTGGCCATCCAAGGGCATAAAATCAGGCTCCGCCGCCCCTTCTAATGGAACGCAAACTTGGGGAGAGGATACCAGTTCTCCCCGAACGGCGTTTCGGTCCGTCGGGTCC
>Ga0272441_10002441_pt1 | contig 37417 bp, 29 predicted proteins | sample SSMProp6N_FD_193582 | JGI IMG/M metagenome (GOLD analysis project Ga0272441, IMG submission 193582) | Marine sediment archaeal communities from Little Sippewissett salt marsh, Falmouth, MA, United States - SSM-Prop-6N | ecosystem: Environmental > Aquatic > Marine > Wetlands > Sediment ...
ATAAACGTCTGCTCATAATTGGCTTCTATTTCTCTGGCCATTCATTTCGCCTCCTGTTTCAAGGCAAGAATAACATATAAATACTTAAATGTCAATAAAAATTATGAGACAGCCTCTTCAGCCGGGGTGTACCCGGCTGCCATGAGAACTTGTAGGGCGCTTCAGCGTCCTTCTCGAACGCTTCAGCACAGTATTTTTTAGAGGGTCCAGCCTTCCCGGTATGGCGGGTTGACGAGGGCGTTGGCTTCTTTGTCGTTGGCGACTTGCAGGTTCTCGCCGTCCCACTCGAGCTTGCGGTCTTTCACGCGCATGGCGAGGACGCCGAGTAACACCATCTCGGTGAGCGGGCCGCCGTAATCGAAGTTCGAGCTGGCGGGCTTCCCGTCCTTGCAGGCACGCACCCAATCCTGCTCGTGGGCGCCTTTGCCCTGTTTGACGCGGGGCAGCGTGTGGGGCGGCTGCTTGTAGCTATCGGCAAGCGAGCGCGGCAGCAGGCGGAGATCGCCGGCGCCGTGCGAGCCGTGCATGATCGTGCCCTTGTCGCCGATGAACAGGGCGCCGTTCCCGCTGAACCGCTGGCGCGGATCGAAATCGCGGGGAACCGGCGGCAGCAGGCGGCCGTCGTACCACGTCAACTTGACCGGCGGCATCTTCCCGCGCGCCGGGAACTGGTAACGCACGATACTGGCCCGCGGGTAAGTTTCCGCGGCGACTTCCTTGTCGCAGTGGGTCGTGGTGGCCTGCACGCTATCCGGGCGGCCGAGTTTCAGCGCCCAGAACGCCGGGTCGAGGATATGGCAGCCCATATCGCCGAGCGCGCCGGTGCCGAAGTCCCAGAACCCGCGCCACGTCATCGGGTGGTAGATCGGGTGGTACGGCCGCATTTGGGCGGGCCCGATCCACAGGTCCCAATCGAGCTTTTCGGGCACGGGCGGGGTTTCCTCGGGCCGCTTCATGATGGGGAAATCCGACCACGGGTCGCCGCCGACCGGCCGGTCGCTCCACGCGTGCACTTCTCGCACCGGCCCGATTGCCCCGTCGTCGATCCATTCGCATACGCGGCGGATCTGTTCCGAGGAATGGCCCTGGTTGCCCATCTGCGTCTGGACGCCGCACTCGCGGGCCTTTTCAGTGAGCTTGCGGACTTCGTGGAGGTTATGGGCGAGCGGTTTCTGGCAGTAGACGTGCTTGCCGAGTTCCATGGCGGCCATGGCGATCACGGCGTGGGTGTGGTCGGGGGTGGCGATGATGATGCTGTCGAAGTTGTTGGCTTCCGCGTCGAACATCTTGCGGAAATCCTGGTAGCGGCTTGCTTCGGGATAGGCGTTGAACACGCCGGCGGAACGTTCGAAATCGACGTCGCACAGGGCCACGATGTTTTCAGTCTTGCAGGCGTCGATGTTGCCGCTGCCCATCCCGCTGATGCCGACCGCGGCGATGTTGAGCTTCTCGTTGGGCGAGATTTTCCCTGGCACGACGCGGGCCGTGTTGACGCGCGGCGCGGTTGTGGCGCAGCCGGTTGCGGCTGCGGCGGTGGCAGCCAGAAACGTGCGGCGGGTGACGTTTTTCTTTCGCATGGTAGACCTCCTTTAGCGAAGAATGAATCACGAAGGCTCGAAAATCAATCCCATTATGTCACAAGGTCCAGCCTTCGCGGCACGGTGGGTTAATCAAATCGTTCGCTTCTTTATCGTTGGCGATTTTCAGGGCTTCGCTGTCCCACTCGAGCCTGCGGTCTTTGACGCGCGTGGCGAGCACGCCCAGCAAGACCATTTCGGCGAGCTTGCCGCTGTATTCGAAGTTCGAACAAGCGGGCTTGCCGTCTTTGCACGCGCGGATCCAGTCCTGTTCGTGGGCGCCCGGCCCTTCGGGCACGCGCGGCAGCCGCCGCGGGGGCTGCTTGTACTGATCGGCCAGCGAGCGCGGCAGCAGGCGGAGGTCGCCGGCCCCGTGTTTCCCGTGCATGATGACGCCTTTCTCGCCGATAAAAATCGCGCCGTTGGAATCGAACCGCTGGCGCGGATCGAACGCCTCCGGCGCCGGCGGCAGCAGGCGGCCGTCGTACCAAGTGAGCTTGACCGGCGGCATCTTGCCGCGCGCCGGGAACTGGTAGCGCACGATGCTGGCCCGCGGAAACGTTTCGGCGGCGACTTCTTTGTCGCAATGCGTCGTGGTGGCCTGGACGCTTGTGGGCGCGCCAAGCCGGAGCGTCCAGAACGCGGGGTCGAGTATGTGGCAGCCCATGTCGCCGAGCGGGCCGGTGCCGAAATCCCAGAATCCCCGCCACAACATCGGGTGGTAGATTGGATGGTACGGGCGGAACTGGGCGGGGCCGAGCCACAGTTCCCAGTCCAGCGCTTCGGGAACCGGCGGCGTGTCGGTGGGCCGCTTCATAATGGGGAAGTCTGATACGGCCGAACCGCCAACCGGCCGGTCGGTCCAGGCGTGGACCTCGCGGATTTGGCCGATGGCGCCGTCGTCGATCCATTCGTGCAACCGGCGCACCTGCTCGAACGAGTGGCCTTGGTTGCCCATCTGCGTCTGTACGCCGCACTCCCGTGCGGTCTCGGTGAGCGTTCGGACTTCGTACAGATTGTGGGCCAGCGGTTTCTGGCAATACACGTGCTTGCCGAGCCGCATGGCGGCCATGGCAATGACGGCGTGGGTGTGGTCGGGCGTGGCGATGATTACGCCGTCGATGTTGTTGGCTTCGGCGTCGAACATTTTGCGGAAATCCCGGTACCGGCTTGCTTTCGGGTAAGCGTCGAAAACTTTGCCGGCGTGATCGAAATCGACATCGCACAGCGCGACGATGTTCTCGGAGTTGCACGCCTCGAGATTGCGCTTGCCCATTCCGCCAATGCCGATCCCCGCGATATTCAGCTTCTCGTTGGGCGAAATCTTGCCGGGCACGACGCGGGCCGCATTCACACGCGGCGTCGCGGCGGCTGCCGCCGCGGCCAGGAACGTACGGCGGGTAATTTTTGTCACACGCATGACCGACCTCCTGTAGTTGTCAACGAAGGATGAAGAACAAAGAATGAAAAATCAAAAAACCTGCCGACGCATGGAGTGCGGCCGCTTTCCTTAAAGGGCCTGTTTCTTTTGACGGCCCATGCCGGTTCTGCTAACATTGCGGCGTGGTTGAAACACACGCAAAAATGAAGCGAAGCTGGGTAGCGCCGGTGCTTGTGGCGGTCCTGGCCGGCGTTTGCTACTACGCGTTAAGCGGCCCTTTTGTCCGGCCCGAAAAAGAAGCCAAAACCGTGCTGGCAGCGCCTAACCCGGCTAACGCGAGCCCGGCTAACGCGAGCCCGGCTGCCGAAACCGATGTGCCGGCGGTTGTCTTGGACGGGCCGGTTGCGCCGGCGGAGCCGGCGGATGCCCCGCTGGCCAATCCCGTGGCGTTGGAATATGCGGCCGCGTATCAGCAGGGACGGTGGGATGACGTGATCCGGCTGACCTGCTGGATGCAGGACCGCCTCGCCCAGGCCGGCCCCCAGGATAGAACCGCTGCCGCAACCGCCCTGCGCGAACGGTCGAGCGACAGGCCGCTCGAGGGCAACCAACTGCGCAAGGAAGGCGTAGAAGACAGGTACGTGTTTGCCCCGGGAACGACCGTGGAGCCTATAGGGATGGATCAGGGCCGGGAAAACCTGGCCAGGCCCGTAAAAGACCGCACGTGGGTGCGCGTGAGTTATGCGGCGCGGGCATCGGCCCTGCGCGACGAGGACGGGCTCCCGATACGGTCGCTGGTGGTTGGAATCAACGTATCCGAGGACGGGTTAGTGCTCAAGGCCAACGTCGTTGGCAATCTGGACATCGACGCCGACTCGATTCAGACTTATTGGAGTGGAATCAGCAAGGAGAAACGTCATGGCGCTGACAAGCTGCCCCAGATGTAAAAAACTTTTCGACAAGATCGATTCGGCCGTTTGCGCCAGGTGCCAGCCGGATGAAGACGCCGACTACGAAAAAATCCGGGCGGTCCTGGACAAGGCGCCGGAGCTGAACGCCGATCAAGTCGCCGAGACGGCCGACGTGACGGTACAGTGCGTCATGCGCATGCTTGATGAAGGGCTCATCGCCAACGTCAACCTTACGGAAAACATCAAATGCGGCCGGTGCGGCGCGCCCGCCATAAGTTTGAGCAAGAAACTCTGCCAGGCTTGTTTGGATAAACTTAATGCAGAGGTTGCCGCCGCAACAAGTCAGATTAAACTGAAGGAAAAGAGACAAATCCAGATCGGAGACTACCTGAAAGCCCGCAAGGCGTTTGAAGATAAACGGCGCTAGATGCGCCTGAGACCCGGACAAGGCCCGGGTGGAGAACTTCATGAACCGGCGAGACAAGATAGGCCTGGTAGTGCTGGTTTTGCTGTTGGCGTGTTTTGTGGCCGTGCTGGTTTGGATGTTCCGAGGCCCCCGGCGGCCCACGCACGACTATTCCGAGAGCATTTTTGTCAAACAGCGGATCGTAAACCTGAACAAGAAATAAATTGTTTTTCATGAAAGGGCGCCGCTTCGGGCGGTTAACAAAGCAACTCATGCACCTATCTCGGCTGATCATTTTGTCGCTGGCAGTACTGTGTCTGGCGCATCTTGCCGCCGGCGCCGACCCGGTCCGGTATTCCATTCATCTGGGCGACGGCGCAAGAACCGCCACGGTCGAGTCGGAAACGCGCAACGGCGTTCAGTACGTGCCATTGAGCGGGATCGTGCGGCAGGTCGGCGGCGGGTGCGAGGTTAACGCCGAGCGCGCCCAGCTCGATCTCGCCGAAAAAAGCGCGTGGCTCCGCGCGAACAACCCGCAAGTCAGCGCTTCGCTGGGCATATTCCTGCTTGGTGCGCCGGTGGTACGATCGGGCAGCGACGTCCTGATCGCGGCCAGCGATGTTGCAATGTTCTTTGACAAAGCGTTCCGGCTTGCGGCCAGACGCCTGGCGCCCGCGCCTCCGCTCCAGAGCCCGCCGGCAAAAGAACCGTCCGGCCCACCGCAGCCACAGCCGCGGCCGGAGCCTGTCACGCGCCTGCCCCGCGAGCCCGAACCCCATGTTTTGGAACCTCTCGGCCCGGCAGGCCAGCTGGTCGAAGAACTCCCGCTGGACACGCTCGAACCGCTTGAACCGTCCGCGCCCGAGCCCGCGGAACTTGAACCATTGCCGGACCGCATTGCGCCCACCCCCTACCTGCCTGAACCGGCGGCGCTCGAACCGCTCGAGGTGGCAAAAGCTTCCGGTCCGGCGGTTCCGCTCCAACGGCCCGTGGACAGGAAAATCGAGGTGGTCGTGATCGACCCCGGCCACGGCGGCGCCGATGCAGGATGCCAGGGCCCGTCCGGCGTCACCGAAGACAGCGTGGCGGTCGGTGTGGCCGAGCAACTCCGGCAGGCCCTCGAAAAGGTCGCGGGGGTGAAGACGGTTTTCACGCGGGAACGGGAAAGTTCGGCATCGTGCAACGAGCGGGTGTTTGTCGCCAATTCACAAAAGGGCGACCTGCTGATCTCGCTGCACGCGGGCACGGCGCTCAGCCCGGCGCCCCGGGGATGCCGCCTTTTTGTCTGCGACGAAAAGGGCGATTCGTCCGGCCGCCGTTATGCGGCGCACAGCCTGGAAATTGCCCGGGAAGTGGGGGCGGCGATTGAAGAATCGGCTGGCGCCGCCTGCGGCGGCATCTACCGGATCGACTGCCACGTCGTGCAGGACGTGGCCATGCCGGGCCTGATGGTCGAGGTTGGGATGTTGACCAATCCCGAAGAAGAGAAGCTGCTGGCCACGGGGGACTACCAGGCGAAGATCGCGGCCGGAATTGCCAACGGCATCAGGAAGTACATCGAAAGCAGGAGCTCCAAAAAGCCGGAGAAGAAGTCATGAACGGTCCCGCGCGCCGCACGGAAATTATGAAGCGAATTTTTTACGCCGCGTGGGGGCTGGCGACGGTTTTGCTGGTTTTTGTGGTGGCGCTGCTGGTGTTCGTCCTGTTGCGCCAGGAGCATGCCCCCGTGTTGCCGGAACAGGAGACAAGCCCCGCCGTACCCGCCGCACCACCCCCCGAAGATTTCAGCAACCAGGCCGAAACCCGGGAAATCGATCTGTACTTCGCCGATAATGAGGGCCTGCGCCTCGCCGCCGAAAAGGCGCCTATCGAGTTCACCGAGTTTACCACCGAAAACTGCCGCAGGGCCGCGGAAGCCCTCATTGCCGGCCCGCAAGGCGATCTCGGCGCCATCATTTCGCCGGACACGCGCGTGCGCGGCGTGTACCTGATGCCCGATGGCGAGCTGGTTGTCGATTTCACGCTCGATCTCGCCATGCAGGTGAAGAAAACCGCCAGCGCATCCCTCGAATCGCTGATGATTTACGGGATTGTCAACACACTCGCCCAGGACGCCCTTAAAGGGGTGCGGGAGCCGGCCGTGGAAAAGGTGCGGCTGCTTATGGAAGGCTCGACGCGCGAAGCGTTCCCGGTGCACGTCGACGTGACCGAGCCGTTCGAGCCGGACCTGCGGTGGGCCGCACAGGCGGCGCAATAGCCATGCCCTCTCCCGAAGCGGCCATCGGCATTTTCGATTCCGGCGTGGGCGGGCTCACCGTTTTTCGCCGCGTCGCCGAGTATCTGCCGGCGGAGTCCATCATCTACCTCGGCGACACCGCCCGCGTGCCCTACGGCACCAAGTCGGCCGACACCGTCATCCGCTATGCCCGTGCCTGCGCCGACATGCTGCTGGCCTGCGGCGTGAAGATGCTCGTGGTTGCGTGCAACACCGCCTCGGCCTACGCGCTCGACGCGCTACGCGAAAACGTGAGCGTGCCGGTGGTGGGCGTGGTTTCACCCGGCGCGGCCGCGGCCGTAAGAACCACGCGCAACGATCGTATCGGCGTGATCGGCACCGCCGGCACCATCGCCAGCCGCCAATACACGAAGGCGATTCAGGCCCTGGCTCCGGACGCGCAAGTTTTTTCGAAAGCCTGCCCGCTGTTCGTGCCGCTTGCCGAAGAGGGCTGGACGGACGGCGACGTGCCCAGGCGGGTCGCGCGGGAATACCTGGCCGATTTCGTCGACCACGAAATCGACACGCTTGTGCTCGGCTGCACGCATTACCCGCTGTTGAAACCCGTCATCGCCGAGAATATCGGCGCCGGCGTCACGCTCATCGATAGCGCCGAGGCCACCGCGGCTGTCGTGCGCGACATGATCGGCGAGTGCGGGGCGGCCCCGGAAAAAAACAAGCCGGCCTACCGCTTCCTCGTCAGCGATTCGCCCGACGGTTTCGCCCGGGTTGGAAAAAACTTTCTTGGATGCCATATTGAACACGTGGAATGGATCGATTGCTGATGGAGCAAGAAGCGCCGGATAGCTCGACACCGCCGGAGGCACAGCCAAAGCCGCGTTCGGGCGCGCCCAACTCGTGGCTTGCCGTAGTCGCCGGCATGGCCGTTTGCGCGGTTGCAGCCGCCCTGCTGGTCGTCGTTGCGCGCCAGTACCTCAACACGCGTCCCCTCAACCTGCGCGAGCGCTCACTCGAAGTTGCCGGCCTGATCGATCAACTGTTCCACGACTCGCTGGTGGACCCTGTCAACATCCGGCGCGCCGAGCCGCGGCTCATCGAGAATGAAAAGGCGTCCTGGTTCTTCTCGCAGTTTGAAGTCGACTTGGACACCCAGGATCCCGACGGGCTCGAGGTTATTCTCGAGCGCGAGATGGACCGCCAGGACATCGCGGTCAAAAACGGCGAAATTTCAGACGACTTGCGCCGGTGCGAGCTTCTTATTGGCGGCTGCAAATTTGCCGAAGTAAGTTTCAACATTCCAGAGCCGCCGGAACCGCCAGAACCGGCGGACGCGCCCGGTGAACGGGAACCGATCGGCATCGAGGCGCTCGTTGGCCTGGACGGGGTTTCCAACCTCGTGCCGCCGGCAAAATTCGGCCCGCCGCGAAAACCGGCCGCGGCCATCATCCTCGACGACGGGGGGTACGGCGGCGCCGTCACCGATGCCGTTCTTGCCCTCGATCCGCGCCTCACGCTCGCGATACTGCCCGGAGCGCCGTACGCCGCCGATACGGCCAAACGCGCCACGGAGGCGGGCTTCGAGGTGCTGCTGCACCTGCCCATGGAAAGCCCCGAAGACCCCGGCTGGATTGCAACGTCCACCCCGGCTGAAGAGATGCAACGCCTGCTCGACGATGCGCTCGAGCGGGTGCCCGGCGCCGTCGGAATCAACAACCACACCGGCTCGACCTTTTCCAAAGACTACGATGCGCTCACGCGGTTTTTCGGTCAGCTGGAATCGCGCCCGCTGTTCTTCATTGACAGCCGAACCACGCATGAAACTCTAATACCGCTCGCCGCGCGCGAGGCCGGCGTGCCTTTCGCCGCCAGAAAAGTGTTTTTCGATAACGACAGCGAGGCCGGGAAGATCAAGGATCAGTTCGAGGCCTTGATGCAGTTCGCGCAGAAAAACGGATGCGCGGTCGCCATCGGCCATTTCAGGCCCGCCACCGTCGAAGCGCTCAAAACGCTTCTGCCCCAACTCGAAGAAAATGGTATAAGTCTTGTACACGCTTCCGAGGTAGTGCAGTGACTTCCGCGAATTCGAAAATACACATTCTGGGCATAGAGACATCCTGCGACGAGACCGGCGTCGCCGTCGTAGAAGACGGCCGCCGCATCCTGTCGTCGGAAGTGGCGTCGCAAGTGCCGATTCACGCGGCGTTCGGCGGAGTCGTACCCGAGATCGCCTCCCGCCAGCACATCAAGTGCATCTCGCAGTTGACGCACAAAGCCCTCGGTGACGCCGGCGTCGAACCCGCCCGTATAAACGCGGTCGCCGCAACGATCGGCCCCGGCCTGATGGGTTCGCTGCTGGTGGGGGTAAACTTTGCCAAGGCGCTTGCCTATGCCTGGAAAAAATCGTTCGTGCCCGTGCACCATCTCGAGGGCCACATTTTCTCGCCGTTTCTCACCGACGATCCGCCGCAGTTCCCGTTCCTGGCACTCGTCGTCAGCGGCGGCCATACCAGCCTTATCGATTGCCCCCGGCCGCACGAGTACCACATTATCGGCGCTACGCGCGACGACGCCGTCGGAGAGTCGTTCGACAAAGTCGCCCGCTTGCTCGATTTGTCCTACCCCGGCGGGCCGTCCATACAGAAGGCCGCCGAACAGGGCAACCCCGAGGCCATCCGGTTCCCGCGCGCGATGACGACGGGCGCCGGGCTCGATTTCAGCTACAGCGGGCTGAAAACGGCTGTCCTGTACGAGTTGAGAAAAACAACCGCGCCCACGAAGGACGTGGCCGCCAGTTTTCAGGAAGCCGCCGTCGACGTGCTGGTTACCAAAACGCGGCTCGCGCTCGAACAGACCGGCGCCGCGCGGCTGGTGCTTGCCGGCGGCGTTGCGGCAAACCGGCTGTTACGCGACCGGCTTAACGCCGAACTGCACGTCCCCGTTCACATGCCGCCGATGTCGCTGTGCGTTGATAACGGCGCCATGATCGCCGCCGCCGGCCATTCCCGGTTCGTCCACAACCTCCTCGGCGACCTCCGCGCAACTCCAAACCCCAACCTCCCCCTGGCCTGACACCTCCTGTCACTCTGCGAGCCTTCCCACCGCCTCCGCCGACGCGCCATCCCCCGGCCCTTCGTCCTTTCTTTTCGCACCGCAGGCTATTTTCCGCTAGAATAGCCAAAGTAAACCAAACGCACGGAGAGCCATCGTCATGAAACCAGTGCTTTCAGTCCTGTTAGTGTTAGCCGTCGGAAGCGTGTTGCTCGGCGGATCGTGCCGCGTCCGGACTTCACCGTCCGAGCCTTCCGCCGAACCCGCCGGGCCGGGCAAGGAAGGGCCCGTCGAGGAGGTCGAAAAACCCTTGGACATCGGTGATGCCGAAGCCGCGCTGAGCTTGGAACTGACCATGCCCGGCCAGCCGTTGCCGCCGAACATCAAGGTCGACGAGCTCCGCAACATGCGCGGGGATCTGGATCTCGTGACCGTGACCGTCAAGCCCCCGCATCCGCAGGAGTTGCCTCTTGAGTTGACGATGAAATCCAAACAGGCTTTTCCGGTACGGCCGCTGCTGGTACGCCTTACCATCGTCCGCGATAAGAAGCCGATCGATTCACAAGCCGTGACCGTCGCCGGCGACGCGATTAAGCGCCCGTTCGCTTACACGTTCGACGCGCTGAAAGGTGTCGAGCAAGCCCCCGGCTCCATGCTTCTTCATGCCGAGGCCGAAATCATCATGCTGCCCGCGGGCGCCGATGTCGAGGCCATCGATCCGGCAACCGTGAAGGCCGACCCCGAATGGACCGGCGCAAAAGTCAGCAACCCCGTCCGTGTCAACTTCGCCGGGGAGGACGGAAGCCAATGAACATCGTATGTATCGGCGCCCATCCGGATGACTGCGAGGTTTTCGCCGGCGGCACAAGCGTCAAATGGGCGCGCCTCGGCCACCGCGTCCTGTTCGTTTCGCTAACTAACGGCGACGTCGGCCATCACGAGATCGCCGCCGGCCCGCTGGCGCGGCGCCGCGCCGAGGAAGCCCGCGCCGCCGCGGAACTCGCCGGCGTGAACGATCTTGTGCTCGACATACACGACGGCGAGCTCGAACCGACGCTCGAGCTGCGCAAGCGGGTCGTCCGCATCATCCGCGAGTACGAGGCCGATATCGTGCTCACGCACCGGCCCAACGACTACCACCCCGACCACCGCTACACCTCGATCGCCGTGCAGGATGCGGCCTTCATGGTAACCGTGCCGCACTTCTGCCCCGGCGTAAAGGCGCTGCGCAAGAATCCCGTGTTTCTGTTCCTGATGGACTCGTTCAAGAAACCGGCGCCGTTCGAGCCCGGTATCGCCGTTGACGTCACGGATGTGATGGACGTGAAATGGGCTATGCTGGACGCCATGGAGTCGCAGATGTACGAGTGGCTGCCGTGGCTGGACGGCAAGCTCGACACTGTCCCGAAAGACAAGGCTAAGCGCACCGAATGGCTGCAACAGACCTGGGACGAGTTCTTCCTGGCGCCGGCCACGCTGGCGCGGGCCGCCATCGAGAAGTGGTACGGTTCGGAACGCGTAAAGGCGGCGCGGTACGTCGAGCCGTTCGAGGTGTGCGAGTACGGCCATCAGCCGACGGACGACGAAATCCGCGTACTGTTCCCGTTTTTCGATCAAGCATAAAGGAGCGCACACTATGTCTCGATGCCTGCCGATCGCATTGGCCCTGTTTCTGGCGGCGCCCGCGGCGAACGGGCAAATGGAATACACCATCGATTCGGTCGGCACGGCGACCGTCGACGTCGCGCCGGCTTTCATCGTGTTCAAGCTGGAAATCCTGCCCGGCGTAACCAACGCCGCGCTGGTGGAAAAGGCCGAAGAGTTCGAGTCGAACGTGCGTACGCAGATACAGGAGCGTAACCTGAAGCCGTCGCAAATCGCCTTTTCCGGCCCGAACTACACCCATCCGGAACATGCGGGCCCGAACGCCTCGGCGACGTTGCGTTTCCCGGCCGGGCAGTACGCGTCCAACGAAGGTGCCGACGAGCGGTACGCGGCGCTGCGCGAGGCGATCGACAAGGTGGCCGCGGCCGCCGGGGCCAGAGAGTACCCGGTCGAGTACGAGCCGGCCGAGCCCGAGCAGGTCGAAGCCGCCGCCGTCGCGCGCGCGCTCGAAATGGCCTATCCCCACGCCAAAGCCGCGGCCGACGTCATGAACGCCCGCATCCTGTCCGTCGGCAACGTCACGGTCGGAACCGTGAAGTGGAGCGACAACGGCTCGCCGCCCGAAGATTACAACGTCCGCCGAATCACCTGCACCGCCACCGTCAGCGCGCAGTACGTCTACGTCCCGGCGCAATAGAAAACGCTGCGCATATCATCAGCCGCAGTAGGCCGACTTCGCCGAAGTCGGCCTCAACGCCCGTAACTCAGGTTAATCATGTAGCCTGATGAGCCTCCCATGCCGTGATAAAGAGGTGCTTTTGGCGGGCGACGCCCGGAAACGACCAGACGCTGTGCCCGGAAAGGCCGACTTCGCCGAAGTCGGCCTACTGCGGCATTTCTGCGGAAAGCAGCCAAACAACTTCAAAACTTGGTTGATTTCACCTCGATTTCGTGCGTCAGCTCGACGGCGGCGCCGGGGGCGACTTCAAGCTTTTTGCGCCAGATTTCCACTTCCAGGTTGTTGAGGTCTTCCGGATACGCGTAAACCCAGGTGAAATCGACGTCGTCTTCGTCAAACTTCTGTGTAACGCTCAAGCCTTTCGAGCCGGTGAACGTCCACTCGCCGGCGGGCCTGTTCTGGTCGAGGTAATGTTCGCCTTCACGCAGGTTTGCGATGATGGGCGGCATTTCGCGCTCCACGGTTTCGCCGGCGCGGTTGGTGAACTGCACGCGTGTCTTGCGCAGGTCGCCGAGGTCGAGTTCGAGATGGCTGCGCATCTGAATTTCGGCCGGCTTGCCGGAGTTGTTGATAAGCCGCGCCTTCACGGTCAGCACGGGCTTGTCTTTTGCGAGCGAGATCGTGCGTTCGAACGTCGTTTTGCCTTCTTTGGCCGCAAGGGTAATCGATTGCTCTGACTGATGGGCCGGCACGTAAGGCAACATCATGCTGCTGAGGTCGAAAATGCTTCCTCTCCGGGTTTCCTCGCCGCCCTGGAACGGGTAAAGCAGGCATTTTCTAACGTCGTATGCCGTGGCGCATTGGCCGCTCTTCTTGTCGATGATGCGCAACACCCGCCCGCCAAACACGGGCGCGATCTCCACAGCCAGGAAGTCGTTTTCCAGTGTGAGCAGTCCCACCGGCGTGTTGAGCAGCATGCCGAGCATGACGAGTTGTTGTGGGTCGCCGCCGTGTTCGCGGATGGTGCGGAACCCGTGGCGTTTCATCCGTTCGAGCATTGCCGTGGCGTCGTCGACCGGCGCGATGTCGCCGTTGAACCTCAGCGTGCCGTCCTGGATCGTGTAGCCGTTGCGCGGGAACAGCCGCGCGTACACCAGCGGCATCCGCGCCACGCGCACGCGCTCGAGCAGCTCCGCGTCGTCCTTCACGGCCGCCTCGGCCTCGTCGAACAGCGCCTCGGCCTTCTCGAGCACCTCGTCGGGCAGGTAGCCCTGCGCCGGGTTGGTGTAAAGGTGCATATGGATGTTCTCATCGCGCACCTTGTCGTGCAGCATCCGGATGTACTTGTGGATCGGCTTGGCCGCCGCGCCATAGTAGCCGGCCAGGAAATCGCGGATGAGGGCGTCGGGGTCGGCGTCCGGGTTCGCGAGCAACTTCATGCCGTAATACGGCCGCAGCAGGCTGAACTCGCCCCCGCCGCCGCGGCCGCTCATTCCCTGCAAATAGATGCCCTCGACGCCGATGTCGCGGTAGAACCGGATGTCTGCGGCCATCGCGTCGAAATTCGGGAACGGGTTGTAGTAGTGGGCGAAATCGACGATGTAGTGCCAGATGTACAGGTGGGAACAGATCTTCGACCAGTCGAGCGCCCGCCGTTTGTAATCGGCGTTGCGCGGGCACGAAACAATGGGGTGGCTGTCGCAAGACGGGTACATGTGGCAAAGCCACACGGCGACGTTCGGGTGAATCTCGAGGTTTTTCGGCGCCTCCTCGGTGTACATGTAGGCCAGCGTGCCGATCAGCTTGTCGGGATAGACTTTCGAGGTGCGTTCGGCGAGCTTGTTGACGAACCAGAACTGCGTGCCGCCGAGCGTGCCGTACTTTTCGTTCACCGCCGCGCACTTGTCGCACTGGCAGTAGGCGTACCAGTCCATCTGCGAGAAATTGTGCTGGCGGACGCCCGGCATGTCGGCCATCCGCTTCAGCATGCGTTCGGTGACAACGTCGAGCACTTCGGGATTCGTCAGGCAAAGCTGGGTTTCGCCGCCGCGGCGGAGGCCGCCGATCTCCGAGAAATACTCCGGGTGCGTGTCGAAAAACTCGCCGGGGCTGATGAACCGGAAATAGCTGTGGCACCGGCCGTCCATGGCGTACTGGACGCCCTGCGGGTGGTCCGGCCCGCCGCCACCGTTGTTATCGCGCTGCCGCGCGTGAAAATTTGCGTCCCTGCCCGGCCACTCGTAGCTGGTGTGGCGCCAGGCGAACGCCGGCTTGACCAGCTTGTCGACCTCTGGCAGCGTAAGTTCTTTCACAGCAGGCGTTTTGGTCACGCCCGGCGCGTACCACCGTACGCCGAGATGCTGCTCGAGAAAATCATATACGCCGTATAGGGTTCCCGCCGCCGGCGTGCCGGCGATCACCAGGTGCAGCCCCGCGGTCTTCATCACGTAGCCCTGCTCGCCCAGTTCATCCGCGCTTGGTTCAACGCCCAGCGATTTTGCCGCCGGGCCGCAGCCCAGGACGATCGCCGGCCCGCCGTCCGCCGGCAACTGGTCCGCAACCGGGAGCTCGCCCCCTGTGCAGGCCTGGAAATGCGCCCTAAGCTCTTCAGCTGCGTGCTGTTCCGACGCGCTTGCGTCGGCTTCGACGACAACTGTGTACGCGCTCTGGCCACCCTCAACCAAAGCCGCCCCCGCGGAAACCGCAACCAAAACCGCCAAAACAAGAACGCCAAAGAACTTCCACATATCAACACGCTCCTTCCATCCCATCCGTCTCCAGTCCCGCATCCCACGCTACCACGTTTCGCCTTTCCGCTCCAATACCGTTCATCCCGGATTTCCCATTTGAAGAAGTTGTCTTGAGCCCCGTCGAAATCATAGAGACTCAACGCACAGGCGCACATGCCGGTGAGTGGGGCGTTGGCAAGAATGGAAATGGAGCAAGACCGAAGGGAGCTGTGCCTGAACGGGCGCGGCCAGCGCTGAGGGTCACCTCTGATAATCGCTATTCGGCCGTGAACAGGCGCAAAGAAGAGTGGCAACAGCAAAATACAATTTGAAAACGCCGTCGGCCTTTTCCACAATGGGAAAAGACCTGCCCATGATGGGCACGGGCACCGGCATATGGAAATTGGGCCACATGAACATGGATAGCGGATCTTCCTTCAGACGCAAAGGGTAAAGCGGGGGAGAAATAATGTTTTGGTATGTACTCGGTTTGTGTTGCGCTGCGTTGCTGGCCTCTCCAGAGGTATCAGCCGGCGCCGATTTTTCTGCGGATGACTTCCGGAATCCGCCGCGTGAGGCGGGGGTGCGGTGCTGGTGGTGGTGGCTGAACAGTAACGTTACCAAGGAAGCTATTACGCGCGACCTGGAGGCCATGCACGGCAAAGGCTTCAGCGGCGCCATGATATTCGATGCCGGCACGGAATTGCGTTGGGGGCCCGATGCGAATCCACCCAACGGTCCGCAGTTCGCCGGACCGGAGTGGACCGAGCTCTATCTGCACGCGCTGAATGAGGCGAAGCGGTTGGACATGAAGATTGGTCTTTCCATCCAGAGTGGATGGAATTTGGGCGGTCCCAGCGTCAGCCTTGAGGACAAAGCAAAGCAAATCACCTGGGCAGAGACTCGGATTGAAGGGGGACAACGCGTCAAAACGAAGCTGCCGGTACCCAAATCGAACTACAAGTATTACCGCGATATCTGTGTGCTGGCTTGGCCCGTGAAACAGCGCAACAGGGGCCTCCTCGGAAATACGTCCCGGCCGATCCGCGATCTAACGGCCAAGTCCGGCGCCAAGGAACTTGGTGGGTCTGCCCCGGACTGTAGATTCCTGCTGGACGACGTCCCCGCAACAGAAGGGGAAGAGGATACCCGGCTCAAGGAAATTGTCAACATTACCGGTCACCTCGGCGACGACGGCGTCTTGATTTGGGAAGCACCGAAAGGCGACTGGACCGTCATGCGGATCGGCTACACACCGACGACCGCGCACGTCGCCACATCGAGCGACAACTGGAAGGGGCACGTGCTCGATTATCTCAGCGCCGAGGTGTTCAATCGCTACTGGGATGAACACGTCGAACCGCTCTTGATCGCCGCGGGCGACATGGCCGGCACCGTGCTGACCCAACTGGAAACCGACAGTTGGGAATGCGGTGGTATGAATTGGAGCCCTGCCTTTTCGGAGGACTTCAAGGCCTACAACGGGTACGACGTCGTGAAATGGCTGCCGGTGGTCGCTGGTAAGATTGTTAACGATCGCGAATCCAGTAACGCTTTTCTCGCCGACCTCCGCAAAACGATTGCCCATTGCGTGTCCGAGAACCACTACAGAGTGTTCGCCGCGCGGGCGGCCGAACACGGCATTGGCATTCAGCCCGAGTGCTCCGGCCCCCATGCGGCGCCCATTGACGGCATCACGAACTACAAGCACAACGACATCGTCATGAGCGAGTTCTGGATACCCTGTCCGCACCGGCCCGGTCCCGCCCAACGCTTCTTCGTCAAGCAAGCCGCCTCCGCCGCGCACATCTACGGCAAGAAGATTGTGGCTGCCGAATCGTTTACTTCGCTTAAAAAACCCCATTGGGGCGTGGAGCTGTGGTACGACATGAAGCCCCACGTGGATTATGAGTTCGCCGAAGGGCTCAACATGGTCTTTTTCCATACGTTCACCTGCTCGCCCAGGGAGATGGGCATCCCCGGGCAGGAGTATTTCGCGGGCACCCACATCAATCCGCAAATCACCTGGTGGGACCAATCCGGCGCGTTTATTGCTTATCTCAACCGCATCCAGGCCGTGGTGCAGCAGGGAACCTTTGTGGCCGACGTGCTCTATTACTACGGCGACCACGTCCCCAACATCGCGGTGAACAAGGGCTTTAATCAAGCGGGGTCGCTGCCAGGCTATGACTACGACGTGACCAACGAGGAGGTGCTGCTGCAACTCCAGGTAGACAACGGCAAGGTCGTCGTCCCCAGCGGGCTGGAGTACCGCGTACTCGTCCTGCCGGACCACAGGGTACTGTCCCTGGCGGCCCTGGAGAAGGTGGCCGCACTCCTCAAGCAAGGCGGAACCGTCATTGGACCGAAACCCGAGCGGCTCGTTAGCCTGGTCGGCGGCAACGCGGCACAGCAACGTTTTCATGGCCTGGCGGACGAACTCTGGGGCGATACCCCTGCGGATAAGGCAACAAAGACCGTAGGCAAAGGCCGTCTTGCCTGGGGCCAGACGTCTCGCGAATTTCTCCAGAGCGATGACGTGGCTTTCGATTTCGAGGCGTTAAACGTTGCGAAGCAGTCAGACTACGAGTTCATTCATTACACCGTGAACGGGGATGACCTCTATTTCGTTTCGAACCAGACGGACCAACCGCAGTCCGTCGATCTCGCCTTCCGCGTGGCCGGCAAACAGCCGGAACTGTGGGACCCCGTAACCGGCGGCATCGGCCAAGCGGGGGCATTCAAGCAGTCTGACGGCCGCACCATTATTCCGATGGAGTTTGACCCCCATGGTTCCTGTCTCGTCTTCTTCCGGGAGTCCATTCCCGAGGCGCAACAAGGCACAGCGGACTCCAATTATTCCGTGCTTACGACGGTCAAAGTGGTCGACGGCCCGTGGCAGGTTGCCTTTGACGAAAACTGGGGAGGACCGGCATCAATTAAATTCAAAGAGCTGATTGACTGGACGCAGCACAGAGACGAAGGCATCAAGTATTACTCAGGCTCAGCGAATTACGCCAGTTCGTTTAAGTTCAAACCGAAAAGCGGCCAACGCTACTGGGTACAGCTAAACAATGTGCAAGACGTCGGCATTGCCACAGTGAAGCTGAACGGCGTCAATCTCGGTACCACCTGGACTAAACCGTTCCGCCTCGAAGCATCCGGCGCCCTCAAGAACGGCACGAACGAACTGGAGATCATTGTGGCTAACTCCTGGCAGAATCGCCTCATCGGCGATCGCGGCAAAGATCAGGCCGACCGCTTCACCATGACCAACATCTTTATCCGCAACGACTGGAATCTGCGTTCTTCCGGCCTGTTGGGTCCGGTAGAGCTCAAGAGCAATCAGGTGCCTGCGAGATGAAACGGGCGATCTTCTGGATAGTCGTTGCCGTATTCTCGAATGTTGCGAGTGCTTCTCCGCCGGAGGAGGCGTTCATGAACCCGCCGGACTCCGCCCGGCCGGGCGTGTACTGGTATTTCATGGACGGCAACCTCAGTGAAGAGGAAATGGTCGACGACCTGGAGTCCATGGCCGAGGCGGGCATCGGCAACCTCGTGTTTCTGGAAGTCAACGTCGGCGTGCCACGCGGCCCGGTCGAGTTTATGAGCGAGGAGTGGCAGCGCCTGTATGCCAATGCGGTGCGTCATGCCGAGCGCCTGGGCATCGACATCACCCTTGGGGCCGGCCCCGGCTGGACCGGCAGCGGCGGACCCTGGGTACCCGCCGGTCAGTCGATGCAACACCTCGTGTTCAGCACGGTGGACACGTCGGGTCCGGGCACCTTCGACGACATCCTGCCTGAACCCGAGCAGCGCAGCACGACGTGGCACAAGATGCGCGACCCGTTCTACGAGGATGTGCTGGTTTTCGCCTTCCCGAAGTCCGATCCCGTCATCCAGGACATCAACGAGAAAGCGTTGTATGAGCGGAATCCTTATACGTCCATGCCGGGCGTAGCGCCTTACCTGCCCTCGCCGGCCGCCTACCGTGAAAGCGATACCCCGAATGCAATTCAGACCTCCGAAATCGTTGACCTGACCGGCCATCTCTCGCCGAAGGGCCGTCTCCGATGGGAGGTGCCGGCCGGCGAGTGGACCATCCTCCGAATGGGCCGCCGTTCGACGGGCGCCAGCACGCGCCCCGCACCCGAACCCGGCGTGGGCTTCGACCATGACAAATTCGACAAGACGGCCCTCGAACACCACTTCGACAACTACTACGGCAAGCTGCTCGAGAAAGTCGGGCCGCGCGCGGAAGAACATGGCTGGACCACGGTGCATCTGGACAGCTGGGAGATGGGGGCGCAGAACTGGACACCCCGATTCATCCAGGAGTTCAAGGAGCGCCGCGGATACGATCCCATTGCGTACCTCCCGACATTCAGTGGACGCGCCGTGGGCAGCCTGGAACTTTCGGAACGTTTCCTGTGGGACATGCGTCTCACCGCGCAGGAACTGGTGCTGGAGAACTACGCGGGGCACCTGAAGACGCTGGGCCGTGAACACGGTTTGGAACTGTCTATCGAACCCTACGACATGAACCCCACTGCCGATTTGGACCTGGGCGCAGTGGCCGACGTGCCCATGTGCGAGTTCTGGAGCGTGGGTTACGGATTCGACTCGTCGTTCAGTTGCATCGAGTCGGCATCCATCGCCCACGTGGTGGGGCGGCCCATCGTTTCCGCTGAAGCGTTCACTGGACGCGACCAGTGGCAGCAGTATCCGTGGTCGATGAAAAACCAGGGCGACTGGGCCTTCGCCACCGGCATCAATCGTTTCGTGTTTCACACGTTCGCCCACAAACCGCTGGGCGAGGCGCACCGGCCCGGCATGACCATGGGCCCCTACGGCGTTCACTGGGACCGCGGCCAGACCTGGTGGCCCATGGTGCGCGCCTATCACGAATACGTGACGCGCTGTTCTCACATGATGCGCCAGGGCGTGACCGTTTCCGATGTCCTCTATCTCACGCCCGAAGGCGCGCCCCACGTCTTTCGCGCACCGGCCAGCGCGCTGAACGGCAGCGGTCCGCTGGCCGACAAGCGGGGCTACGGTTTCGACGGCTGCTCGCCCAACATCCTGGTGGAACGGGCAGAAGTGAAGAGCGGCCGCATCTCGTTCCCGGGCGGCACGTCCTACCGCCTGTTGGTTCTGCCGCGCTTCAAAACGATGACGCCGAAACTGCTTGAGAAGATTGTGCAACTCGTGAAGGACGGCGCAGTGGTCTACGGGATGCCGCCGGTTGCCTCTCCCAGCCTCGAGGGCTATCCCGATTGCGACGCCCAAGTGCAACACCTGGCGACTATGCTGTGGGGCGAAACGCCTGCGGCCGAACGCGAACTGGGTAAAGGCCGTATCCTCCTCGATCCAGGCGAGAATTTGGACGCCGAGCTGTATCCCGACTATGCGGCGACCGCCGCCATCCTTTCTGCTATGGGCGTCCCGGAAGACTTCCAGTCCGATGGTCCTATCCGCTACGGCCACCGCCGGACAAGCGAAGAAGACATCTACTTCGTTGCCAACAGTAGTGATTCGCTCGTAAAATCAACCTGTACGTTCCGGGTAGAACGCGGAGCACCGCAGCTTTGGGACCCAGTCACGGCGGAGTTCCGTCCATTACGGCAGTTTACACACGCGGGCCAGACCACAACGGTCCCGATGGCGTTTGAGCCGTACCAGAGCTTCTTTGTGCTGTTTCCTCGCGAGGGAGGCGGCAGTGTAGCGGCTAAGACCACCGGCGAGAACTTTGTTGAAACCCAAGTGGTTCAGCGGTTAGAAGGAGCATGGGATCTTGCATTCGATCACGCCTGGGGCGGACCGGAACATATTGTCTTCGATAGCCTCCAGGACTGGACGGAACGCGACGAGCGGGGCGTCAAGTACTATTCCGGCATCGCGACCTACAGAAAGACCTTCCGCTTCAACAGCCAATCCGTTGAGCGTGTCTATCTCGATCTCGGCACAGTTCACGACATCGCCCGTGTCCGCCTCAACGGCAACGATCTCGGCGTCGTGTGGTGTGCACCCTGGCGCGTTGAAGTTACCGACGCCCTCAAGACGGGTGAGAACCAACTCGAAATCGAAGTGGCCAATCGCTGGCCCAACCGGCTGCTCGGGGACCAGCGCCCGCCCGATCGCAACGTACGCGTCGTGAAATGGGACAACGGCTTCCTCGAAGGCCGAGAGTTCAAGACGGGGCGCTACACCTTCGCCACGGCCAACGGGCCCAACAAATTACTCCCGTCTGGACTGTTGGGCCCCGTTCAGTTGGAGCGCGCGCAGTAGGCCGCAAAACCTGATGTAGGAACGAAACGTTCAGCGAGACCGTGACAGGCAAACGCGTGATGTTTGAACTGCGGGGCGTTGCGGCTTAGACTTGATGTCTGAGGTTGCGTGGCGCCGGGCGTTGGGCCGGGTGGAAGGTTTTTTATGTCGCAAGCTGAAGCAAAAGCTGTTGAATTGGTGCGGCGAGTGCCGTGGTGGCGGACGATCGGGCCGGCACTGATTACGGCGTGCGTGGTGTTCGGGCCGGGCAGCCTGGTGATCAGCGCGAACGTCGGGGCGACGTACGGGTTTGAACTGTTGTGGCTGCTGGTGCTGGCGGGGCTGGTGATGGGCGCGTTTATGACGATGTCGGCGCGGGCAGGGGTGACGTCGGGAGGGACACATTTCCAGGTGCTCGCGCGGGAGGTGGGGCGGCCGTTCGCGGCCCTGCTGGGGATCGTGCTTTGCCTGACGTGCGCCGCGTTCCAGTTCTCGAACAACCTGGCGATAGCGCTTGCGGCGGGAGCGTTTGCGCCGGCAGGCCGTGAGCTGCCCGTCCAGATCGGTGCGATGGCGACGGCGAACCTGGTGCTGATCGTGTTTTTGTTCCGGGCGCGGCAGGTGTTCAAGTCGGTGGAAAGCGTGATGCGCGTGATGGTGGGTGTGGTGCTGGTGTCGTTTCTGGTCAACCTGTTCATGGCGGGCCCGAGCTGGCTCGAGGTCGTGAAAGGCCTGATTCCGGGGCTGCCGGCCAAGCTGTCGCTGGGCATCCCGCAGGTGGTCGAGGGGGTCATCCGCGACCCGCTGGTGTTGATTGCTTCGTTGGTGGGCACGACGTTTTCGGTTGCGGGCGCGTTCTTCCAGGGCAACTTGGTGCGCGAGAAGGGCTGGGGAAAAGACGACTACGACCGGGGCATCGGCGATTCGATTGCGGGCGTATGCGTGTTGACGGCGGTGAGCATGATGATCATGGTGACGGCGGGGTCGGTTATCCGCGGCAAGCCGGCGGACAACATCGCCACGCTCGCCATGACGCTGTACCCGCTGTTGGGCACGACGGCCTTTTTCGTGTTCTGCGCCGGGTTGATCCCGGTGTCGCTGAACCCGTTCCTGATTAACACGATGGTCGGCGGCACCGCGCTGGCCGACGGGCTGGGCCTGCCCGGCAAGCTCAACGACCGGTGGCCGCGCATCTTTACCGTCTGCCTGCTGCTCACGGGCTTCACGATGGCCAGCATCGGCTTGTTGAAGCGGATCCCGCCGGTCAACCTGATGGTGTTCGGCCAGGCGCTGACGGTTATCGGAAACCCGCTTATGGCGGCCACGATCCTGTGGTTGGCGAACCGGAAGTCCGTGATGGGCGACCGCCGCAACGGTATCGTCTCGAATGTGCTTGGCGCGGTGGGCATCGCGATCGTAGTGCTGCTGGCGCTGCGCATGCTGTGGTTTTTGTATCTGCGGCTGAGCCTTTAATCACAGTTGTTCTGCTGCCGTAGGCCGACTTCGCCGAAGTCGGCCCCAAGGGGGCGGGCCGGGGCTTGTCATGGAAAGCGGCGGTGCCCAGAAGCGCCCCGCACAGTCAAATTCTGCGGCTCTTCTGATCATTGAGGTCAGCCAAGTTTGAACCGCTTCGGACGTTGAGGCCGACTTCGGCGAAGTCGGCCTACTTCATATAGGGCCAGTGCATACCTGTTTTTACAAGGCCTGCTTTGACTGGATTCATGCGAATGTATTCAACAAGGCCCAGATACTCCTCATGCGACCTTACCCAATGATCAAACCAGTCTTCTTGCCAGAAATGCCTTTGCTTCAAGTCGAGCAATTTCAGTGCCTGGCCCGCCGTCCATCGTTTGAAACTTCTCATGGTGGGCTTCAGCGATTTCTTGACGATGTTAAAAAGCAGGGCAGGGTGCCATGCAGACGTATTGTTACAAAGTACGTTCCGTTTTCAACTTCCCAATGCGGCAGCCGGCTGCGGTAAAAGTGAAGCGTTTTAGGCTTGTCCATATTTTTAACATAATGCAACTACTGCTTGTGCTGCAACAGTAGGCCGACTTCGCCGAAGTCGGGCCCATTCGCGCAAACCCTCTAGACGTTTATGAGGTTGCTCGCACCGCGCGCAGTTTATTCCAAGGTCAGATTGATTATTGCGGCCAGCGTGACATAGCCAGTTTACGGCGTTGAGGCCCGACTTCGGCGAAGTCGGCCCACTTGGAAATGGGCCCTGCGGCGAGGCAAACTAGCATTAAGAGAGACCTGAGAGAGGAGGCTGATTATGCGCCTGTTAATAAGCTTGTTATTCTCGGTTGTTTTGCTTCTTCCTTTTCCGGCCCTGTGTGAAGGGCGGCCGGACCCGCTGGTAATTCCGGAGGTTGCGCGGGAGGACGTGATTTGTTTCGCGCTGTACACGGTCCACGAGGGCGTGATGAAAATGACGGCGCAGTTGTATCCCCTGGAAGAGGGCGAGCCGCGGGAGGTTCGGCTGGAGGTGAAGCGGGGCGGGGAGTGGGAGGAGATCGCGCGGGCGGAGGTGATCGAGCCGGGCTTTACGGGCACGTTTCGCGTCGAGAACTGGGATGCAACGAAGGACGTGGCATACCGGGTGCGGCACGGGGAACAGGCGGCGTATGAAGGCGTCGTGCGGCGGGATCCGGCGGATAAAGACGAGATCGTGGTGGCGGCTTTCACGGGCAATTCGATCTACCCCGGCCACGGCGGCGATATCCCGCGGACGGATATCGTGGATAACCTGAAACGGGTGAAACCGGATTTGCTGTTTTTCTCCGGCGACCAAGTGTACGACCACAACCGGCATTACGCGTATTGGCTGAAGTTCGGCCGCGATTTCGGCGAGGTCATTCGCAATACACCGACGGTTACCATTCCGGACGACCACGACGTGGGCCATCCGAACCTGTGGGGGGCGGGCGGCAAGAAGTCGGAAAAAAAGACGGGAGACGACGGCGGGTATTTCAAACCGGTAGAGTACGTGCGGATGGTGGAGCGCGCGCAGACAAGCCACCTGCCTGACCCGTACGATTCCACGCCCGTCCAGCGCGGTATCGGCGTGTACTATACCGATCTGACCGTGGGCGGAATCAGTTTCGCCATTATCGAAGACCGCAAGTTCAAATCGGGTCCGCTGGGGCTTGTGCCGGAATTTGGGCCGCGGGTCGACCACGTGACGACGGACGATTACGATCCAAAATCGCTCGACGTGCCCGGTGCGGAATTGCTCGGCGAGCGGCAGTTGAAATTCTTGCGCGATTGGGCGGCGGACTGGACGGGGGCGGAGATGAAGGCGGTTTTGTCGCAAACGATTTTCTGCGGGGGTGCGCACCTGCACGGCAAAAAGGATTACCGCGTGCACGCCGATTTGGACAGCAACGGCTGGCCGCAGTCGGGCCGCAACAGGGCGCTTGCCGAGATGCGGAAGGCGTTCGCCGTGCACATCGCGGGCGACCAGCACCTCGGCACGGTCATCCACCACGGGATCGACGACTGGAACGACGCGTGTTACTCGTTCTGCGTGCCGTCGATTGCCAACCTGTACCTGCGGTGGTGGGCGCCGCTCGAGCCGGGAAAGAACCGCCGGCCCGGCTCGCCCGAGTACACCGGCGAGTTCCTCGACGGGTTCGGCAACAAGATCAACCTGCTGGCCGTGGCCAACCCCGACCCGGAGGAAAACCACGACAAGCTGACCACGCGGGCCGCGGGGTTCGGGATTGTCCGGTTCAACAAACCGGCAAGGACCGTAACCTTCGAATGCTGGCCACGCAACGTCGACATCACGGCACCCGGGGCCGAGCCCTATCCCGGCTGGCCGGTCACCGTAAAACAAGCAGACAATTACGGGCGGAAGCCGGCGGGCTGGCTGCCGGCGATTCAGGTCAAGGGCGCCAAAGACCCCGTTGTGCAGGTGATCAAGGAAGACGGCGGCGGGCTGGTTTATGCGCTGCGTATAGAAGGAAACATGTTTCGGCCCCCGGTTTTTGAAGAGGGCGCGTACACGGTGAAGGTCGGCGAGAAGGGCCGGCAGAAAACCCTGACAGGATTGATGAAGAAGGACGCGGCCTCTAAAGCATTTGTGGTGGTCGAGCTGCCTTGACCGGAGCTAATTTACAGCCGCTGCCGGATCCCAGATGGTCGCGGCGATGTAGCGTTCCTTGGCGGAGGCGTCGTTGAAATAGACGACGGTGACGATCTTGCCGTCGGGCCGCTGCACGGTCCTCGGGTAGCCGAGATCCCAGCATGCACCGTCGTCGCGGAGGACGATCTCGTCGCTCCAGGTCCGGCCGTCATCGCCGGACAGCCTGGCGCGCAGGCCGTAGGGTGTATGGCGCCAACCGTAGGTGAGGGCGATAGGGCCATCGGCAAGTTTAATCATGCTTGCGGGGTTGCCGCCGTTGTCGATGAAGGGTTCATCGAGCAGGTACCAGGTTTTGCCCTCGTCCGGGGAGAGGTACGCGTCAAGCCACCAGCACTTTCTGCCGTCGCGCATCCCGCCGTGGCGGATCATGGAAAGAAACGCGCCACTGTCCAGCCGGACGGTCGAGGGCATGATGGCGTAGCCGTATTCTTCCACGGGCGGCTGTTCGCCTATCCAGCCGACGAGTTCCCACGAGAGCCCGCCATCTTTCGTGCGGGCGCAATAGGGCCAGCCTTCCTTGCCGTTATCCTTGGGCGAGGTGAGAAACACAAACAAATCGTGCTTGCCGTTGACGATGTAGTCGGTGCGGGCGAGGACGCCGGGCCGGCCGAAATTGGGAAACGCGAAGGGTCCGTTCCAAGTCTTGCAGCGGTCGAAGCTGTAGTAAAAGGCGGAGTTCTGCGAGCGGAACTTCAGAGCGAACCCCGGCAGTTCAAAGTTCATGGCGTTGGCAAGCTCGACCGGTGGGCGTTCCTTTTCGTTCCGGTCGAGGAATGACGGTTTTTCAATCGTCCAGGTTTCTCCGCCGTCGAGCGAGCGGGCCTGGCGCTGCGTGCTGGGCGGCTTGATGGGGTGGCCGCTGCGCTTGTCGTCGTCGAACGTGCCGACGGTGAAGCCGACGACCATCTCGTTGCCCCACGCCCACATGCCGTTGTTGGCCGGCCATCCGGCGAACTTGTCCGTCTGCTTGAACACAACGACGTTTTTCACCACGGGGCTCTGTTGTTGGGCCGGCGCGCCAATGGCAAAGATCAGGGCCGCTGCAAAAAACCAGATAACGTGCCTTTTCATGGTGCTTAATCTCCAGATTTGTAACAAGCATCGAGGTAGCTGATTGTATGACGCCGGCCTTGCGGTATCAAGGTCCTCCATTATTTGTTTATAGCTTCAGGCCTGTGAGATCGGGTTCGCGGCGTTTGTTTTCGGCCATCATCTGCTGCCAGGTGACGCGGGTTTTTCGTTCGGCGGCTTCGCGGCCCAGAATGGTTGCGAGCGCGGAGTTGATGCTGGGTTCGACGGTGCCGTTGCCGGTGTCGCCGTTCTTGACGCACTCGCAGAAAGCGGCAATGTTCGTAATCGCGCCGCGCTGGTACAGGCCTTCGACCTGACCGCCGGCCCAGCCGGCGCTGTTTCCGAGCATCCTGACGCGCCCGTCGTAGGTGGTTTCGAGGTGCCCGTCAAGGCAGAACGCGAGCGCGTCGCAATGCCACGGGTAGCGGTTCTTAAGATGTTTCCCGAAATGGTTCAGGAAAAGGCCGTTGTCGAACTCGTACGTAATGGACAGTACGTCATGCGCGTCGCCGTGGGGATCCTTGCGGGCAATTCGCGACGCGCCGACCGCGCTGACGGGCATCTTGCCGGCGATCCACAAGGCGGCGTCGACGGCATGGATGCCGGCGTTGACGAGGTAGCCGCCGCCGATGGCCGTGTCATTGACCCAGATGAGGTTCTGGAGACGGCTTTCGATGGTGTTGGTGAGCGGGGGATCGGGGAAGGCCTCGTCAGTGTACTGCGAGCAGAGCATGCCGAGCGGGCCGATCTCGCCGCGTTTCAGGCGCTCGATCCCTTCGATTACGAGGGGCTCGGTGCGCATTTGGAAATCGATCAGGAACACTTTTTCGGCGGCCTTGGCGCGTTCCGCGGCTTCCAGCACGCGCACGCAGCCGGGCACGTCGCAGGCCACGGGTTTGGCCATATACACGTGCAGGCCCGCCGCGACGGCCGCCTCGACGTGGTCCGGAAAGCAGTACGGGGGCGTTTCGAGAAACACGGCGTCGACCCCGCTGTCCACGACGCCGCGGTAGCCGTTGAGCCCGCTGAACCGTTGGCTTCCGGGCACGTCGAATTCTTCTCCGGCCTTGTTGACGACGTCTGGGAAGTAGTCGCACATGCTTTTAATATGATAGCCGCCGTGGTCGCGAACCATGCCCGCGATCATCCGCCCCCTTGCGCCGAGGCCGATCACGCCCACCTCGATTTTTTCGTTTGCGCCGGACGCCTGCGCACCCGCCGGCCCCATCGCCGACAACGAAGCCGCCGCCATGCCGCCCAGAAAAGTCCTGCGGGTCAATTCGCTTTTGCTCATAATGTGCCTCCCGTTTTGTGAGGCAAGTATATCAAGTTTTCAGGCTTATCTATAACGCGCCGAGACTGGAGCGGGCTTTGCCTCCACCGGGAATTTCACTGCGTCACAAGTCGGTTCAGCAACACGCCCAGCGCGATGCTGTAGAGTTTGGTGTTGGCCGAATCAGAGCGGCTGGTGACGACGGCGGGGCTTTTGGCGCCGATGACGATGCTGGCAAGCTCTCTTTTGGCGATGTAGCGGATGGTTTTGTATACGGCGTTTCCGGTTTCGATTTCGGGCACGACGATGATGTCGGCGTGGCCGGCGACGGGGCCGGTGAGGCCTTTTGTCTCGGCGGCCTGCGGGTCGAGGGCGTTGTCCATGCCGAGGGGCCCGTCGACGATGCATCGCCCGAGCTTCCCGGCGATTGCCAGCCGCCGAAGCATTTCGGCGTCGAGCGACGCGGGCATTGTCGGCAGCTCGACAGTCTCCACGGCCGCGATCACGGCCACCCGGGGCTCGTCCATTCCGAGCGCGTAGGCGAGTTGCAGGGCGTTCTTGACGATGGCGATTTTTCGGCTGAACCGAGGGTGGATGTTGATGCCGGAGTCGGTCAGGAGCACGAGCCTGTCGCGTTCCGGGGCTTCAAACACGGCCACCTGGCTCAGCGGCCTGCCGCGCCGCAGCCCGAACTCGTGCTTGAGCAGCGTCCGCAGGAAATCCTTGGTTTTGACGAGGCCTTTCATGACGAGCTCGGCGCCGCCGTCGTGAACCAGTTTTACGGCTGCGGCCGCCGCGGCGATCGGATGGGCGACGTGGACGAGTTCCATGCCCGTTAGGTCCACTTGCTGCTCCTCGGCAAGGGTGCGGATGAGGTCGATGTCGCCGATCAGGATGGGCTGGACGAGGTTTTCTTTCATGGCGTGGGCGATGGCGGCGATGACGGCGGATTCGGCCGCCGCGGCAACGGCAATGCGCCGGACGCCCGCGTTCCGCGCCCGCGCGAGCAGCTCGTCAAACGACCGGAGCGGCTGGGGCATCGAGTTCACTTTCCGGCGTCTCCTCGTCGCGCGCGGACACGGCGATTTGCCCGCTGCGGCTGAGGGCCACGATCCCGAGCGGACGGACCAACTTCAGCAGGGCGTCGATGGCCGTATGTTCGGCGGCGAGTTCGAGCGTCACCGTTTTTTCGCTCATGCCGATCACGCGCGCCTGCGACAGCTCGGCCGCCTGCATCACCCGCGGGATGGTGTCCGGCTCGACGCGCACCTTGATGAGCAGAAGCTCGCGGGCGTAAAAATCTTCGCTGGCGAGGTCTTCGAGCTGAATCACCACGTCGAGCGCCTTGCACTGCCGCTCGGCTTCGAGCACGGTATGGTCGTCGCCGGTCACCACGATGGTGGCCCGGCTCACGGCGGTGTCTTCGGTTTCGCCGACGGCGAGGCTCTCGATGTTGATGTCCTTGCTGGCGAACGCCTCGCTCACTCTGGCAAGAACGCCGCGCTGGTTCTTGACCAGACAGGAAAGCGTGTGTTTCATTTGCCGAACCTCCCCTGTGCGCTGCCGTTGACCATAATAAGAAGGCGGGGCTTCTTGTTCAAGCTCTTTGGTAGCGGGCACAGGCAAGATGCCGCGTCTACTGTTGCGCGACTTTTTTGAGTGTATAAGGTAGAAGAGGCTTCCAGCCTCTTTAGTTGAACTCGCGGGTTCCAGCGGCCCAGTCGAGTTTGAGGTAGCGGTTGTTGTGCTGAAACTCGACCTGGCTGGCCGGGAATTCTGCGCAGCAATAGGGGTTGTCGTAGCGGGGATAGTCTTTCAGGTTGACGGTCTCGCCGTTTTGCGTGAGCGGGCCTTGCCAGCCGAATTCAAGCCGGCCCTGGGACGGCGATTGGTACTTGGCGCTCAACCGGCCGAATTCCAGCCGCGCGCTCGACACGGCTTCGGCGAACTCTTCGAACGTGCCGTTGTCGCGTTTCGAGCCCAGTTCGCAGATCCACACGTTCCGCCGGCCGTCGGCGACGAGTTCCGCTTCTTTGTCCTTGCCGCGAGGAGACCCCCATTGGGTCGGCTGTTGCGAACAAAGGGCGAGATAGCCGTCGCCCTTCCGGGCAAAAACCCACGGTTCGCGCTCGACAACCTCGTCGAACTGGTTGCGCGGCAGCCAGGCGTGGGTGAACGGGAACTCGTTTTCCACGTAAAGGTTGGGCATGCGCCGGATGTTGTAAAGGATGATGGCGACGTTGCCGACTTGGCCGACCCGTGGCAGCGTGGCCGAGCCGGTCCAGTACGAAGGGGATTTTTGGTGCCTCGAGGCGGGATGCGTGGTAAAGCATACCGCGTCGGGACCGAGCGTGGCCTGCCAGATGTGTTGCTGATCGCCGCCGTAGTCTTTGCGCCAGTCTTGCGCGGAACTGAGCATGTAATCGGGCGTGCGGTACGTGTAGATGTTCACTTCGGGACGCATGTTTCGAGTGACGTCATAGCGGTAAATCCAGGCGAACGGGCTCAGGATGCCGACTTTCTTTCGGAACCGAAGCGCGCGCTGTTTGTTCTTGAACGGCTCAAAGAAATCGTTCTCCCACCAGTTGTACTCCTCGAGCATGCGGATGAACAGGTTGATCACCTTGTGGTGGGTGTAGGCCTCGAGGCTCAGCCACACCATCCCGTCCTCGAGGTTGTCGAAACCCAGTCCCCACTTCTCGGCGTCTTCGACTTTGATGCCGGCCCGCTGGCGGTTGACTACCACGGGCCGCTCTTGGTCGTTGGCAATTTCGTAGAGGACGCGCGGGACGCGGTACTCCGTGCTTACGGCCAATGACGTCGCGCCCATCCCCCCGCCCGAGCCGACTTTTGCGCCGGGCCCGAACGCCAGCAGGTACGATTCGCGGGTGCTCTCGTGTTTGGCGTACTTTTTGTTGCCCTCGTAGGAGCGCCCGTGCGTGCTGCCGAACACGCCGCGGTAGCTGTTCAGCGCGATGTCGGCCATCAGCAGGTCGAGCACCATCGCGGCGCGCTTCGAAACCTCCTCCTCGGCAAAATCAACCAGATTGACCAGCGCGCCGATGTCTTCCTCGTAGTAGACGTTCGACAGCCACTCGCTGAACCCGGTCTTGAACCGCAAATCCAGCCACCGCTCCACCCGCGGCCGGAAACGCTCCATCTGCTCGCGGCCCGTCCTGCCGGAGTTCGCAAACGTCTCGTCCGGGAACAACTGCCCCGACAGGTAGCCGCCCGTGGAAAACAGGATGTGATGGTTTTCCGACCAATAGCACATCGAATCGATGCCCGGCTCGTCCGGCCAGTACTTGAAGTTCAGGATCGCCTCGCGGGCGCTGTTCTTCAGCTCCTCCGAGACGAGCGGGCAATCGCCGTACTGGTAAAACAACCGCAACAGCGCCTGAAGGCTGAAATCGGCGCAGTCCAGCCGCTGGTTCATCTTGTTGATCGTGTGCGAGCAGGCTTCGGGAGAAAGTGCCTTGCCCACCGCAAGCCGGGCCACCGCGTCAAAGGCATTTTTGTCCGAACCGGCGGCAACGTTTTCCAGCATGGAATCGCGCCGCGCACTGAACCCCGGCGTTGGTTCGGCCGGCTCCGAAAAGGCTGTCGCGGCAAAAACCAGGACTACGGCAAAGACTGCGCTCCGGGGGAAGGGAAACCTGCTGACTTCTTTAGACATGGCAAACACTCAAGGTCCTGCAACCCGCACTTCAAAAACAACGCGCTGATGCTAACACACTCCGCACCCCATTGCGAGACGGTGTTGCCGGTTTTCAACACACCACGCGGAAAGTGACGCCTTTGGCAGGATGTGAATCGACAGGATTGGTTGTTCGCCATCTGTGCTCAACTTAATGCTATTCCCCCTCTGGAAAGACCTCCTTCAAGAAATCCGCCACGATGTTGTCACCGGTTGAGAGTATGGTTTGCAGTTCTCCCTTGTCGAACCACAGGCCGTCGCCGCGGGGGCATCGGTCGTAGACAACCGGCTCGGGGCCTTTGGATGTGGCTTTTTCCATTTTCTTGCCGCAGATGGGACAGCGGCGTTTGGCCTCTTTGTTGCCGATGGGCTCGCCGCCGCAGAGGTACTCGTCGCAGGCGTTCGGGTCGCCCATCAGGAGTTCGAGCTCACCGCTGTCGAGCCACACCCCCTGGCATTTCATACAATAATCGACTTCGACCGAGGCGTGTTCGATCACCACCATTGGCTCTTTGCATACCGGGCAATCCATCGCAGCTCCTAAAGGACAAAAAGGACTCAAAACGACATAAAGGATCTCAAAAAACCGGCCTCCCTCTGTATGGGTCGTTTACGTCCTTTCCATCCTTTTCGTCGTTTTCCTTACGGAATAAAGTTCATCTCCGGCTTCAGGCTTGCCACCCATTCGGCCAGCAGTTTGGCGCTGTTCTCTGCGTCGGCCAGCGAAATCAGTTCGACCGGCGAGTGCATGTAACGGTTGGGCACGCTGACGAGCGCGGTGGCGACGCCGCCGCGGCTGAGTTGCATGGCGTTGGCGTCGGTGCCGGTGGCGCGCGGTTCCGCGCCGACCTGGTACGGGATCTTTTTGGCTTTGGCAATGTCGATTAATTGCCGCCCGACCACCGGGTTGATATTCGGCCCTCGGCCGATGATGGGCCCGGCTTCGAGCTTGGTGTCGCCGTGCCGTTTGGTGTCGGCGCTGGGATAATCCACCGCATGCCCGACATCCACCGCGACGCCCACGTGCGGGTTGCACCCGTAACTGCTCGTGGTCGCCCCGCGCAGGCCGATCTCTTCCTGCACGGTCGTCACGCAATACAGCGCCACCTTGATTTTCCGCCGCTCGAGCAGGCGCATCGCTTCCAGCACCACAAACGCGCCCACCCGGTCATCGAATGCGCGCGCCACAACCCGGCCGTTTCGCAGTTCCTGAAATCCCATGTCGATCGTTACGGGATCGCCGACGGCTACGACACTTTCCGCGTCTTCCTTGTCCTTTGCGCCGATATCCAGCCACATCTGGTGGATCTTCATCGGTTTTCCGCGGTCTTCCTTGTCGGTGAGGTGAATGGCGGTACGGCCAATAACGCCCGGCACAGGCCCTTTCGGGCCGTGAATAACCACCCGCTGACCCGCCAGCACGGCCGTGTCGATCCCGCCGATCGCCACAAACGAGATGAATCCCTTGTCGTCGATGGTGTTGACCATCAGGCCGATCTCGTCGACGTGCCCGGCCAGCATCACGCGAAGCTCGGCGTCCTTGTTCCTAACTGAATACTGGTTGCCGTGCACGTCCTTGTACACCTCGTCGGCGTACGGCCGGACGTAGTCGGCGCAGACGTTCTGGATGTCCGATTCCCAGCCCGACGGGCTCGGCGTCTTGATCAGTTCTTGCAGAAATTCCAAGCTTTCTTTGCGCATGTTCAAGCTCCCGCGCCACGTATGGAAAGTTTGATCTCTTTAAGCGTCTTCATCACGTTGTTCTCGCCGCGGCCGAAATAATCGTGCAGGCGTTCGTACTCGGCGAACAGCCGTTTATATGCTTCGTGGTTCTCGGCGGTCGGCTTGTAATACTCCTCGCGCAGGTGCGCCATCTTCTCGGCGGCCTGCGCGATGTTGTCGTATCCGCCGGCGTCCGATCCCGCCGCCACCGCGCCCCACATCGCCGCGCCCAGCGCAACCGTCTGGTCGCTGGCGCTGATCTTGATTTCGCGGTTCGTCGCGTCGGCGAAAATCTGCATCAACAGCGGGTTCTTGCCAGGCAAGCCGCCGCACGCATAAAGCTCGTCGATCGGCACGCCCGCCTCTTCAAACTGCTTGATGATCTTACATGTGCCGAACGCCGTGCATTCCAGCACCGCCCGGTACATCTCCGCCGGCGTGGTAGCCAGCGTCATTCCCAGCATCAGGCCGGACAGATCCGCGTCCACCAGGATGCTCCGGTTCCCGTTCCACCAGTCCAGGCACAGAAGGCCCGTCTCCCCGACCTTCAGATCCGCCGCGTGCCGGCCAAGGTAGCCGTGCACGTCCGTCCCTTCTTTTTCCGCCGCCTCCTTCACCCAGCCGGGCACGCAATTGTCGATGAACCAGGCAAAAATGTCACCAATGGCCGTTTGACCGGCCTCGTAGCCGTAGAAGCCCGGCAGAATGCCGTCTTTCACCACGCCGCAAATGCCTTCCACCAGTTTTTTGTCGGCGCCGCACAGCAGGTGGCAGTTGCTGGTTCCCATGATCATGACCATCTTGCGCGCGCCGGTGACGGTCGCGGCCGGCACGGCCACGTGCGCGTCCACGCCGCCGGTGGCCACCGCCGTCCCCGGTTTCAGCCCCAGCTTTTCCGCCATCTCCGGCAACAGCCCGCCCGCGCGCACGCCCGCCGGATATACGTCTTCGCGCATCTTGTCGGCCACGACGCTTTCGAATGCCGGGTTGAGCGCCTTGAAGAATTCCTTCGAGGGGTAGCCTTCGTCCCAGATGGCTTTGTAGCCCGCGGCGCACGCGTTGCGTTTTTCCTCGCCGCACAACTGCAACACGATCCAGTCGCCCGCTTCCATGAACCTGTCGGCGGCCTTATAAACGTCCGGCGCCTCGTTCAGCACTTGCAGGGCTTTCGGGAAAAACCACTCGCTGCTGATTTTCTTGCCGTACCGGTCGAGGAAGTCTTCCCCGCGCTCCCGGGCGACCTGGTTAATCTGATCGGCCTCGGGCTGCGCGGCGTGATGTTTCCACAACTTCGGCCAGGCGTGCGGGTTGCCCTCGAACTCGGGCAGCGCGCACAGCGGCGTCCCGTCTTTGTCGACGGGCAGCATCGTGCAGGCGGTAAAGTCGGTGCCGATGCCGATGACGTCCTCGCCTTTTACGCCCGACTGCGCCAGCACCTTCGGCACCGTTACTTCCACGACGTGCAGGTAGTCGCGGGGGTTTTGCAGTGCCCAATCGGGCTCGAGTTTCTGGTTGGTTCCCGGCAGACGGTCGTCGATCACCACGTCCGGGTACCGTTCGACGGCGGTCGCCACCTCTTCCCCGTTATCCACCGCCACGAGCAACGCCCTGCCGGATTCAGTGCCAAAATCGAGGCCTAACACGTATTTGCGCGCCATGGGATAAGCTCCTTATGCCGTTGTCTGTTGCTTTGGCGCACATCTTACCAAAAAGTTCCGCATATTGGCGAAAGCGCGCGAAGACCGCCAAAGAAACCAGCGCACTCGCATTTTCCGTTTGGTGGGCGCCGCGCTCCCGCGCGACGCGGCGGTGGTGGCGGCGGCGCATTTCGCACCGTGCACTGTACACCTCGCACTAAACTTCGGTGGGTGCGGGTTCCACAGCGCGGGCCTTTTTCCCGGGCACAAGCGACGACACGCCGGCGATCAAGACGGCCAGAATCGCGGCGGCCAGGAACACGCGCTCGTAGCCGAACCCGGCCCACAGGGCGCCCGCCACCGCCGGAATTGTCATCGACACGATGTGGTTGATCGACACGCCCAGCCCGAGCGTACTCGTCAGCTCTTCGCGCGTAAGCGCGATGCGGGAGAGGTAGACGGCCCGGCTCGCGCCCAGCGCGAACAGCAGGTTGTCGCCAACGTAACAGGCCGACGCCACGATCCGCGCCAGTTCCGCATCGCCGCCCGCCAGAGGCAACGCATAGCCGTAGCCGAGGCAAATGAACGTCAGCATCAGCCCGTCGGCCACCAGCAAGGCCCGCTCGCCAAACCGGTCGATAGCAATGCCGGCCAGCGGTTTTGTAAGGAGCCCGAAGCATGCGCCCGCCATCAGGAGGCCGGCGATTGACGCCGCTTCCATCCCGTACACCTTGATGAGCACCCACGGGCCGAAGGTAAGGAAGATCTGCTTTCGGGCGCCGAACAGCAGTTCGAGCACGTAATACAGGCTGTAGCGCCTGCGTACCAGCAGCCGGGGCCGTTTCTCGTGCAAATGCGGGATGTGCATGAAAAAGAAAACGGCCGCTGCGCCAAGCGCAAACAGGCCCGCGAGCATAAATCCGAGCCGGTACTGCGGCGCGGCCCGGTCGAACACCAGCCACACCAAGCCCGTGCCGAGGATTGTGCCCGCGGTTTGAAACGCGCCCACCTGGCCAATCCGCCTGCCCCGCGCGCTCTCGCTGCTCAACGCCAGCGCAACCGACATCGTTACCGGCTGCATCAGGTGCTGGCCCGTGCTGGCCAGCATCATGGCAGCGACCATGATGCCGAAATGCCGGCCGAACATGGCCAGCCACAAGAACCCCGCCAGGTAAACCAACGCCGCCACGCCGCCCACGCGCGTCAGCGGCAATGCCGCCAACAGGCCCGCCGTCACGATTACCATAAACCCCGGCAGCTCCCGGGGCAGCTCGAGCCAGCCGCGCGCGTTTGCCGTCATTCCGAAGGTGTCGGAAAGGAAGTTGTTGAAAATCGAGTCGTTGACGCCGGCCGCCGCCGCCATCAATACGGCCGCGCCAAACAACAGGTAAAGTTGCTTCCGGTGAGACATAACCCGCGAATCTTACCTTGCGGGCGCGCCGACACTCAAGGATATTGCCAGAAACAGCAAGAGCGTATAGAATAGCGTCAAGCGAGACTGGAGATTCTGTAGAGAAACCAGTTGGAGGGGAAGCCCCGCCTTACGGGCGGTCTTAGCCGGTTTACGTACGGCCAAAGGAGGAATTTTGAAAGTGAAGGGATTTACGCTTATCGAGTTGCTGGTTGTAATCGCAATTATCGGCATCCTGGCGGCGATTTTGCTGCCGGCGCTGGCGCGGGCGCGGGAATCGGCCCGGCGGGCAAGTTGCCAAAACAACCTCAAGCAAATGGGCCTTGTCTGCAAGATGTATGCGGGCGAAGCGCCGGGTGGCAAGCTGCCCATGCAGAAGTACGTGGACGAAGCTAACGGCGACGAGTGCACCGACCCGAAGGTCGACTTTTCGATTGCGGGCCCGTCGATCTACCCGGAATACCTTAGCGATCTGAACGTGCTGGTTTGCCCGTCGGACTCATCGGCCAACACGGACGACTGGCATGCGCAGGGCGACCCCAACCTGCCCATCGTGCCGTGCCGCATCGAGCCGGTGTCGTACGTGTACTCGGGCTGGATGCTGACTTCGGACGTGATTCACGGGACGGCCGACCCGAACGACCCGAACATGCCCCTTAATGAAACCATCATAGCGACGGGACACATTGATGAAGCCTTTGCGCTGAAGATAGTAGAAATGACCGACGAACTAGACCACTTGGCGGACACGCTGGAGAATGTAGCCATCTGTTTCAGAGAACAGGACAAAGACCTCGACTTGAGCGACTATGGGAGCGACGAGACAATCTACCGGCTTCGCGAGGGGATCGAGAGGTTCTTGATAACCGACATCAACAACCCCGCGGCCGGCGCCAAGGCGCAGAGCGAGATCCCCATCATGTTTGATCTGGTCTCCACCGACCCGAGCGATTTCAACCACGTTCCCGGCGGGGCAAATGTGCTTTATCTCGATGGACATGTGGAGTTTCGGAAATTCCCCGGCGAGGACTGGCCGGTAACCCGCGCGTCCGCCGTTCTGCTCAGCGCCGTGCAAGGAACCTGATCGCAAAATCGGAACAACATTGTAAAGGGATGAGTAAGCCTCTTCGGTAAACCGTTGTTTGTTTACTCGATACATGGCTCCGTGTCTCTCCCGTTTCCACCACAAAGTGCTCTCTTACTTTCGCCGTTGTTTCCAGGAGCACCGTTTGCTTCACCAACAGCCTCTATTTATATAGCTCGAGTTGATGCCGTTTTTCAGCAAGGGTCTGAACCCATTTTTGCGAAACAAGGGGTAATTAATTAACAGATGTAGTGAGCATAAAACGTATTAGCGAAAAAACTCGACGGCAAGGGCGCACGCATCTTTTTTTTGCCTGCGTCGCGGGCAGATCAAGATGCAGGAAAATTTTCCGGATGGGATTGTTATTTGGTCGTTAAACGATTCTGGCTGATTTACGCAGAAACAGCAAATAAACGGTGACTGTGGAGCTGGTGAAAAAGTCCTTGACGGATCGTCATTCATTTGATCAACTGGGACTGCGGAAGGGAGGGGCGATGCAGTCCAGAAAAGATCGGTGGCAAGAGGATTTGTTC
>Ga0272441_10002442_pt1 | contig 37410 bp, 52 predicted proteins | sample SSMProp6N_FD_193582 | JGI IMG/M metagenome (GOLD analysis project Ga0272441, IMG submission 193582) | Marine sediment archaeal communities from Little Sippewissett salt marsh, Falmouth, MA, United States - SSM-Prop-6N | ecosystem: Environmental > Aquatic > Marine > Wetlands > Sediment ...
CTGCTCAAGGATTTTCCCCGTTTCGCCTGGAGATAGCAGGTGTGGGAGCTTTCCCCGATCTAAGGCAGCCACGTGTACTATGGGTTGCTATTAATGGTGATGTAAATAGGCTAACAGAGCTGCAACAGAAACTAGACTCTTTGCTTGTCTCCTGTAATTTTCATAAAGAAGCTCGTCAATTTGTTCCTCATCTAACACTAGCTCGTATAAAAGATAGTGTATTGCCTGAGCAGAGAAGGAATATTGGTACATCTATCAAACCTTTGAGGATTAACGCAGGCATATCATTTGATGTGCAAACTGTTAGCCTTATGAGGAGCCAATTGACATCAAGAGGGGCAATTTATTCCTGTTTGTTTGCTGCAAATCTAAAGCCAGAAAAGAGCGTGAATCCTCAAAATAGAGAAGGATTGAATTTGCCAATAAACTGATTATGGTGTAGAATCAGGAAACTTTTTTGGATGGGAGGAGGACCTTTGGAAAATAATTCGTTTCCTAAATGTCAGAAGTGTGGCGATGGTGTATTGTTGCCCCTTTCCGATTTCGGGCAGGGAGCACCTATTCACTACAAAGCTTGGGTATGCAGCAATCCTGATTGTGGCTACAATATAAAAATCAGGAATGGAGAGATATACCTGAATGAGCCTATTCTCAGTGGGGCACTTCATACCCGCTCTCACTAAGAACTAACTTAAATAAAACAAATTGTCTCGTTTGAGTCGCCTGGGTGACTTGATACTGGATTCCTTTTTTCCACGTTATTGTGTTGGATGTGGGAAACGAGGTAGTTTTTTGTGTCGTCGGTGCACACAAAAGTTGCCTTGGTTACTACCTCCGTTATGCCCCAGGTGTGGTATGGCGCAAGCCAGTGGTATATTGTGTGCTCGCTGTAGACAAAGACCGGGAGCGCTTGATGGTATACGTTCCCCTTTTCGTTTCGAAGAAGTTATCCGAAGCGCTATTCATGGGCTTAAATATAAGAACCTGAAGGTGCTATCTTTTTGTCTTGCCGAGTTGTTGGCCGGGTATTTAAAGCTGCATAACATACCTGGTGAAGTTCTAGTACCCGTTCCTCTACACCCCCAGCGCTTAAGGAAACGAGGTTATAATCAATCATTGCTTATATCAAGAGATTTAGGTAAGCTGATAATGATGCCAGTGTCTGAGAATTGTCTTGCTCGGGTGAAGTCGGCGCAACCTCAAGTAAGCACGACAGCCGTAGAAGAAAGATGGAATAATGTTGTCGATGCATTTATCTGCAAAGATGATAGTGTGAGAAATAAACAAGTGATATTGGTTGACGATGTTTGTACTTCTGGGGCTACCCTTGAGGCATGTGCTGTAGCACTGAAGAAGCAAGGGGCTGATTCTGTATGGGGACTAACTTTAGCGAGGGAAAGCTATGACTAAGGAGGGAATATGCAACTAAAAATAATAACCAAGAACGTGGATGCATCTGAAGCAATAGAGAAGCAAATTAATAAAAAGATTGGGAAACTGGACCACTATTTACCATCAATTGATGATGGAAAAGTAGAGATTGCTAAGAAAAAGTCGAGAGAACCTGAACATAGATACACGGTGCAGGTTACTCTTGATAGTAAAGGCACTGTGATTAGAGCTTATGAAGAGGCCGCTGATATTCCTACAGCTATAGACAAAATAATAGACTCACTGAATAGGCGCATTGAACGATATAAAGGTAAGAGGCTCGAGAAAAGAAAAAGCGGTTTCCCGACGAGCCGCGAACCATCTGTTGACAGAGAAGAGGAAGCTATTGCCCCGGAGATAGTAAAAAGTAAGCGCTTCATTCTTAAACCTATGTCTTTAGATGAGGCAGAAGAACAATTAGAACTTTTGGGGCACGATTTCTTTCTTTTTATTGAAGCAGAAACCAGTATGGTTAATCTGCTATACCGCCGTAAAGACGGAAACTATGGTGTAATAGCAGTGGAAACTTAGTAAAAGCAGTAAGCTAACTCCTGACAAATAAGCTACCTTCTTTTCTACTATGCCGGGAAATAAACTAACTGCGACAGCAGAACGGGCGAAAGAGAACAGTGATCTTATTGTATTTTTAGACTATCTTCGCCTAACAGGTTCTTTAATTCTTTCGCCAGTTCAGGACAAAAGTCTACGGCTATCTGTGGCATATCCAGGTGGGTTGTCTCCCTATCACTGATAATCATGAGAGAGACACTACTCTTCCCTGGATAATGCTGTAAAGTTGAAATAGTCTTATGTAGGGTCTCGATTCCTTCTTCAGAGTTCTCTGTCTCATTTAAAGTTATAGTAAGATGCTCTTGTTTTGAAGATGGTTCTGGTTTCTGCATTTCCTCCCGATTGGAATCCTGGTAGATGTGTGCTTCCTGGCAACTCAGTTGAGCTCCGCCATTTCTGTTTTTTACCGTACCTCTCAAGATGATTATATTATCTTCGCACCACAATTGCTTGTTACTTTCATATAATCTTGGCCAGACGTTCACCTCTATGCTTCCTTCAGCATCTTCAACGGTTGCTATAATGAATGGGCGGTTATCACGGGTATAAGCCTGCCGAATGGATGATATCATTCCTATCGTATTAATAGTCTTTTTATCCATATCAGCGTTGATTTCACCACAGGATACTGTATGTAAGGAAGAACGATTGAAATTTAGATTACTAAGCACTGATGAGGAGAAGGAGACTCCTAACAATTCTCGTTCCCATTTAAACTTCTGGCTAGGGAGGACTTTTTCTGATTTGTCCAGGAGAAGAGCAGGACTGGACTGAAGTAGCTCACCAAACATGTTGGATTGTCCTGACGCCCGCATTTTTTGCTCCATTTGCCCAAAGGAAATAATCCTGTCCAGAGAATTCAATAAAGAGCCTCGATTGCTCAGGCAATCAAAGGCTCCAACTTTAATTAAGCTCTCTAGCACCTTTCTATTGAGACTGCGTGAATCCACTCTTTGACAGAAATCTTCTATGGATTTAAAAATAGTCCCTGATTGGCGAGCGTCCAGTATACTTTCTATAGGTGAGCTACCAGTATTTTTAATGGCAGTTAGACCAAATCGAATTGCGTTGCTATCACCTTCTACTTCTTCAATAGCAAAGCAGGAGTGGCTTTTGTTGATATCTGGAGGTAATATCTGAATGCCCAGACGCCGGCACTCAGCTATCGCTGCACGTAGTTTGTCAGTATTATCGCTATAAGTATTGAGGAAAGCAGTCATGTATTCAGTAGGGTAATTAGCTTTCAGGTAGGCACCGCGATATGCCAGTAGGGCGTAGCTTACACTATGCGCCTTATTAAAAGCATAACCTGCAAAGGGTTCAATTAAAGCAAAAATTTCCTCAGCAAGTTTTTTTGATATTCCCTTTTTTTCCGCACCTTCAACAAATTTATTCCGCTGTGTTTTCATTGTCTTGGCTATCTTTTTCCCCATAGCTTTACGGAAAATGTCTGCTTGCCCAAGGCTATAACCGGCGAGAGCCTGTACAATAAATAAAACTTGTTCCTGATAAACAATGACGCCGTACGTCTCTTCTAGAAATTCCTTCAAAGCCGGGTGAAGATAATTAACGGGAATGATTCCCTGCTTTGCTTTTATGAACGTTGGGATTTGTTCCATTGGCCCAGGTCGATAAAGAGCTACCATGGCAGCGATATCACTAAATTTGCTCGGTTTCAATTCTTCTATATTACGGCGCATGCCGCTGCTCTCTAATTGGAATATGCCCTTAGTTTCTCCTGAAGAAAGTAACTTGAAGGTTTTTTTATCGTCCAGTGGGATGTGCTGTAATTCTATGGATTTATTCTGTGTCTGTTTAATGATGTCTGTAGTTTTAGAAAGAATAGTTAAGTTTGATAAACCCAGAAAATCCATTTTTAATAGACCAAGAAGAGCAATATTTTTCATATGGAACTGAGTCATAGCGGCATCCTGGGTGCCTTTACTTGTAGGCTGAAGTGGTACATACTCGGTTAAAGGGTCATGCGCTATGACAACACCAGCCGCGTGTGTGCTGGCATTTCTGACCACTCCTTCCAATTTCTTGGCTGAATCAATTAGGTTATGTACAATTTCGTCCTGGCAGTAAATATCATTAAGCTCTTTATTATCTTCCAGTGCTTTATCAAGAAGAGTGGTTTGTTCAGAGGTGATGAGTTTGGCGATTTGGTCGACCTGACTATAGGGTAAACCTAAAGCTCTGCCGGTATCTCTCAAGGCGTTTTTTGCGTGTAGAGTACCGAATGTAATAATCTGAGCTACATGGTCCCTCCCGTATTTCTGGTTTACATAAGTTAATACTTCGTCACGACGATCATCTTGAAAATCAAGATCAATGTCAGGCATTTCACGGCGTTCAAGGTTGAGGAAACGCTCGAAAACCAGGTTGTATGATAGTGGATCGATGTCTGTGATGCCAAGACAATAAAGGGCTAAGCTAGCAGCAGCACTACCTCGTACCCCGAAATGGATATGTTTTTCTCTTACGAAGGAAGCGATGTCCCAGACAACCAGGAAATAGTCAGCGAAGTGAGTCTTCTGGATTACATTGAGTTCATAGGTGAGTCGTTCTTTAACTTCGGGACTTGCATTTTGGTATCGCTTTTCAAGACCCTGCCAACAAAGCTCGGATAGGAAAGATTCTGCCGTTTTACCTTTCGGGAGAGTAACCTTTGGCAGGTGAAGTTTGCTGAAGTCAAGCTCAAGCTGGCAGATATCGACGATGTGTTGAGTGTTTTCTATAGCCTGAGGCAAGTCACTAAAAAGTTGATTCATTTCTTCAGGGCTTTTAAGATAGAAAAAGTCCCCAGCCATTTTCATTCTCTTTTCATCGTGTATGGAAGAATTAGTTCCTATGCATAGCATAAGATCATGTGCATAAGCATCATCCTTGTTAATATAATGAGTATCTACTGTTGCTACCAGTGGAATGTTGAGGTTATTAGACAGCTGGATAAGGCCTTTATTAATCTGTTCAAGTTCAGGAATAGGATTCCTCTGGATTTCCAGGTAATAGTCACTGAAGGTTTCCTTATACCAGGAGGCTATCTTAGCAGCCTTCTCATCTTGATTGTCCAGAATAAGGCGTGGTAGCTCTCCAGCAGCACAACCCGAGAGAGCGATGAGCCCTTCTCGGTGTAACTCCAGCAGTTCCTTGTCGACTCTGGGTTTATAGTACTGTCCCTCGAAATGACTCTTGGTAACCAGATTAACTAAATTATGATATCCTTCCTTATTCTTAGCCAGTAATGTAAGGTGATACGGTTTTCTATATTGTGGGTCTCTACTATGTCGATTTGTCTGAGCAACATATACTTCACATCCGATGATAGGTTTTATTCCGGCTTCTTTGGCAGCCGTGTAAAAATCAATGACGCCGTACATTACTCCATGGTCGGTAATTGCCAGGCTGTTCATCCCCATCTCTTTAACGCGGGTAATAAGTTGAGGGATACGACACATACCGTCAAGAAGGCTATATTCAGTATGGACATGGAGATGAGTAAAATTACTAGCCATGTTCAAAATTATAGCACGCTTGCTTTATGCTATACCTTTACCATACTCTATGGTTTGAATTGAAAATCATTAAAATTATAACCTCTATAGCATTAATATTTTGTATTTCTCTAGTACTGGTTACCAGTACTATTCAAATGGAGATTAATTGCATTCGCCTCTATGAGTATGGCTTTGATAGATATAAGGTAAGTGAAGAAACTGGAATAGATAGAACACAACTTAGAACAGTTGCCAGAGTATTGGTAGATTATTTTAATTATAGAATAGATACGCCACAGCTTACTGTACAGGGGCGGTCGGGGGGAAAATTCCTGTTATATCAGGAAGGGGGGGCGAACTATGAACTCACCCATCTCGCAGATGTCCGGCGGCTGTTTCGGCTCAATCAGCTGGCTTTATTAGCGAGCATTTCTTATGTAGTTAGCTATATTCTGATCTTTCTACTCTGGAGAAAGGGTAACTGGTGGGATTTAGCTGGAAAGGTAAAACAGGGCTGTGTACTTACCTTAGCAGTTCTTATGTTTATAGGGTTGGCTACTGTTCTGGTTGATTTCGAGGAATTATTCTTCCAGTTCCACCATCTTGTCTTCAGCAATCCATGGTGGATAAGTACAGGTTATCTACCTCGATTATTTCCTTTTTCTTTCTGGGAGGATGTTGCTTTTATAGGCGCCGGGAGTATAGCACTGGGGGCATTGCTCCTGGGCGTTACTTCCTGGTTAGTTCCCTATCTATATTTTAAAAAGAGGGGCTAAATAGCTTAACTCTGTGGGATACCTTCCTTGCTCCATCCTCTCGCTCTATAGCATTCCTCAATCATGCTGACTGCATCTTTTATCTGGCATTCCGGTGTTGAGGCATACTTTCCAAATTCCGGCATCTGTAGACATCTTTCCGGAAGCATATCATCTTTCTTTCCTAAGCCTTCCCTTACATTAAATTTTCTCTGGAGATTGTATACGCGCTCTCCGATGTTCAGAACCTCTCGCCCGTTAATGTCCCAGCCAGTTAGAGTAGAAAGTAACCTTCCTAGCTCATCAGGACCCACCCCTCGGAATATGAAGAACTTACAGATGCCCAGTACATCAGGTATAATCCCGAAATCCTGTAGTAACTTTGCCTCTTTCCCCTTCCCTTTCTCTTCCCAGCGATCCAGGGTTTGAGGGTCGGTCAGTCCATAAGGAATTAAACCAAAACTGCTTTTTCGGCTGTCGTAGGCTGCTGCATTGAGCGGATGAATGTGGCACATACCTCTATTGCCCAGAGCATAGGTCACAGCCAGAGCTTTTCCTGATCTGGGATCATGTGCCGGTCCCTCCAAACCTTTTATATGTACAGCCAGTTTGTCTGCTCCATTGCCCAGTTCTTTGGCTGCCTGTCTCACCCCTTTACCCAGCAGTGATCCGAGCCCGTCCTTACCGGCAATTTTATTAATCAAGATTATTATCGTCTCCGCATTTCCCCAAGAGAGATCCAGCCCGTCGGTTGCTGTATCGCTTATGATGCCATTCTCATAGCAATCCATGGCGAAGGAGATAACTGCACCCGCAGAAATGGTATCTAGTCCATACTCATTACAGAGATAGTCAGCGTGTACTGCAGCATCGACATCTTCGTTGAATACAAAGAAAGTGAAGGCAGACATAGTCTCATATTCCCCTCCTTCGTGTATGGGGGTTTCCCAGCGCCCAGAGTCTACTTTACAAATCCTCTTACATCGTAATACACAGCCTTTATGACAGTTTGCTGCTTTCACCAGGTTCTTGTTTCTAAAGTGGGCGTAAATTTCTTCACCTTTTCCCCAGGAGTTCGATCTCCAGTTTTTTGTTGGGCTGTCTCCTACATTATCACAGCCAACAAGCAGTCCTGTTGTACCATCAGGAGCCATTCCTTTACCTGCTGTTACTTCAAGAACTTTCTTATTATATTCTTTACATGCTAAGGCAAATTCATCCGGGTGAGCTATCGGAATCTCGCTGCTGCCTTTTACTGCTACTGCCAGCAGGTTCTTTGCTCCCATTACGGCTCCTGCTCCACCTCTACCAAAGGCACGGGAATTGCTCATAATACAAGCCAGATTTACCAGATTCTCTCCGGCGGGTCCTATCTCTACGAATTCAAAGTGCTCATCCTTGAGTTCTTTTTTTCTTAGTATTTCCTCTTTTTGTGAAGAACTTTTCCCCATAAGTATTTCTGCTGGGCGTATCTCAACCGTACCATCTTGAATTACGATGTATTTTGCTTCTTTGGCCTTGCCTTCTATCACTAGAAAATCAAAGCCAGCTTTCTTCAAAGCTCCACCCCATTCACCCCCGGCCCTCGCTTCTCCCCAGATGCCAGTAAGTGGCGATTTAAAGCATACCTCGATAGACCCTGATCCAGGAGCACTCGTGCCAGTTAAGGGGCCAGTAGCAAATATCAATTTATTTTCTGGGCTTAACGGATCAATAGCTACGGGTAGTTCGTTATATAGTAGATGAGCAGCATATCCTACCCCACCCATGAACTTCCTTAATGTTTCAGTGTTAAGTCCCTCAATGAAAACTTTCTCTCGGCTTAAGTCAATTCTCAATAACTTACCGGCGTATCCATAGAGAGAGTTATTATATGTATTCATATCTAAGTTCCTCCTGTATTAGTATTGAAAGACTATAATGGAAAGAAAGAATAACATCAATTATTCCTAATATACAATTAGTTACTATTACTCGTAGATAGAGTTTTATGAAAGGACAAATAGAGTCCTACTGCATTTGAAAAAAACTGGTTAAGGTAAAATTATTGATAAGAATAGTCTATTGCTTTCCAGAGGGTACTATGTTAGCATGGCAATCATGGTAACAGAGAAAGAAAAGGCAGCCGAATTAGCGGTTGAACAAATTGAAAGACAGTTTGGAAGAGGCTCCATTATGAAACTCGGACAGGAGGCTATAAGGTTAGCCGAAGGAGCTATTCCTACAGGCTCTCTTGCACTTGATTTGGCTTTAGGAGTGGGTGGCATACCTCGTGGAAGAGTCACAGAGATATTCGGTTCCGAAGCTTCAGGTAAAACTACTCTTGCTCAACATATCATTGCTGAAGCCCAGAAGAACGAAGGTATTGCGGCATATATAGATGCAGAGCATGCCCTTGACCCTTTATACGCCTCTCAATGTGGGGTAAAAGTTGAAGAATTGCGTATTTCCCAACCTGATACCGGGGAACAAGCTTTGGAGATTACTGAGATACTTGTCAGGAGTGGTGCGTTGGATGTGGTAGTTATCGATAGTGTAGCTGCTCTGGTTCCCAAGGCGGAGATAGAAGGAGAGATGGGAGATTCCTACATTGGATTACAAGCGAGGTTAATGTCACAAGCATTGAGGAAACTAACAGGCTCTATTTCCAAATCCAGAACAGCAGTAATATTTATCAACCAGTTACGAGAGAAAGTAGGTATCATTTTTGGTAATCCTGAAGTTACTCCTGGAGGAAGAGCGCTTAAATTTTACAGCTCAGTTAGAATAGACTTAAGAAGAAGCGAGGCTATAAAGCAAGGAGCCGAAATAATAGGCAGTAAAGTCAGAGCCAGGGTAGTTAAAAATAAGGTTGCGCCTCCTTTCCGAACTGCCGAATTCGATATAATGTTTGGGTATGGGATAAGCAAGGAAGGGAACCTGTTAGATCTTGGAGTTGCAGCAAATATTATAAAAAAGGCTGGTGCGTTTTTCAGCTATGGAGATGTGAAGCTTGGACAGGGAAGGGAAAACGCCAAAGAATATATAAAGCAACATAATGATATAGCCTTACAGTTAGGCCAGGAGATAAAGGGTGCGCCATCTGTAGTAAATATTCCGGTAAAGCAAAAAGCTGGAATTAAATCTTCATCAGAATAAAGTTGAGATACCCAGGGATCAGATAGTGGATCATGATGCTTATAAACATTGCCTTGATGTTGCATATCGTTATCTTAACTATCGTCCTCGGAGTGAAGAAGAGATTAAAAAGAGATTGCAGGGACGTGGGTTTAGCATTGAGGTGGTAGAAAAGACTATTGAAAAACTGAAAGAGCAAGATTTAATTAATGACCTTGCTTTTGCAGAATTCTGGAAAGAAGCCCGGCTGTCTAATAAACCAAAGAGTAGGCGACTTATCATTAAGGAACTTAGCGAAAAAAAGGTAGAAAATGATATTATAAGGCAAGTGACTGAAAGCATAGATGATGAAGGTAATGCCTATACGTTGGGACACAATAGGGCGCGCACTTTAATAAATCTGGATTGGGTAGATTTTCGACGACGACTGGCAAATTTTCTTGCTTATCGTGGATTCGGCTATGAAGTTATTAAGCATACGGTAGATATTCTATGGGAAGAGAGAGAACAGGAGAACTCTAAACTGTAATGATTGATTGGAATTTAGCGGTAAAAGTCGCAGGTGGAGGATTTGGTCTGGTTTTTATACTTCTGCTTATACTGGCTTTTACAGTTTGGATAACGAAGTGGGTTTCAGAAAAGCTCGGAAATAGTGAGCCAAAGAAATGAGCTCTTACAGGGAAATCTTCAACGAGCTAATATAACTATTGTTGTTTGGAGGGGTATAAGTGTTTGGTCTACTAGAAAGTGGGTTTCAGCATTTTTACTGGGGCAACGCAGTGGTGCTGGCCATTGGCAGTTTGTTTATTTACCTGGGAGTTTCCCGAAAAATGGAACCTCTTCTACTGGTTCCCATAGGTTTTGGCATGATACTGGTTAATTTACCTCTTGGCGGGGTGATGGATTATCAGTTAATGGTGCGGGCTCCAGAGGAGGGTTATATAGTACAGGTTCCGATGGAGCAAGGTGACAAGTTTGAAAAAGGGGACATTCTCTTTGAGCTCGATTCGATAGGAGTTGAAGCTCCAGTCTTTGGCAGGATTGATGAGATTAAAGTTTCATCTGGGCAACAGGTTAAGGCTGGACAGGTGCTGGCTTCAGTACTTACTATGGAACAAACTAACCAATCTGTGTTGCCGACGACTCCAGTTGGGATTCTATCCAGGATATTTAAATTTGGCGTTATGTGGCAATTTCTTCCCCCGCTTATGTTTCTTTGCCTTGGAGCTTTAACTGATTTTGGGCCAATGCTGGCCAATCCGAAAACCCTGCTTCTTGGAGCAGCTGCACAGTTTGGAGTTTACCTTGCCTTCTTCATGGCACTGCTCGTTGGATTTGGCCTCCCTGAAGCGGCATCTATAGGTATTATTGGAGGGGCTGAAGGTCCGACAACTATTTACGTTACTTCTATACTGGCTCCTCATATAATAGGAGCTACTGCTGTTGCCTGTTATTCTTATATGGCACTTGTTCCCATTATCCTGCCTCCGGTTATAAAGTTGCTTACTACTAAGAAAGAAAGAGCAATTTACATGAAGCCGCAGCTACGTCATGTTTCGAAATTTGAGAAGGTACTATTTCCCATAGTTACCACAATCGTAGTGGTATTGTTTGTACCTGCGGCTGCTCCTCTAATGGGGCTTTTTATGGTGGGTAACCTGTTCAGGGAATGCGGTGTTACTGAAAGACTCAGTAATGTTGCTCAGACATCACTGGTTGACATTGTGACTATTTTTCTGACGCTGGCTATTGGCGCAAGCATGCCTGCAGAGGTATTTCTGCAAGCCCGAACGCTATTGATTTTAGGCCTTGGAGTAGTAGCCTTTGCCAGCGCAGCCGCAGCTGGTGTGATACTGGCAAAAATAATGAATTTATTCTCAAAAGAGAAGATCAATCCTATGATCGGGGCGGCAGGAGTATCAGCCGTTCCGATGTCTGCAAGGGTGGTACAGGTACTAGGGCAGAAGGAGAATCCCAGAAACTTTCTTCTTATGCATGCCATGGGTCCTAACGTAGCTGGAGCTATTGGTGCAGCCATTGCAGGTGGAGTATTCCTGGGCATATTGGGATAAATAATTAACATAGTTATATTGAAAAACAATGTGTTGTCATAGAGTTTAGCTTTTTATTACAGTTTGACACCTGCTTTAAAGAGAAGCTATAGTATAAATTCCTGCGGGCCATTAGCTCAGTTGGTTAGAGCACGGTCCTGATAAGACCGGGGTCTGTGGTTCGAGTCCACAATGGCCCACCATTTAAATAGTAATTTAGCTATAAAATTAACAAAATTCCTTTACTGAGCATCTCAAGCTATTAACCCTCTTTCGTGTAACCTGTATAGAAAAAAGAGCATCTTCAGCATTGTCCCCGGTTTTGTTTGCATGTATAGTAGCTTCTGTTGTTAAATTAATATCTGTTGTTTATTTGGCTAAGGAGTTGGACTAAAAGCCGGTTTAAAAAGTTATAACTATTGTAATCTAATCCAAGTTATAACAGACAATTTATCTAATACAATCCAGTATAGTAATATTGTTAATATATTGAGGTGGGAATTATGAGTAAAATTGGATTCCTTAGCAGTGATACATTCACTATCATCGGACGTTGCGAACGAACGGGTATGCTCGGTATCTGTGTTGCTACCAGTCCGATTGCAGTAGCAAGTCGCTGTCCTTTTGTGAAGGCAGGTGTTGGGGCAGTTTCTATACAGGCGTTCACTGAACCGCGCCTGGGATCCCTGGCAATACAACTTTTGGAGATGGGATATTCTGCGCCGAAAGTGCTTAAAGAACTGCAGGAAAGTGATATTGAACCCGAGATGCGGCAGATTGGAATAGTAGATAAGGACGGCAACAGCGCTGCAAGCAGTGGTGATAAAAATTATAAATGGTATGGGGAAATAGTTAAAAGGAATTACGTGGCCATGGGAAATGGACTTGCAGGAGAAAGGGTAATCAAATCAATGGCTGGTGCCTTCGAGGATTCACCAGAAGAGTGGCTGGAAGATCGTCTTATTCGGGCAATTGCAGCAGGCTATGATGCTGGTGGGCAGATAAATGGGCTGCTATTCTCAATAGGGCTGTTGGTTAAAGACAGGGATAATGTAATCTCAAGAGTAGACCTACGAGTTGACCACCATAAGGAACCTATAAAGGAAATGCGTAGAATCCTCAATATCTACAGACCGATGATCCCCTATTATACCAATAGACCTTTAAACCCCGATCTGGGCGAGCCGGAGGAATGGCTACGCAAGAATATGTCAGAAGCCACATTTCAGAAATATCAGGAAGACTATCTTCTTGGTTTTACACCGAAAGACAGCTGGTAAGATGCTTTTGGATAATATTCCAGAAAGGCACATACGTTAGAAGTTGAGTTTTCTGGGGTTTATATACCCCTACGATATGCAAAAATTGGAATTATTTTCTTTTCTCAAAAACAAAACGGATGAGGTCGTATATAATGCGAACTGCAAGTATTGCTGTAATTCCAGCAGGATCTTTGGCTGGTGTAAGCTCGACAAAGTCCATACCTATAACTTTACCTTTTTTAGCTATTCCCTGTAATAGGTCCATTACCTCATAGTAGAGAAAGCCACCATGACTGGGTACACAGGTACCTGGAGCTATAGAAGCGTCAAAAGCATCACTGTCAATGGTAATATAGAACTGCTTACCATCGGGAATCTTAGCCAATGTTTCTTTCAATCCCAGTTGCCGTATCTGGCGCACAGATAATATTGTCGACCCCGCAGTCAGCGCATCTTCGAAGTCAGACTTATTTGCTGAACCTATACCTCTGATGCCCAACTGGGTTATAGCTGAAACATGATTCATCTCGGAACAGCGACGCATTGGAGTGCTTCTGCAGTATCGCATCCCGTAAAGTTCCCTGCGGAAATCCAGGTGAGCGTCGAATTGGATAACATGGACTGGACCTCTATCGCTAAAGGCAGACACACTCGGTGCCGTGATGTAATGATCGCCACCCAGTATAACAGGTAAAGTGTTACTTTTAAGTATGTTATTAACAGCAAGCTCTATGTTAGGAAAACTTTTCTCCGTGTCCATGGGAATAACATCCGCATCTCCCACATCTACGACACGAGTTGTATCAGATAAATATATGACATCGTCTTCATAGTCATAGAAGCCTGCCTGCCTAAGCGCATAATCTGCTGATGCTTTCCGGATAGCCCAAGGTGCGGAACTCTGCCCCGGTCGGTATCCCGGCCCCATATCAAAGGGAACCCCAAGTACTGCGACATCGGCGTCTATCCCCTCCGAATGATTTTGGGCTGGGGCTTTGCCAAAGGTGGTATCGATATCAACGAATGAACGGAAATTATTAGAGTTACGAACATTACTATTCATAGCATAGACTCCTACAAATGAATATTTTTGTTACGTTTCTGTTTCCTTCTTAAACCAACTAGTCAGTATAGTAGTACTTTAATGTGCTTATGTGTTAGCGTCAAGTGTCTGCCCGTTGTTGATACAACTGAAGGGATTTATACTTGTATAATAGGTGTGGGTTGAAGACTAACTTAAAAGTTTTGGTTTTATCTATCATACGGTACCGCTCATTAAAAAGTATCATAGACCATAAACAAGAATCATCGTCAAGTAACAATTCTGTGGATATAAGACTGTATAGCGTTTTCTGTTTTAACCACTTGCTATAAAAATCAAGCTCTGTATTTATCAAGTATCAACTACACTTATCTGAGAAATATGGTGGTTGGATTATGAGAGTAGGCGGATTTTGCGTAGAACATCATTGAAATCAGAGAAATTGTGGTAGGTATTTGATTTACTGCTAAGCAATATGGGAAGCTGCCCAGTAGCAAATACGTGATTTGCCTCGCATGCAGCATCTAAGTCAGAGAGTCCATCTCCCAGATAAACTACTTCTCCCCCTCGTGTCTTAAGCCGGCTAAGATATAGACTCTTAAATCCACTGTCGACAGGATTTCCTTCAGGGTCATAATAAGATACTTCAATACCTTTGTCGCCAAAGAAAGTCTTTGCAGAATAAAATTCCAGGTCTGGCAGCCCAATTTCTTCCAGCACTGCCTGGATATAGAAATCAAGTCCACTACTAACTATAATGAAGGGTATGCCATTACTTTTACAATGCGTAATAAACTTTAAAAAGCCTGGTCTGAGTGAGACATGCTGACGTGCGAATGTTTGCAGCCTCTCTTTTGGTTCTTTAATAAGGGCGAATTGTATTTTGTTGCTTTTCTCTACGGAAAGTCTTCCTTTAAGGTAGTCTGATTCGAGTTTGTGCCAGATGCTGGGCGCAAAGTTCTCTCTGAGCAGAGTACTCATGTTGTTACTGATGATGGTACCGTCAAAATCACATTGGATGATCATTGCATATATGTTTGTTTCTACGTAAGAAAACCAAGATAATTTGGAGATTTCGAAACTCCGCATTGCGCAAAGTTTATCTTATAATAAATAACAGTTTAGTAGTAATATGTTAAGGAAATATAAAGGGCTTGTCAATCGTGCTAGTTTGACACATGGAATTCTTTATGATAGATTTTCATGTTTAGCGGCTACAGATAAGTTTAATGGTAGCAACAGGCTAGAGAAAAGCCAGCTAGTTGAAACTGGGCTGGGTTTTTGGGTGTAGAAGGTCGGTGTACAACTAGGCGGCTTTTTTGATTGTATAAAAGGTGAGGTAATATTAATGCCAACTATTAATCAGCTTGTTCGAAAAGGACGGAAAAGTAATGCTAAGCGGAGTAAAGCTCCTGCTTTACATTATAATCATAACGCAATGAAGAATGAGACTAAGTGGGGTTCAGGATCTCCTCAGAAACGAGGAGTTTGTATTCAGGTAAAAACAGTCACACCTAAAAAGCCTAACTCCGCTCTGCGTAAGGTTGCTCGTGTCCGACTATCTAATGGGATGGAGGTGAATGCTTACATACCCGGTGAAGGACATAATCTACAGGAGCATTCGGTAGTATTGATTCGTGGTGGTAGGGTTAAGGATGTTCCTGGTATACGATATCATATTGTTCGGGGAACCCTTGATACTGAGGGTGTCGCAGGTCGTAAGCGAGGTCGTAGTTTATATGGTGCTAAGCGAGCTCAAGACTAGCGAGGAGAGTTAGATGTCCAGAAAAGCTAAGAACATTAAAAGAAGAGTAGCAGCACCTGATGCTAAATATAACAGCCAGACGGTAGCTAAATTGATTAATAGAGTTATGTTGCGGGGGCAAAAAGCGACAGCCGAACGTATTGTCTATGAGGCGATGCAACTTGCCAGCCAACGTATAGGTAACGAACCTGCAGAAGCTTTAGAGCAAGCCATTGGTAATGCCACACCTCAACTTATGGTAAAACCACGGCGTGTGGGAGGGGCAACATATCAAGTTCCCATAGAAGTTGAAAAAACCAGGGGAAATGTACTGGCAATGCGCTGGATTATTACTTCAGCACGAAAACGCCCTGGAAAATCTATGGTAGAGAAGTTGGCTGCAGAATTGGTCGATACTATACAAGGCCAAGGCGCAACTATTAAAAGACGTGATGATGTTCATAGGATGGCGGAGGCTAATAAGGCCTTTGTCCATTATCGCTGGTAAGAGGATAATTTGCAAACAGTACTTGAGGTAAAAGATAAAGTTATGCCACGCACGTTCCCTTTAGATAAGGTACGCAACATAGGAATCATTGCTCACATTGATGCTGGCAAGACTACGGCTACAGAGAGGATTCTCTTTCATGCTGGTCGTACTTATAAAATTGGAGGAGTGGATGAAGGGACAGCGGTCATGGATTGGATGGACCAGGAACGAGAACGTGGTATTACTATTACTTCGGCCGCTACTACATGCCAATGGAACGAGTATCGTATAAATATTATTGATACTCCCGGCCATGTGGACTTTACTGCTGAGGTAGAACGTAGCCTTAGAGTCTTGGATGGCGGCGTTGTGATACTGGATGCTGTGGCTGGGGTTGAAGCACAATCGGAAGCAGTATGGCGCCAGGCAGATAAATATAGAGTAGCTAGAATATGCTTTATTAATAAAATGGATAGACTTGGGGCTAACTATTATCGAACCATTGACATGCTTGAAAAGCGTTTACGAGCTAAAGTTTTACCTATTCAGATTCCTATGAGCAGCGGAGCTTCTTTTCTCGGGGTCATAGACCTTATAGAGAATAAAGCTATTACTTTTCATGAAGACCCCAAGTTGGCGCCCTTGGAAGGTTCTATCCCTGAAAATTATCAGGTTGCTGCGACAAAATATCGGGATGCACTCATTGAAAAGGTAGCTGAATGTAATGATGACATTATGCTCAAATATTTTGATGGCCAAGAGATTCCATCTTCACAGCTTAAAACCGCAATAAGGAAAATGACTGTGGAAAGTCGTGTGGTTCCTGTGCTTTGTGGTACTGCGTTAAAAGGTAAAGGTATCAGGCCTTTGCTGGATGCTATTGTAGACTACCTTCCCTCTCCATTGGATGTTCCGGCAGTCCGTGCTGTTAACCTGCGAAGTAAAGAAGAAGTCTTCTGTAATGCCAGTGATAAAGAACCGTTTTCGGCACTGGCTTTTAAGGTAGTTAGCGATGCTTTTATGGGCAAGCTTACTTACCTGAGAGTATATTCCGGAAAAATCAAGAGCGGCATGCAGATTCTTAATGCTACGAAAGAAGTGAAAGAGCGTTTAGGTAGATTGTATGTTATGCATGCTAACCGACGTGAGGAAGTTAGCGTTGCTGATACAGGTGCTATTGTTGCTTCTGTAGGGCTGAGGCAGACTCAGACAGGCGATACGTTATGTGACAGCTCTCATCCTGTGCTTTTTGAATCAATTAGTTTCCCAGAACCAGTTCTTTCAATGGCTATCGAACCTAAAGGTAAAGCAGATCAAGATAAATTAAGTGATGCGCTTGTTAAACTTGCGAGCGAGGACCCAACATTTAAGATAAAAACCGATCCTGAGACGGGCCAGGTTATAATCTCAGGAATGGGGGAATTACATCTTGAGGTACTAGCGGAACGCATATTTCGTGAGTTTGGAGTACAGGTATCAGTTGGTAAACCTCGTGTAGCGTATAAAGAAACGATTACAAAACATGTAGAAGCCGAAGGTAGATTTGTACGACAATCAGGTGGAAAAGGACAATATGGTCACGTGTTGATTAAGCTGTCTCCGGGTAAAAAAGGCAGTGGATTTGAATTCACCAACGAAATTCACGGTGCGGCAATCCCCAGGGAATTTATTCCTGCAGTTGAAGCAGGTATTAAGGAAGCTTTACAGAGTGGACGTTTGGGAGGATACCCTGTAATAGATATAGCGGTTTCTTTGTTTGATGGAAGCTACCATGAAGTAGATTCTTCGGAAATGGCCTTCAGAATAGCCGGGTCAATCGCGGTAAAGGAAGGTATAGCTAAAGCAGAACCAATTCTGCTGGAACCTATAATGAAGGCTGAAATTCTATCACCAGCTGAATTCCTGGGAGATATAGTGGGTGAATTGAGTTCTCGTAGGGCACATATCTATAGTACTGAAACTAATGATGGAGCTTCAGTCATACGTTGTTTTGTCCCGCTGGCAAGAACATTTGGTATAGTCAGTGTATTAAGATCACTTAGTCAGGGGAGGGCAACTTACACCATGGAATTCCATCAATATTCAGAGTTACCTAAAGGATTAACTGAACAAGTTCTTACTGCGATGGAGGGTCGTTGATGGCAAGCCAAAAAGTTCGAGTCAAAATCAAAGGTTTTGATTACAAGTTGGTAGACCAGGCTATGAGCCAGATAGTAGAAGTAGTTGAACGTACTGGAGCAATAGTTGTTGGTCCCGTACCATTGCCTACAGCAATAGAAAAGTTTTGTGTTATTCGCGCCTCCAATATAGATAAAGATTCTAGAGAGCAGTTTGAAATTCGGACACACAAGAGACTCATAGATATTTTACAACCGACAAATAAAACTATCGATGCTTTGACTCAAATAAATGTGGCGTCCGGAGTCGAAATAGATATTAAGTTGTAGTGAAAAGATGATTGAAAAAATTATCGGTAAGAAAATAGGAATGACACGTATATTCCTGGATACAGGAGAAGTAGTAGCGGTGACGGCTATTGAGGCAGGTCCATGCTATGTCACTCAGGTAAAGAAACAGGCTAAGGATGGCTATAATGCTGTGCAGTTGGGTTTTGATAAATCTCAAAGGCTTAATGCTCCGCAAAAGGGACACCTTAAAAGAGTAGGTGATAACAGGGAAATAGCCGGAGATCTAGCGAATCTACGTGAATTTGACACTGAGGATATTGAAGCAATTAAAGATGGTGAAAAAGTGGATCTAACCTTTCTAAACACGGGTGATCGGGTAAGTGTGAGGGGCTATTCAAAGGGCAAAGGGTTCGCCGGTGTAGTGAAACGTTATCATTTTAAAGGTGGCCCGAAGACACATGGCCAGTCTGATCGCCATCGTGCCCCTGGATCAATTGGACAGGCTACCTCTCCAGGACGAGTGCTGAAGGGATTACATATGGCGGGACATATGGGAAATGCAAAATGTACCGTATGTAATCTAAAGATAGTAAAAGTTGATGCATCTCGCAACCTGCTTCTAGTAAGAGGAGCTGTTCCAGGAGCTAGAGAATCTTTACTAACGATAGAAAAGGTAAAAAAGTAGAGTATGCAGACGTCTGTTTATAATATAGCTGGGGAAGTCGTTGGTCAGACAGAGTTGAGTGAAAGTATATTTGGACTTTCTTTTAATGATGCTGTGGTCCATCAAACAATGGTGATGCAGCTGGCTAATAGACGCCAAGGAACAGCTTCTACAAAGTCGAGGGGAGAAGTTAAAGGAAGTCGGCGCAAATTGTACGCACAAAAGCATACTGGAAGAGCGAGAAGGGGAGATGTAAAGTCTCCACTTCTACGAGGAGGAGGAGTAGCTTTTGGCCCAAAACCACGTACATATCGCCAGGCTATGCCTAAAAAAATGAGGCAGTTAGCGATAAAATGCTTGTTGTCGTCTAAGGTGAGTGAGGGAAACTTAAAAGTAATAGAAGAACTTTCTTTTGAAAGGCCAAAGACGAAAGAGTTGAATAATATATTGAAGGCACTGAATGTAGCCAATAATGTTATGATTGTTACTGCTGAGTCTGATACTAACGTAGTGAGGTCGGCGCTCAACCTGAGCAATATAAAAGTGTTACCTTCTGCTCAGGTAAATGCTCTGGAACTACTAACCTATCAGACATTGATATTAACTACCGATGCGTTACAGAATATAGAAAAGATGTGGAAAACAAGAGATAGAATATCATGAATACATATGAGGTTTTACGCCGCCCTTTAGTAACCGAGAAGAGCACTATGCTGAAGGATGAGAAGAATGAATATGTTTTCGAAGTTGCTAAAAATGCAACTAAACCGGAGATAAAGAAGGCTGTAGAAAAAGCTTTTAAAGTAAATGTGATTAAAGTAAATGTGATTACTATCCCTGGGAAGACTAAGAGAATGGGCGGGAGAACAATAAAAGAAATTCCCTGGAAGAAAGCGGTGGTTAGATTGGGAGCTGAGGATAAGATCACCTTTTTTGAAGGTGTTTAATATTACAAATGTTGATGAAAAGAACGTGAATAGTGGACGGCGGTCTAGATAATAGCTATGGTTTTGACCTTTTATCAGAATAAGGAGGAAAGGTAAACTTTGGGCTCAGTTGTTAAATGGAGAAAGAATAAAATGTCGAAGCATCGGCATAAGAAACTGCTGAGGAAGACTCGCTGGCAGAGAAAACATCCGTAAAAAAGGCCTGGAGAGTAGATTAATGTTGAAGACTTATAAACCAACATCTCCTGGAAAAAGGGGTAAAGTTGGGGCTTCATTTGAAGAGTTAAGCGGAGTTAAGCCTGAAAAATCTCTATTATTACCGTTAAGGAGAAAGGCAGGCCGAAATAATCGTGCTGTCATTACTGTACGTCATCGTGGTGGAGGAAGTAAACGAAAACTTCGGATTATTGATTTTAAGAGAAATAAAATTGGAGTTCCTGGAAAGGCGGTCTCGATAGAGTATGACCCAAATCGCTCGGCCAGGATTGCTTTAATCCATTACACTGACGGTGAGAAACGGTATATACTGGCTCCACTTAAGCTTGCTGTGGGAGATATAATACAGGCAGGAGAAAATGTTGAAATAAAACCAGGGAATGCTTTACCACTGGCTTCTATTCCTGCGGGTGTACAGGTGCATAACATTGAATTGGAGCCAGGTAAGGGCGGGCAGATTGTTCATAGTGCAGGTGCAGCGGCACAGGTGGTAAGTAAAGAGAAGAAGTATGTATTACTTCGTTTACCATCAACAGAATTACGTAGATTTCATGAAAAGTGTTGGGCAACTGTTGGCCAGATAGGTAATGTAGACCATGAGAATATGAAACTGGGTAAAGCTGGAGCTAAAAGATGGCTTGGTATACGACCTACAGTACGTGGTTCTGCTATGACGCCACGTGATCACCCGCATGGGGGAGGTGAGGGTAGGTCTCCGATAGGATTGAAACATCCGAAAACTCCTTGGGGGAAAATAGCTTTGGGTTATAAAACCCGTCGTAAGAAAAAATCAACTAAAATGATTGTTAGGGGAAGGGAAAGATAAATATGTCACGTTCACGAAAAAAAGGACCATTTTGTGATGCTAAATTACTAAAGAAGATTGAAGCACTTAACGACTCGAAAGAGAAGGCAGTCATTAAAACATGGTCTCGTAGTTCTACTATTTTCCCTCAAATGATAGGCCATACTATCGCGGTTCATAACGGTAGAAAACATATGCCTGTTTTCATAACAGAGAATATGGTAGGGCATAAATTGGCTGAATTTGCCTCCACCAGAACATTTAGAGGACATATCACTAAAGCGAAGGTTACGGTACAGGCGAGGAGATAAAGGGTGGCAAAATTACGAGTTGTAACAAAAGACGTGGGTATTTCGGCCAGGAAAGTACGCCTGGTAGTTGATGCCGTACGAGGTAAAGGGGTCAGTGAGGCGTTAAATATACTTGAATTTTTACCTACCTCATCAGCAAAGGCTGTAGCAAAAACAATTAAATCAGCAGTAGCTAATGCGGAGAATAATTTGCAGCTATCTCCTAGTAATTTAAGAATAAGTAGTATAACTGCCGATTCAGGGCATACTTTGAAAAGGTTTCACCCGAAGTCTAGAGGGCGAATAAGTCCTATATTAAAAAGATCCAGTCATATTACTGTAGTCCTGGAGGAGGGATAAATTGGGGCATAAAGTTCATCCTTATGGTTTCAGACTAGGTTTTAGTCGTGGTTGGTCAGCTAAGTGGTATAGTAGAAAGAATTATGTCAATTATCTACTTAGTGATTTAAAATTACGTAAAGCAATTGAGAAGAGGTGTGCGGCGGGGCATGTAGCACGAGTAGAAATAGAACGCACAGGAAATGAGTTAAGTGTAACTATTTACTCTGCACACCCGGGAATATTGATTGGACGTGGCGGGCAAAATGTTGAAGCATTAAAAACAGAATTAGAGACGGTTAGTGGAGAGAAGGTCAGGTTAACCGTTAGAGAAATAGAACAACCTGAGCTTGAAGCTTGCCTTGTAGCCAGAAATATCGCTGATAGGATTGGAACTAGAGTTCCTGTAAGGCGTGCAATGAAGCAGGCAACTTTCAGAACGATGCAACTTGGTGCTAAGGGAATGAAAATAAGGTGCGCGGGTAGGCTTGGGGGAGCGGAAATTGCCAGGGCTCAGAGTATCCTTCAAGGACAAATGCCGTTACATAAATTACGCGCAGATATTGATTATGGTTTTGCTGAAGCTAGAACGTTAATGGGGCGAATTGGAGTCAAGGTGTGGATATATAAGGGTGATGTAGTTTCAGAAATAAGGAGAGAGAGTGTTACAGCCGAAGAGGGTGAAGTACCGCAAAGTACATAGAGGGAGGATGAAAGGTGTTTCTCATAGGGGTATTAATATAGCTTTTGGCGATTTTGCCTTGAGAGCTGATGAAACGGCTTGGATCACAGCAAGGCAGATTGAAGCAGCACGCAGAGTGTTAGTGAGATACCTTAGACGTGGTGGTAGAATGTGGATACGCATATTTCCAGATAAGGTTGTAACTAAAAAACCTGCAGAAACGAGGCAGGGTGGGGGTAAAGGAGCTCCTGACCATTGGGTTTCAGTAGTTAAGCGAGGTAGAATTATGTTTGAGCTAGCAGGGATAGAGGAAAAAATGGCACGGGAAGCTGCGCATTTGGCAGGATATAAGCTGCCCATCGCTACTAGCTTTACGAAGAAAGAGGCGAAAAGTGAAAGTTGAGGAAATGCGTGCTCTCAACAATAATGAGCTATTGAAAAAACTGGAAGAAGCGCATGAGGACCTTTTCAAGTTGCGTTTTCGCTTGGCAACAAGACAGTTAATTAATCACCGCGAGTTGTCTAGGGCAAGAAAAGAAATCGCAAGGGTAAACACCGTTTTAAAGGAAAAGGAACTTGGCATAAGATGAATTACATAGGAAAAAGAAAAATTAAAATAGGTCAAGTGCTGGGTACTAAGATGGAGAAGACCATAGTTGTAGGTGTGGAAGTAATGAAATTCCATCCGCTTTATAAGAAACCTATTAGACGAATCAAGAAGTATAAAGTTCATGATGAGGAAGGCATTTGTAAAGTTGGTGATAAAGTACAAATTATGGAGACAAGGCCGATGTCCAAGGAAAAAAATTGGCGTGTTTTAGAAATAATATTGAAGGGTAAGGAAGCTAGCGCTACCCAGTTGAAGACAAAATGATTCAAGCTTATACGAGACTTAGAGTAGCTGATAATACGGGTGCCAAGCAAGTAATGTGTATTAATGTGCCTGGTGGAACCAGGCGAAAGTATGCACATGTGGGAGATATTATTGTTGTAACAGTAAAGCGTGCTGTACCACATGGTATAGTGAAGGAAGGAGAGGTGACTAGGGCAGTGGTAGTGCGTGTGGCTAATACATATCGACGCTCTGATGGGTCGTACGTTAAATTTGATGAGAATGCTGCGGTGATTCTAGGAGATAAGAATAATCCTAAAGGGAGCCGTATATTCGGACCTGTGGCGCGAGAACTCAGAGACAAAAATTTTAGTAAGATAATCTCATTAGCCCCAGAGGTAGTATAAAATCAAAATGAAAATCAGAAAAGACGACAATGTTATAGTCATCACTGGTAAAGATAAAGGTAAAAAGGGAAAGGTACGTCGAGTATTGACCAAAAAACAGAGGGTAGTGGTTGATGGTCTTAATATGATAAAGCGCCACTCTCGGGCTAAACGCGGAACCCGACAGGCGGGTATAATTGAATTAGAAGGACCGATCGCAGCATCTAACGTTAAGTTGTTTTGTGATAAATGTAACAAGCCTACGAGAATTGGATTTAGTATACTCGAAGATGGTAGAAAGGTGAGAATATGCTCATCTTGCCAGGAAATAATCGATTAAGCAGGATGAAATGGCTTCTGAATTAAAAGAAAGATACTTTACAGAGATAGTTCCTTTATTAAAGGAAAGGCTAGGTTATTCTAATCCGATGCAATTACCTAGACTTGATAAAATAGTACTTAGCATTGGATTAGGTGAAGCGATACAAAATCCTAAAGCCCTTGAATCAGCGGAAAGAGACTTGGTTACGATTTCCGGACAGCACCCGGTAATCACACGGGCAAGGAGATCTATCGCTACTTTTAAGTTAAGAGAAGGAATGCCTATTGGTCTTATGGTGACGTTGCGAGGGAAACGAATGTATAGTTTCTTTAATAAGATGGTCAGTATAGTATTGCCGCGGTTTCGTGATTTCAGAGGTGTATCAACAGATTCTTTTGATAGTCGGGGTAATTATAGTCTAGGTATTAGAGAGCAGCTGGTATTTCCTGAAATTGATTATGATAAGGTAGACAAAGTTCGTGGCTTACAGTTAACCATAGTGACTACAGCCTCGAATAATGAAGAGGCTAGATGTTTGCTGGAACTTATGGGGATGCCTTTTAGGAGAGGATGAAATGGCTAAAAAATCAAAAATAGCCAAGTCGAACCGGGTGGCTAAATATGAAACACAACAGCGGAACCGCTGTCAGCTCTGTGGTCGTCCACGTGCTTATATGCGTAGATTTGGGCTGTGTCGTATTTGCTTTAGAGAACTTGCTGTAACTGGCGAAATACCCGGTGTAAGAAAGTCGAGTTGGTGAGGAGTATTTATGACAGTTACTGATCCAATTGCTGATATGCTGACCAGAATTCGTAATGCTGTTGTAGTAGGTCATGAAGAAGTCTTGGTGCCTTCTTCTCGAATGAAGCTTTCTATTAGCCGGATTTTGAAGGAAGAGGGATTTATCAGTGATTTTGAAACTATTAAGGGTAAAACTCAACAGGTGATAAAGATTCATCTTAAGTACTCTGAAGGGCAACCGGCCGTATTAGGTTTGGAAAGGGTGAGTAAGCCCGGCTTGCGAGTTTATAGTGGGAAGGGAGAGATTCCGCGTGTTTATGGTGGTTTGGGTATAGCTATTTTATCTACACCTAAAGGAGTTATAACTGGACAAAAAGCATGGCAGAATAATATCGGTGGTGAGGTATTATGTTATGTGTGGTAGTCTAGATTAGGAGGAATGGATGTCTCGAGTTGGTTTGTTACCCATTTCTTTACCTCAGGGGGTTGAAGTTGAGGTAAAGGGTAGCGAGGTAATAGTAAAGAAGGATAAAAATGTACTTCGCCGTTGTTTTCCTTCAGCTACTACGATTGAACTGAAAGAAGGGCAGTTAGTAGTGACGCGAAAAAGTGATAGTGGAACAGATCGCGCTTTACATGGTCTCGCGCGAGCACTGCTAGCAAATATGGTTGAAGGAGTGAACAATGGGTTTGAACGTATTTTGGAAATCAGAGGGGTAGGATATAGTGCACGCCAAGAGGGGGATAAGCTCCTGTTGCAGGTTGGGTACAGCCATGTCGTTGAGGTGAAACTACCTGCTGGGATTAAAGCTGTTCTCGAAGGTAATAACCGAATTCATATACAGGGTATTGATAAAGAAAGTGTGGGTGAGATAGCAGCGAAGATTCGTGCTATACGGCCGGCTGATCCATATAAAGGAAAGGGTATTAAGTATGCTGAAGAAATACTACACCTTAAACCAGGAAAAGCAGGGAAGGCATCTAAAGATTAGGTAATATTATGACTAAAAGGAATTCAACTTTAGGTAGAAAAATACGACACCAAAGGGTAAGAAAGAAAGTGACTGGTTCGTCTTCGCGTCCTAGATTGTGTGTGTTTCGTAGTTTAAATAACATCTATGCTCAAATTATAGATGATTCTATAGGTAACACAATTGTATCAGCAAGTACACTTGATTCACAGGTAAAAGATGCTATGGAGAATAAGACTAAATCTCAGGTATCTGAACTTGTTGGTTCTCTAATAGCTCGAAAGGCTTTAGAGAAGGGAATCAAGACAGTTGTTTTTGATAGGGGAGGATATCTATATCATGGTAGAGTTAAGGCTCTCGCAGAAAGCGCTCGTAAGGAAGGACTTTTATTCTAATGATGTATGGTATTACTCCATTGAGTGTGAAATGAGGTCTATTTTATGAAAGCAGTGACTAAAGTGATTGGAAACCGGCCCAAGATCGATGATTCGGGACTGGAGATTAATGAGAAATTATTATCTATCGATCGTGTGACTAAAGTAGTCAAAGGCGGGAGACGGTTACGCTTCCGTGCTCTGATGATAGTGGGAGATCAGAATGGACATGTGGGAGTTGGATTATCTAAAGCAACTGGGGTACCAGAGGCAATTCGAAAAGCCAATGCTGCAGGAAGAAAAGAGTTGATAGAGGCCCCTATAGTAAAAACAACGATACCCCATGAGATTCTGGCGAAATTTGGAGCATCACGGGTATTATTAAAGCCGGCAGTTCCTGGAACCGGGATGATTGCCAGCAATACAGTTCGAGCAGTGCTCGAGATGGCTGGCATTAAAGATATCGTTAGTAAGTGTCTGGGGAGTTCCAATCGAGTTAACGTAGCCAGGGCGACCGTACTTGCATTGGCTAATTTAAGAAAGGTAGCTAAGACGGAGAGTGATGACTTGGAAAAAGGTGAGGTGGAATGAGACAAGATGAGTTAAAACCACCCTTGAATTCTAAACACAACCGTAAACAAGTAGGTCGAGGTGATGGAAGCGGACATGGGACTTATTCCGGGAGAGGGTGTAAAGGACAGAAATCACGCTCTGGTGGCACAAAAGGTCGTGGATTTGAAGGCGGACAATTACCTTTAATACAGAAGCTTCCAAGAAAAAGGGGATTCGTAAATATATTTAAAATCGAACATGATATTGTTAGCGTTGGTGAATTAGCTATATTTCCTGAAGCGACTGAAGTAGATATTGAAAAATTATATCAGGCTGGATTAATTAGGTCTCCTAAGCGGGTTGTTAAAATACTTAGCGACGGAGAGATACACCATTCTCTGGTTGTTAAAGCTACAAAATTCTCCAGAGCTGCAGAAAAGAAGATCCTTGCTGCTGGTGGGAAGGTAGAGAGAACTTAATATGCAACGCAGGGAAACACGATCACGCCTCTTTCAGGCGATGAAGGATATAATTGCTCTGCCAGATTTGAGACACAAGCTTTTATTTACTCTGGCTATCCTGGCTGTTTTTCGCTTTTTGGTTCACGTACCATTGCCTGGTGTAGATACAGAAGCTTTAAACAATCTCTTTGAGCAAAATCAGCTTCTTGGTATGCTTAACTTGTTCAGCGGTGGAGCGATGAAAAATTTCAGTGTTGCCGCGCTCGGCGTTTATCCTTATATTACCACCTCAATCATTATGCAGTTACTGGTGCCTGTTATTCCGACACTACAGCGTATTGCACAAGAAGGCGAGTCAGGTCAACGAAGGATAAACAGAATTACACATCTGGTAATGGTGCCTATGGCTGCTATTGCCGGGTATGGACAGCTAACGTTATTACGTAGTCAAGGTGTTATTGGATATATTGAGCCATTGAATACTGCTGTTATGGTTGTGTCGTTAACCGCTGGCACAGTATTGCTTATATGGTTAGGTGAACTGATTACTGAGAGGGGTATTGGGAATGGCATATCGATAATAATTTTTGGTGGGATAGTAGCTAGTTTGCCAGATATGATAGGCCGCGGGTTTTTGGCTAAGGAAGAACCTTTAGGATTGTTGGTGTTTATTATTTTAGGGTTAATTACTTTAGTGGCAGTTGTTGCTTTTATTGAAGCCCATCGGCGAATACCTGTGCAGTATGCTCGGAGTAGCTTCCGCGGAGGTCGTATGTATCGGCAATCTGGGTCAACTTATTTACCTCTACGGGTAAATACAGCAGGGATGATCCCACTAATATTTGCGCTTGCTTTAATGCAGTTCCCGAGTTTAGTAGCTAGTTACTTCATGAATCCTAGTGGGCAGAGTGCGAATTTTTGGAATGGTGTCTATCATGTATTTGATTCGGGAGCAAGCCTTCCCATGGGTTTGGTTTACTGGGGCTTATATTTTGCACTGGTAATGGGTTTTACCTTCTTTTACACTATGGTTGTATTTGAGCAGATGAATCTACCTAAGACACTGCAACAGCAGGGTGGCTTTATCCCTGGTGTTCGGCCAGGAAAGACTACAGCTGATTATCTGAATCGCGTTATCAAACATCTCACCTTTGGTGGAGCGCTTTTCTTAGGTGCCATTGCTATAATGCCTTTCTTTGCTAGAGAAATCACCGGTGTTACTATACTAACAATTTCAAGTACTGCGCTATTAATAGCTGTCGGTGTTGCACTGGATACTATGAAGCAACTTGAGTCTCAGTTAACTATGCGCCGCTATGATGGCTTCTTAAAGTGAGATGGAAAACGTATAAGGTGCATATAGTTATTTTGGGTGCTCCAGGAGCCGGAAAAGGTACTCAGGCAGAAATAATCCACCAGAAGATGAACTTAGCTCATGTATCTACTGGTGATTTATTTAGGCAAGCCTTGGATAGAGGGACTGAGTTAGGGCTTTTGGCTAAAGACTACATGGAAAAAGGCAATCTAGTACCGGATGAAATTGTAACTAAAATGGTTTTACAAAGGATTAAACAATCTGATTGTTTATCGGGATGGCTACTTGAGGGATTTCCTAGAACCTTACAGCAGGCAGAGATGCTGGATAAAGCATTAGCGGAACAGGGAGAAAAAATAGATAATGCTGTATACGTTGAGGTTCCTGAGGTAGAGTTGATTAAACGTTTAAGTGGGCGTTGGACTTGTAGAAGTTGTCAGGCTCCTTATCATATGGTTAGCTCTCCACCTGAGGTGCAGGGTAAATGTGATAAATGTGGTGGTGAACTTTATCAACGTTTGGATGATAATGAGCAGACAGTGAAGGAACGCTTAAAGGTTTTTAATGCGATGACCATACCAACATTGCGTTATTACCAAAAGCAGAATAAACTGTTGAAAGTAGACGGTAACAAAGAGATACAGGAAGTAGCTAGTGAGATATTATTTGAGCTAGAGAAAATAAATAAATGGTAATTGTTAAATCATTAGAAGAAATAGCTATAATGCGGCATGGTGGTAAGATACTGGCGGGTATTTTAGGAAAATTAAAAGAGGAAACTAGAGCAGGGATTAAGACTTGTCAACTAGATAACATCATGTTAGAAGAGGCGAAGAAACATGGAGTTGTGCCTTCCTTTAAAAACTATCATGGTTTCCCGGCTAATCTTTGTGTGTCTATTAATGATGAGATAGTGCATGGTATTCCTGGTGAGCGTGTGATTGAAGAAGGTGATATTGTTTCTTTAGATGCAGGAGTTATTTATAAAGGATTTCATACTGATTCAGCCATAACTGTTGCTGTAGGTAATGTCAGTAAACAAGCAATGTCACTTATAGAAGTTACAAAAGCAAGTTTGGATGCTGGTATAAGTCGGGCTCGACGTGGAGCCCACATTAAGGATATTTCTACAGCGGTGCAAATTGTATTGAGTCTGAAGGTTTTTCAGTGGTTAGAGAATATACAGGGCATGGAGTAGGTCGGAACTTACATGAAGATCCTCAGGTGCCTAATTTCGCATTTGAGATGGGACCCTTGCTTCGAAAAGGAATGGTTATAGCGATTGAACCAATGGCTAATGTTGGTGATTGGCACACAAAGGTAGCTGACGACCATTGGAAAGTGCTGACGGCTGATGGAAGCCTTTCAGCGCATTTTGAACATACCATTGCGATTACCGATGATAGAGCTGAAGTGCTTACCTGTATTTAGTACACTATGGTAAAAAAAGATAAGATAGAAATTGAGGGAAAGGTAACTGTATGTTTACCTAATACGATGTTTCGTGTTGAATTAGCTAATGGTCATATGGTACTGGCACATATTTCTGGTAGAATGAGAAAGCATTATATTAAGATACTCCCCGGGGACAGGGTGTTGGTAGAACTTTCTCCTTATGATTTAAGTCGAGGAAGGGTTACATATCGTTTGAAATAACCTTACCTTTGACATGTCAGTGGTATAATTATATTATTCAGAGATTTTAAAATTCGGGAGTTAATAATGAAAGTAGGCGCTTCGGTAAGACGTCGTTGCAATAAATGTAAGATAGTAAGAAGAAAGGGAGTTGTCAGGGTTATATGTGATAACCCAAAACATAAACAAAGGCAGGGTTAATAGAAAAATGATACGCATAGCAGGAGTAGATATCCCCCAGAATAAACCCATTAGAGTAGCCTTATGGCACATTTATGGCATAGGACCTGCAGCCAGCCAGCAAATTATAGCTGCTGCGGATATTGATCCAGGTACTAGAGTAAAGGATCTTACTGATACAGATGTTAGTAAGATTCGTGATATCATTACTAAGGAATATGAAGTGGAAGGTGACCTCCGAAGAGAGGTTCAGTTCAATATAAAGAGACTTATTGATATAGGTTGTATGCGTGGGGTACGCCATCGAATGAATCTACCTGTTCATGGCCAAAGAACACGTACTAACGCTCGTACGCGAAGAGGGTCGAAGAAGACTGTGGCAGGTAGAGGCCAGAGGCGTGGAGTAGCTAAGAAATAGAGAGGTTGTATAAGTAATGCCAAAAAAAAGAAAGGCTGCTAGAGGAAGAAGGACACATAGAGGAATTGTCGAGGGTAAGGTTTACATTCAATCTACTTTCAACAATACAATTGTTACAATTGCCGATAAAGGTGGTAATGTTATTGCTTGGGGTAGCTCGGGTGCTGTTGGCTTCAAGGGCTCTAGGAAAGGAACTCCTTATGCTGCTGGAGTAGCCGCTCAAGGAGCTGCACGTAAAGCTATGAGCGATGGCTTACGCCGCGTTGAGGTATACGTTAAAGGGCCTGGCAGTGGAAGAGAAGCAGCCATTCGCGCTTTAGAAACTTCCGGACTTACCGTGATTGGGATAAGAGATGTAACTCCCATTCCACATAATGGGTGCCGTCCTCGTGGAAGGAGGAGGGTATAGAATGGCTCGTTATACTGGTCCTAATTGTCACTTATGCCGTTATTTAAACGAGAAGCTCTTCTTAAAGGGAGAAAGATGTTTAAGTCCCAAGTGTCCAATAGAGAAAAAGAATATGTCATCGCGGGGACGCTTTCATGGTAGACCTCCAAAAATATCAGACCGCGGTTTACAATTAAGAGAGAAACAAAAATTACGATTTAGCTATGGAGTCTTGGAACGGCAGTTCCGCAGGTTTTTCTCTGAAGCAATAAGGGCAAGCGGTAGTACTGGTGATAATCTACGCATATTACTGGAGAGGCGTCTGGATAACATTGTTTATCGTTTGGGTTTTGCAGACTCTCGTGCTCAGGCTAGACAAATAACTAATCATGGCCATATTCTTGTTAATGGTCGAAAGGTGAATATTCCATCATTTCTGGTGAAGTCAGGCGATGTCATATCCTGGCACCAGAGTAGCCGAAAAACTGAGTTTTATAAAACGGTTGTAGAGAAAGTTAAAGCGAAAGCCATTCCTGGTTGGCTGAGTCTTGATGAAGAAAAAATGGAAGGTGCTGTTTTAAACCTGCCAGTTAAAGATGAGCTAGAGGCTAAATTTGATACAGCGTCTATTGTCGAATACTATTCACGGTAAATAAAAGGAGGGTTGTTTGTTAACGGAACTATCAATACCAGAGATAAGCTGTGTAGAAACTACCGGTAATTACGGGCGTTTTACAGCCGAACCTCTAGATAAGGGATTTGGTGTTACTCTGGGTAATGCTTTGCGCCGGGTACTGCTTGGATCTTTACCTGGAGCTGCGGTTACTTGGGTTATAATTGAAGGAATACAACATGAGTTCACCTGCATTCCTAACTTGAAAGAGGATGTTATTGATTTCTTGTTGAATGTTAAGCAGTTGAGGCTACGACTTCTTAGTGAACAACCTGGAAAGAAACTCATTCTTGATGTGGCAGGAGAAGGGGAAATATGTGCAGCTGATATCGAGCCTACTATAGACTTCGAGATCGCTAATCCTGAACTTCATCTCGCTTCATTGGACTCATCTGAGGCAAAACTATATGTCGAGTTTAATGTTGAACTGGGTAGAGGTTATTTACAGGGTAAATCAGCTACTGGATTACCTGTAGGAGCCCTACCTGTAGACGCTGTCTTTACTCCGGTACTTAAAGCCAATTTCTCTGTTGAGCCAGTATCACCGGGAGAAGAAAGAAGCCTGGAAAGGCTTATTTTAGAAGTGTGGACTGATAATACTATCTCACCAAGTGAAGCACTTAGACAGAGTGCCAGCGTGTTGATAAATGAACTTAATCCTTTTAGAGCGTTGGAGATGCCTGCTACGGAAAGTGTAGGCATTATTGGAAAGAATTCTTCAATGTCCCCGGAAGAATATAATAAACCTCTTGAAGAACTTGAATTATCTGTTCGTGCTTATAATAGCTTGAGAAGAGGTGGTGTTTCAACTCTCGGGCAACTTATGGATCTTACTCAAGATGGATTACCTCCACTTCCTGGTCTTGGGGCAAAGTCTCGGAGTGAGGTAGAAACACTGATGGCGGACTTAGGATACGTAATTCCTGTTAAAACAAAGAAAAGGGAGATAAAATGAGGCATCAAATAGCTGGGCGGAGGCTAAGCAGATATACGAGCCATCGGTGGGCCCTTTATCGCAATCTGGTAACTGCGCTTTTATCTCACGGTAAGATCATCACTACGGAGGCCAAAGCTAGAGAAATCCGAGGGTTGACAGAGAAGATGATTACTCTAGGAAAAGAAGGGACGCTTGTGTCTCGGCGTAGGGCTTTAGCTTTTAGTACTGACCAGAAGGTAGTTGATAAACTATTTGAAGAAATAGCACCAATGTATATTGATCGAGCAGGTGGATATACTCGCTTGGTTAAGCTGGGTCCTCGCCAGGGTGACAATGCCGCTATGGCTCAAATCGAATTGGTTAAATAGTGAATTCTGCAAAGTTCGCTTTAGTAGTAGAATATAATGGAACACGGTATCATGGTTCTCAGTGGCAGGTTGAGGTGCTTACTGTCCAGGGGGAAATTGAGGGAGCGCTAAATAAGCTCTGTGGAGAAACTAGCAGAGTAATGGCGGCTAGCAGAACTGATGCTGGAGTACATGCTAAAGGACAAGTTGTAAGCTTTTGGACTCGGAAGAAATTTGACACAGATACGTTTGTCAAAGGTTTGAATTATTACTTGCCCAGGGATATAGCGGTCAAAGCAGCCTACGAGGTGGATGCAGAGTTTAATGTAAGAAGGGATGCTCTAAGTAGAGAGTATAGTTATTATATATTGAATAGGGATAGTAGGTCGCCATTTTATGAAATGTCTGCTTGGTTTATACCGACTAAATTGGATATCGAAGCTATGGGAAAGGCCTGCCAGCTCCTTGAAGGTGGGCATGATTTTATATCGTTCTGTCCTTCTATAGAAGAAGGTAAAAGTACGATGCGGTATGTTTATAATGCTATGGTTAATCGATTAGAAGACCTTGTTGTTATCGAGATGAAAGCAAATTCTTTTCTACCGCATCAGGTGCGAAGTACTGTCGGACTTCTAACTAGCTTAGGATTGAGCAAGGTTAGTGTTGGTGAATTTCGTGATATATTGGAAGCAAAATACGTAGGATTAGCTAGACCAGTGGCTCCAGCTCGTGGGCTCTGTTTGACACGGGTTAATTATGCTAAACCTCTCGGAGGACAAAATTGAAAACATATACTCCTAGCGCTAAAAACATTGTACGTGAGTGGCATATAATTGACGCATCAGGTATGACATTAGGGAGGTTGGCGACTCAGGTGTCTTGCTTGCTTATGGGTAAACACAAATCGATATATACAGCTAATATAGATACCGGTGATTATGTGGTTGTAGTAAATGCTGCCAAGATAAAGGTGTCGGGAAAGAAAATGACACAGAAAATATATTATCGGTATTCCGGGTATCATGGGGGACTGAAAAAACCTACATTCGAAAACGTGTTTGAGCGTAATCCTGCTCGTGTTATCGAGATGGCGGTCAAAGGAATGCTGCCACATAATAGCCTTGGTGCAGATATGTACAGAAAACTCAGAGTGTATTCTGATGATGTACATCCACATCAAGGTCAGATTGGTAAAAGGGAGAGTGACAACTAATGAGTAATGAAAGTTATGTTTGGGCTACTGGTAAACGTAAATGTGCTGTAGCACAAATAAGGCTTTTACCAGGACAAGGTAGCATAATGGTTGGTGATAAATCCTACGAAGATACTTTTCCTCGACTTGAACATCAGCACTCAATATTAGAACCTTTCCTTGTTACTAATACTATAGGGAAATACAATGTCACGATAAAGGTTATCGGTGGTGGTAAGAGCGGGCAGGCAGATGCGATCCGGCATGGGATTGCTAGAGCACTCGTAAAAGAGAATGAGCTATTCAAACCGGTATTACGTAAGGAAGGATTTCTTACCAGAGATGCCAGGGTAGTCGAACGTAAAAAGTATGGACTCAAGAAAGCTCGTAAAGCGCAGCAATATACAAAACGTTAGTTTCTTACTCCTTTAGCAGCTTTTTAAGAGAGTGATATGGTATCGGATGACCGTTTTCGTCTTTCCAAAGATACGGTGGCTTTCGTAGTAATAGATTTTCAAGATAAGCTTCTCGCGGCTATGGAAAGGGATGTCGGCAGGAAAGTTACAAGGAATATCAAACTCTTAATTAAACTAGCTAAGCTAATAAAGATACCCTTAATAGTAACAGAACAATATTCTCGAGGACTTGGCTCAACAAAGAAAGTATTGATAGAGACCTTGGGAGATTCCTATCAACCAGTGGAAAAACTTGCGTTCAGTTGCTATAAGAATCGATCTTTCCTCGAAAAACTAGAGAGCTTTAAAGTCGAGCATTTAGTATTATTTGGACTTGAGACTCATGTTTGTGTGCTGCAAACAACACTGGATTTAATCTCTGCTGGTTATACGGTAAGCGTTGTGAATGATGCTGTCTGTTCCCGTTATAAATCAGACTGGCAAACAGGATTAAAAATAGCGGATCAAGCTGGTGCGGTGGTGAGAAGCACTGAGATTGTTATCTTTCAGCTGCTTGGAGAAGCAGGTACCGCTGAGTTTAAAATTATGTCTCCTTTATTGAAGCAAAAGTAATAAGAATAGTAATAGTTTTCACTCTGGCAACAAATGGAGATGCTGTTAATTAGTAACCAGTATGTAACAAAGCACTAGGCTGTTTGTATCTTAATTAATATATCTCCAGTTTGGCCTTCAAGTATCTTACGTGCATTTCTAAGCCTGACTATATTACCTGTTCTGACTCCTGGGGGAATTCTAACTTCTAGTTTTCCATTTCTTGCTTTTAAGATTTTTACAGTTCCATGTCTGGCTTCTGTAGGAGTGATAGTCAGTTCATAACGCAACTCACGATGCTCAGCTCTATCGTTATGGTTGAAAATGGAGCTCAAGTCTATCTTGGCCCCTGGCCATGCTTCAAAACCAACTCCTCCTCCCCTTATAAAGTCCTTGAAAGATACTGTACGCCCCCTGTTTCTAATTGTGCCTTGAAATATGTTGTCCAGAAAATCGAAACCGAGACCAGCCGTGCTAAAATCATTCATTATGTTATTAAAGGTTGTTTTAGTGAAGGGACTGTTAAAAATGTCACCAACATTGCCAGTAGTCCCAAATTGGTCATAATGCTTTCTTTTCTGAGGATCACCAAGTGCTGCGTACGCTTCATTTATTTCTTTGAATTTCTCATTGGCCCACTTTTCCTTGCCAGGGTTTCGATCAGGATGGTATAGCATAGCTAACCTTCTGTATTCCTTTTTAATTTCCTCATCAGAGGCGTTATGAGAAAGCCCTAGTACTTTATAATAATCCATTGATATATACTTCCTACTGTACTATTTGATTATGAGAAGAATAATTTACACTATTAAATTTTATAGCGCAGGGATATTTAATTTAATACAAATAGTGTTCTATTATCGTTTTATTTACTCCTGCTTTCCTTTACCTTTTGATATTCTTCTACGTTTGGGGTAACGTTTTCCAACCCAAAGTCCTTTAAAAAAAGCTCTATCCAGAGGAATACGATTATCTGCTATATTCCAGAGGTCTTTGGAGATACTCTTTTCAAAATATGCTACCTCTACATGTATGCCTCTATTTTTTATTGCATGGAGAACGTATGAAAAATCGGCGTCACCGCTCACCAGTATAGCAGTGTCAAATAGATTGCTAAATGTAAAGTTCAACAGGTCTGTAGCCAACATAATGTCTACACCTTTTTCAACAGTTACTCCCTGAGCTAATTTGGTAGTCCCCAATCGAATCTCCAGATAGGGTGTCTTACGGAGACCGTCAAGAAAATCCTGCTGTTCACTATATGTTTCAGGCCATTGAGTTTGATTCTGAAGTATATTGTAATAGTAAGTACGGAACAGTTGTCTTGTTCCAGTGAGTTTATTGGAAAACTCAGTGAAGTTGAGGTCGTGACGCTTTAAATTAGCCTCTAGTGCATGATATAAGTTACTACCATCTATAAAGATCGCAACTTTGCCTTCCATTATATATCCCTCCCTCATCAAACATTAAAGGGCTCATACTTTATTAAATATTGACCCTTTGTACATTATATACCTATGGGTTTATTCTCTGCGAAAATATCCCCATGGAAATTATAGAATTGTACATGCGATAATGAATTACGAAGGATAATGCAATTGCATTATAGAGCTTGTTAATTTGTTTGCTTCCATCGACACTTGACAGAAAGCTGTTATAATTCTATCCCTTGGATGTTACTATTAACGTATAGTTGAAAGGTTGTTATGACCAAAAGAGAAATCAGAATACTGTGCTGGAATGTCAACGGAATAAGAGCTATTGAAAAGAAAGGATTTCTTTCCTGGTTTTACCAGGAAAGTCCTGACATATTGTGTTTACAGGAGATAAAAGCTCAACCGGAAGAGGTTCCTCAAAGCATTAGACATCCGGAAGGTTACTTTACATACTGGAGCACTCCACAAAGAAAGGGATATAGTGGAGTTGCCACACTTAGCAAGGAAAAACCGACACAGGTTGGCACCAGCTTGGGTGATGGATTAATCGATATTGAAGGAAGAGTGATAATCAGCAGATATCCTCATCTAACCCTGTTTAATGTCTATTTTCCCAATGGGAAGTCGAGCGCAGAGCGTCTACGTTATAAGATGGAGTTCTATAATAAATTTCTTGCTTTTATCGACCCTTTACAAAAAAAAGGAGAGAGAATCGTTATCTGTGGGGACTTTAACACGGCCCATAAGGAAATAGACCTGGCCCGTCCAAAAGAAAATATGGAGATATCAGGATTTTTACCTGTAGAACGAGCCTGGATGGATGAAATAATGGCTCATGGTTTTATAGATAGCTTTCGCTATTTTAATAAGGAGCCAAATAACTATACATGGTGGAGTATGAGAACACGTGCGAGAGAACGAAATGTCGG
>Ga0272441_10002443_pt1 | contig 37402 bp, 38 predicted proteins | sample SSMProp6N_FD_193582 | JGI IMG/M metagenome (GOLD analysis project Ga0272441, IMG submission 193582) | Marine sediment archaeal communities from Little Sippewissett salt marsh, Falmouth, MA, United States - SSM-Prop-6N | ecosystem: Environmental > Aquatic > Marine > Wetlands > Sediment ...
CTCCAGATAAGATGCTATCGCTTTAGAGCCAATCTTTATATGGTACATCTGTTTCATTTTTACTTTTTCTACATCTTTGCCCTCTAACCAATTAAGAAAGGGATTTCTTCCTATCCAGCCAAGGCAGGTATAATAAAATCTATCTTTTATTGATTTAACCCTCTTAATATCCGGAATCATGGGATAATTTCCAAAGGTGTTATGAAATATTTTAGTATCGATATCAATACATTTCTTTTTGCTCTTTTTTAATCTTATTCCCAGCAGGGTATCTTCTCCGCGAGCTAAAACATTTTCGCCATCTATCTGATACACAGTAGAAAAAAAAGGAGGTAATTCTTGTAGAGCACCAAGTTTAATGGCTGCATTTCCACCTAATATTTTGCAAGTTTTAAATATTTTTTGTTTTTCACCATTAACTAAATTAAGACAATGATTTTCGTCGGAATTTTTTAAGAATTTAAAGGCACTTTCTTTTTGCAGACCAAGAAAAAGCTCCTTCATGCCGATAAAATTCATCGGTGGAATAATAAAATAGCCGGAATAATCGCTGGTAGTAATGATGATCTCTTCTTTCTTTAGATATTCCAGGTGTCTACCGAAAAAATCAATCTCTTTTTCCTTTATTTTATTGTCTTCTTGTACCAGCATTGTGGGATAGACATCGGTATCAATGAACACCAGGACGTCTGAACCACTTAGCAGAGCTTTGATCATGACATAATTCCTATTCATGCCATATGGTACTTTCCCATATTTTTTCAAAGAACTACAATTGAGTAAAATATCAATATTTTCTGAACTTAAACCTATTTTCTTTAACTGTTCAATGATCTCCGGAGCCTCGTTTATTTTTACCAGAAAGACTTTAACCATTTTTTCTAAATTCTTCACAACTTGAAAATCACAATGATGTGAGTAGACAATGACTACACTATAGATCTTATGTTTATATTTTGCAGCATTGTTTAAAAAATCATCTATTGGCTCTGAAGAAATAAGGTCTTTAGTTATCACTCCTATTGATATTTTCATTAAAACACCTTCTTTTTTTAGAATAATATATTATTTTTACGATCATAGGCAGTTATCAATTCAAAAGAATAGAAAGTTATCCTGAAAATATAATTTATATGATTTTGTAAAATACTTTTGAAATATTTAAATCTTTAATGATTGAACTTTTTGGGTTAATTTTAAGATTTCGATGTAAAAAAACTTCCAGACTTCCCGACAATCATCTAATCTATCTTTGAATTTATAAAATTCTAAATATATCTTTTTTTAAATTATTTATAAAAGTGTTTTTCTGCTCCTGGTTTTGTTTCAAATATGCTCTTCAGTTGCAATAAAAAGAATAGTATTTAAATATCTCACTATTATTTCTTACAATTTCAAGATAAAATTTGACAGAGTAAAGTGGGTTAGAAGTCTATTTACATATTATCTTCTTAGGTTTTTTTAAGGTTAGATTACAATTTCAATGAATGCCCGTTCTTTTTTAGCCATTCCTTTTGCGTTTTATAGGATGGCATATATTTTTCCACCTTGTTCCAAAAATTTTTAGAATGATTTTTTATTTCAAGATGTACCAGTTCATGGATAATGATATAATTGATGACCATTAATGGAGTCATCATGAGACGCCAGGAAAAATTTAAATTTCCTGAATGAGAACAGGAGCCCCACTGTTTTCGGGCGTGAGTGATAGATATCTTATTATATTCAAATTTATACTTTCCCGCAAGAACTTCCACTTGTTGAGTAACTGTTTTATTGGCCATTTTTTTATACCAGGTAATAAATGCATCTTCTGGATGATTTAGATTCTCTCGTAAGAGAAATTTTCCCTCTGACAGCGAAAGCTGTTCTCTCTGTTCTTTCACCAGGACCAAGGGATAATTATTCCCCAAGAAAAAGAATAACTCTCCATTGACAAATTTCTTCATAGGATATTTCAGGTTTCGTATCATAATTTCCTTTTTTTTGTTTTCCAACCATTTATTGTGTTTTAAAATCACTTCACTAATGGTTTGGTTACTGGTATAGAAAGGTGCCCGGATGATGAGTGATGTATCATCACAAACCTGTAAAGCAATTGTTCTTCTGTTTGAGTGTATTACTTTTTTTATTTTCAATGTTTTCTCCTTCATATCGGATGAGTAGTTATTCTATCATAATTATGATTTTTTATTTATTGCCTGTCAAGATACCAGGCAATGACAAGCAGTTTTCCCAATACAATCAGAGGAATTGAAATGACCAACAGGACAAAGAGATTTTCTACTGCATTAAAAAAGAAAATGGTAAAAAGTCCCATCATAAGAATGATGAGTCCTCCAACCATTTCCCATTTAAAGGCAATATAAATGGCAATCAACAGAATCAACCAGGGTAGAGCATTGGGAGAGTTATAAATAATCCCTTTAATGCCTCCTCCCAAGCGGTCTGCACCGGATAACAGGGAAAAAATAAAAAGCAGAATACCAAGGACCAATAATACCATCCGGGTATATCTCCTTATCAGATTTGCGGTTTTATGTCTTATTTCCTCTTTCATTTTTTCCTCCGAATGAAATATTGAACTTCCGGTCTTAGCGATGGTGATTGATACTGATTTGCCGACAAAAAGCCTTTATCCGGCATTGCGAACAAATCGGTGAAACCGGCTTACAAATCGATTGTCCATGTGCAACCAGATAGGGATTAAGAGGAATCCAGTATTTATCCGGAAACATAGATTCTAAATCTCTTTCTGTTTCTTCTGGAATTTTTGTCTTTAAAATCCCCAAACGATTTGAAATACGGTGAACATGGGTATCCACACAAATGGATTCGATATTAAAAGCAGTTCCTAATACCAAATTGGCTGTTTTTCTACCTACACCAGGCAATTGGAGAAGTTTTTCCATTTTTTGTGGTACATTTAGATTGAAATTTTCGATGAGAAGCACTGCAATCGCTTTGATATTTTTTGCTTTTCTCCGGTAAAAACCAACGGGATAAATCAGGCTGATAATCTCTTCTTCTGATAGTTGAGCCAAGACTAAAGGATTTGGGGCCTTTAAAAAAAGCCTTTCACAGACTTCGGCAGTTAGTTCGTCTTTTGTGCGGGCAGAAAGAAGTGTACCAATCAATACGCGGTAAGGATATTGTTCTTTCTTTTTAATGGCCTGCATCAGGGGAAGTTGTTGATAGGTGTCATTGGCCTTCTTTAAGGCGTCCATAAATCCTTCTATATCAAATTTTCTTGCATAGTCTGTTAACATAAAGTATTTCTCTCCCGATAATTTTTGATGGGTGGCTGTTACGTTCTTTTAATACATCTTTTTTTATAGAAACAAGTTAACCCTGATGATGTATCTTTCTAAAATAATGCCCCCAACATTCGATAATGATCTTTCGAGCGGCAAAAAGAGCAATCTTTGAATCATCCAGGGACGGAGCAACTTCCACCACGTCAAATCCGATTATCGGTAAATCAAAGAGGCCATGTAACAAATTCAACAATTCCCGACTGTTTAATCCGCCGAATTTTGGTGTGCCCGTTCCCGGTGCATAAGCCGGGTCCAGTACATCAATATCAAGAGTCAGGTATATCTTTTTGAATCTTTTCATCTTTTCTTTAATCATAGCCAGGGATTTTTCGGTTCCCTGCCGTCGAAAGTCCATTGCCTTTATCATATTGACTGATTTATTCCGGATAAAAGATAATTCCTGAGATTCCACCGAACGTATCCCAACAAAATAGATAGAGTCGAGACTGCTGACATTTTTCAATTCCAATGCTCTTCTCTCGGTACATCCATGAGATAACCTATTTCCTCTCATTTCTTCGCATAAATCAAAATGTGCATCAAGATGAATGATGCCAAGTGGTTCATCAATCACCCTGTCAATTCCTTTTAATACAGGAATAGTTGTTGAATGGTCTCCTCCAACCATGGTCACCAGTTTATCAGCTTTTATTGCCTGAGAAGCGATGTCTTCTGCCTTTTGGAACATGACATCTCTATCTTCTCCTGAAACATCACCCATATCCAACACCTTTAAATCCTCAATACTGTCCAACCACTCGGTAGTTGGATCAATGGTATAAGTAATATTTCTCAATTCTCCCGGCGCATCTTTTGAGCCTGCTCTAAAACTGATTCCTCCGTCATAGGGAATCCCGAAAACCAGGATATCGGCATCCTTCAGGGGCATTCCCGGACAGTTCAGCCCTGCCCATATTTTTCGGTCTTTTATCATGTCACGGACATCTTTCATTTGTTTTTCCTATACTCCCTTATATTGATTATTCAATTATTTTCCATTGATCTAAAAAGGCTTTGGCAGCCTGCCTGGTTTTTGGGCTACTGCAATGAACCTGGTTTTCTATAAATGAAATTATTTTTTCTTTTTCCGTAAGTTTTGTAAAAATCATTCGGATGGTTTGTATAATATCATGTTTTATCAGATCTTTTCTACCTTCCTGATGGTGGGTTGTGTCGATCTTTAACAATTTTTCTATAATCCGTTCTCTTAAGACGGATTTATTCACAGCTATGATTCCGGCACTGATTGCAAGATACCTTGCTACAATCATGCTCTGGTCATCCAGAAAGTGAAAATAATTCTCAAAGATAATTTCAAATTTATGTTTCTTATCGACAGATGTCAGATGAGCGATCAGAGTAATAGCTGCCATCCGGTGATAGGCATTCGGGCTTTTCAGAAATTCAACAAAGTAATCCCAGAATGGATATAATCTTTTGGGGTATTCTTTGCAAATTTGCAAGGCCACTTTATAACAATTGTATCGATAGGATTCAGGTTTTGATTTGATACCCTGAAGTATCTCCTGAAGTAATTGCTCATCGGATAGGACGACACGGGTTACCTGTTTTAGTTTTTCTGTTTCTTTTTCATTTAGGATTGCCTTTATTTCGTCTCTTGAAAGATGAATTCCCTTATCATTCATGTCTCTTCCTCCTCTTCCCGGAATAAAACAGTCTTATTCCCAGCGGAAGGTAAAGGCAGATATCACAATCCCGGCAATTAACATACCCAGGAGTATCACAGTAGACCTTATTTGTTCTGCCCATACTGCACCGAACCAAAAACCCTGTAATATTTTTACCACATAGGTCAAGGGAAAAAGATTACTAATACGGCGGACTGCTTCCGGCATAATCTCTGAAGGAAAAGTAGCCCCGGACAAAAACATCATCGGAAAAAAGAGAATGCTTCCGGTAATGCTTGCCGTACGGGCGGTTGGTGCCACGCTGGCAATAACAAAACCTAATGACAAAAAACTGAGAGTGCTCAGAGAAAAAGCCAAAGATGTATTTAAAACACTGCCTTCAAAACGGAGATGATAGATTGTTTTTCCGGCAATAACCAATAATATAGCTCCTGCAGAAGTTACTAAAAAATAGACCAATACCCAGCTTAGAAGGATAGTTCCGGGTTGAATCGGTGTGGCTCTTAATCTTTTCAAAATCCCTTTTTCACGCTCAGTAGCTACTGCCATAGGAATATTCATCATTCCGCTCATTCCAATAATAATTGCCATAAATGCCGGAACGGAAATGTCAACCGTTCCACGCCCGGCAAAAAATAAGTTTGGTTCATTCCCGTAAATACTGCCGAATACTACCAGGATAAGAATAGGAAATACCAGGGTGAAGAAAAAAGCTTCCGGCTCCCGCAGGAATAATTTAAATTCAATCACTAAATATTTTATAAAACCACGCATTATCATCACCTTACCCCATTCATAATGAATCAGTCTCTGATTTCCCGGCCGGTTAAATGCAGAAAAACATCTTCAAGATTTGGCTGCTCGGTTTTTAATCTACGAAAGTAGATTTTTTCCTGAATCAGTAAATTCACGACTTCACCGACCAGTTCTTCGCTCCGGCCATAGACCGTCACCCACTCATTCTGCTGCTTTACACGGGTAACATCAGGTATTTTTTCCAATTTTTTCTTTACTGAGAAATCTTTTACCGTGAATAATATTCTGCTTTCAATATTGACACTGGCAATCAAATTTTCCGGCTTGTCCAGTGCAATCATATGACCATGGTCGATAATAGCCACTCTATCGCACAATTGTTCCGCTTCTTCCATAAAATGAGTCACTAAAAATACCGTTTTACCCTGGTTTTGAATGTCACGAACTAATTTCCACATTGTCCGCCGGGCTTGCGGATCCAGACCGGTGGTCAGCTCATCAAGAAATACGACCTCCGGGTCATTGATCAATGCAAGGGTAATAAACAAGCGCTGTTTCTGCCCACCGGATAACTTACCTACAAAACTGTTGTGTTTTTCCCTAAGTCCCATGAGTTCTTCCAGGTATCGCGTATCCAAAGATTTACGATAAAGCGAAGCATATAAATCTAAAGCTTCCCAGACTTTTATACGACTGAAAAGATTCGCTTCCTGCAATTGAATACCAATCTTTTCCTTTAAGAGATAATTCTTTTTATGAGGATTTAAACCAAGTACAGATATTTTGCCTGAATCGGGAAACCGTAAACTCTCGATACATTCGATAATGGTAGTTTTTCCGGCACCGTTGGGACCGACCATTCCAAAAATTTCGCCTTCTTCCACCTGGAATGAAATATCATCCACTGCCATAGTCTCTTTATAGGATTTACGTAAATGCTCAACCTGGATAATTGACATAAACTCACCTTCCTTAAAACTATCCGCTTTAATGCCCGGTTATCCTGTGAAATTCAGAGACATGTTTTTGCAGGACATCTCTGAACATATAGGTCTGGTGATAGGTAAAAAAGCTTACTCTCAAATCAAACCAGTGTTGGAGTGCATCCGTAGAGGGTATTACCATACCGACTGCCTTGCCGGCGGAGATTATTTTCTTAATTGCTTTTTTGATGACACCCTGAACAACAGGATGATGAACATCGCCCGGGTAACCTAACGATTGGGATAGATCAAGGGAGCCAATCAATATGACATCAATTTCCGGAAGTTTTAAGATTTCTTCAATATTTTTAACTGATTCTGCGGTTTCCATCTGTAAAATAATCATAATTTCCTTGTTCGAAGTCGTCATATGCGAATTTAGGCCTGCAGTCATACCGTATTGTGCTGCCCGGCTTACATCGACTATACCTCTGAATTCAGTGCGCATATCATTATGATTTCGGATATAACGCGTTAGCGATATGGCCTTTACCGCATCCTCAATAATATTTATCATGGGGAAAATAATTCCCATGGCTCCCACATCCAGAGCTTTCAAGACATAGGTCTTTTCATTTTCACTTACCCGGATAATCGGTACAACTCCGCTTCTTTCAGCCGCACAAATCATAGGAATACATGTTTCTGCTGACATTGGGCCATGCTCGGTATCCAGTATGACAAAGTCATAACCTGTATAACCGCACATTTCTGTCAGGTCAGGGGAGTTAAATCCCTGAAAAGTGCCTACAACCGAATTACCATGTTGTAATTTTTCTTTAACCTTGTTTTTTCTCATTTAATTCTCCTTTGTATTGTTAAAATACTGTCACCGGAATCGTCCCTCTGAAAGTTTTTGTATGCCAGAGCATTTTTCCGTTTTCAAAGACCGGTTGGATAATCTCCTTATCAAACAGATAACTGAGGTGTGCTGAAATTGTGATGAGTGTCAGTACAAACTGGGAGGAAGATAGTTGGATATTATACTTTAATACAATTCTGCTTAAAATTTCCTCACGTGATAAGGGAGTATTACACAGTAATTGAATTAATTGATTGATTTCGAACAGATTATCACGATTGATCTGAATCAGTTCACGAATATTTTCCGTCGGTTCGGCATGGGAAGGAATAAAAAAACTGCCTTCCAGTTTTTCCAGATATGAATAGGTTTGAAGCATGGCACTTACATCGGTGCAAACCGTAATCTTATATTTTGCGAGGATTGTGGGCGAAAAGAGGCTGTCTGCCAAAAAGCAGACATTATCCGGTGTTTTCACTCCAATCATCTGTAAAAAGTGTCCGGGAAGCGGAAGAGCTTCTAATCCAGTTTTCCCGATAGACCCTTCATCTGAAATTACAGAAGTCACCTGTGAGGGCTTTGCTTGAAGAAACTTGTTTCGCAAGGATTTGAAGGGAGTAGCACCCCACAAGAGCAGTGGCTCTAAATATGGATATTCGATAAATGTACTTTCCATGGAAGTTGCTATAATCTCACATCCGGTCTTTTTTTGTAAATATTGGTTCCCCCCGATATGGTCTGCATTGGAATGGGTATTAAGGATAGTCTTCAGGTACCAACCTTCCTTTTCCAGGAGCCTAAATATCTTCCTCCCGGCAGATTCATCATTTCCGCTGTCAATTAGGGTAATCTGCTCATCCTTCCGGTATATTCCGATATTTGTTAGACCGGGAATATAGTAGGTTTGTTCGGTAACCTGTTTTAAATCCATGATATTATTATTCCTCCTGTTAAAATCATTATTTTAGGACATGTGATTATGTTCTTATTTCCACTTCATCAATGTAACTTATTCAAATAAAAATTCTATCTAGCCGAATAATCAGTCTCTTAATTATTACCGCAGCTTTTTTGTAAAAGGCAAAAACATGGGTACTTTCCTCATGTATTCACAATAAGCAGAACCAAATTCTTTTATTAAAAGCTTTTCTTCGTATAGGGAAATCACATAATAAAAAATAATAATAAAAATCCATACAAGGCCTGATAGCAATGATAAGGATAATAAAATAAATCCTAAATAAAGCAATATCGCTGCCAGGTAAATAGGATGCCTTACAACAGAAAACACCCCGGTCGTAATGACATGAGGTTTCTCTCTTTTCCTTCCAAAAACCGTATTCATACCTTTCCAGGCAAGATATCCAGCTATAATGAAAATAATCATAGCTATCGGAACCCGAATATAATTAGATATATATTGTTCTAAAAAAATAGAATATTTAAATATGAATGCATCCGATAACCACACGAGCATAAAAATAATTAGAAAAATCAGCTGACCGATATCACCATAACGATGTTCTCCGCTCAGGTCGTCTCGATGCTGATATGATTTTCTTAAATATTTTTCTTCTTTCTTCATTTTCTCTTCCTAATTTTATTGCAATAAATGTTATATGGTCGCTAAACAAATAAGTATTTTTCGAATGAAATTGGCAATCTCGCTAGTCTTTCTTCGTATTTTTATCATCATACATCTTCTGGTCGGCAATCCGGATTAATTGATTGAGTGAAATCGGCTTTTCAACACTATATTCAGAGAAACCTATGCTGAAATCAATGGTGTAATCCTTTTGAATTTGTTCATTTAGATGAATGAAATCATCGTGTAACCTTTCTTTAAGTAATTCGGCTTTTTCCATTGAGTTATCCGGAAAAATTAATATAAATTCATCTCCACCCATACGGCAAATGATATCGATTTCCCTTAAGGTGGATTTAAATAATTCACTGACTTTTTTCAGGACAAAATCACCTTCATCATGGCCAAAGTTATCGTTAATTAATTTAAATCCATCAATATCCAAAAAAGCAAGCAATAGTGGGGATTTATTACGTTTGGATAATTTCAATTGTCTGCTTAACATTTCTAAACCATATCCACGATTATACACTCCGGTTAGGGAATCAATGCGAGCCAGCTTTTCCAGCTTTTTTTCCATTTTATTTTTAGCTGTAAAATCCCGATACAGGGCTATCATCCCTCTGTTTTTACCTTCTACGACAAGGGATGAGGCTGTGATATAAGCAGGAAATACGGTACCGTCTTTCTTTTTTCGGTTGGATTCAAAGCTAAAATATTCCCCATCAACAATTTTCTTTAATAGTTTTTTTGCTTCATCCCTCTTATCCTGAGGATGAATGATACCTGAATTGATATTCTTTCCCTTGACTTCATCAAGTGTATATCCGAAAAGACTGGTAAATCTATCGTTGATATCTATGATAATTCCCCTGGCATCGGTATATACTGCTGCTTCCGGATTATTCTGAAAAAGATTGGCAAATTTTTCCCGGCTGCTTCTCAAGTCTTCTTCCATTTGTCTACGTAGAGAAATATCTAAATGCGTACCTAAAAAACGAAGAGCTTTACCATGCGAATCACGCGATTCCACTTTTCCCCGACCCAATATCCATTTCCAATGACCTGACTTGGTTTTCATGCGAAACTCGGCATGATAATCATCAGTTTTATTCTCAAGGCATGCATTTATTTTTTTTAATACATTTTCCTTATCATCAGGATGAAGAAAATTTTCAAAATCTTTGCTGTTGATATCTATTTCACCGGGTGCATATCCAAGCATCCGGTAATAAGAATTGCTCAGATACATTTCACCTGTTTTTAGATTATGATCCCATACGCCATCGTTGGTAGCGTCCAGGGCAAATGAGAATCTCTCCTCGCTTACCTTGAGTGCTTTTTGCAGTTTATTTTGCTCGGTGATATCTAACCCTATTGATAAAAGGCCAATGGTCTTTCCATTTTCATCCTTTAAAGGTTTATTATGCCAATCAATCATCACTTTCCGACCATTTTTTGTCAGAATTGAATTTTTATTACTTTTTACCGGAAGACCTTTAATGATTTTACTAAATACATTCTTTGTTTTTGTTCTATTTCTTTCCGGTAAAAATATATCAAACCAGCTCTTGTCTTTTACATCTGACAAGTGAAAACCACTGATTTCTTCCATAAAATGATTGAATCGGATAATATTACCCTCTAAATCTAAAACTAGTACAATTGCCTGGGCAGTATCGATTAATGTATCGGTAAATTCTTTTTCCTTTCGAAGCACTTCTTCTATATTTTTTCGAATTTTAATGTCCTCTTCTAAAGCACTGGTCCTTTCTAGAACAATTTTTTCCAGATTCTCACTGTGTTCTTCCAGTTTCTCCCGTGACTTTTTTAAATTAGCAGTCATCTCATCAAATGCTTGAGATAACAAACCTATCTCATCTTTGGATTGGGTATGTACTTTAAAATCCAGATTTCCCTTTATCACCTGCTTGGTACCTGCATACAATTTTTTAACAGGCTGAATAATCGTTCTTGAGGTAATATCTGATAGCAAAATACCCAACAGGATGACCAATAAGAATATTGATATTAGAGTATTGGTTAGATGTAGAACCGGAGCAAAAGCTTCAGAGGTATCAATTTCTGCTATTAGCAGCCAACTCATTATCGGAATGGGCGTGATAGCACTTAATACTTCTTCCCCCCGATAATCAGTTATAATACCGGTCTCACTTCTCAATTGTTCAAACGGTAGTTCAATGGCTTCTTTTCCATAATGATATTGATAGTCTATCTTTTGCTTTAAAATGACATCCTCAATAAAACGTGAAGGAGAGATCATGTAGTCATTTTTATTCACCAGGTAGGTTTCTCCGGTTTCTTTTGAGCTGAACCGTGCAGTCGTTATTTGAAAAAGTTCTTTATCTGCATCAAAATTTACAACAAGTATACCGCTGAATTGTTCATCCGTAGAAATGGGGGCTGCGATACTTAATACGTATTTTTGGGTAAAGTTAGAAATATGCAGGTCTTTGATAAAAACATTCTGTTTCCCTATAAGATAGATTTCTTCATCGCTTCTGTCTTCTCCGGTATCATCATGACTGGAAGCAATAATAATACCTCCCTTATTTAAAATTCTTATCCGTGATATTTCCGGGTGTGAGTTGATGATGCTTTCAATTCTCCGCTTGGCTTGTTCAGTTCTCCAATTTTTTTCAATATTATCGTTCAGCATATCACGGATAGGATTACCGGATGCCAGTGTTTTAGTCAAATTGATATACTGATTCAAAATCGTTTCAATATGTTTAGCCCTGGATTGTGTGGTCATTAAAAGATTTTCGCTGATCTGGTGTTTGATGATATTGGTCGCAATAAACCTGCTGGTTAGAATAGAACTCGCTCCGACCAATATAACCAGAATTAAAATGATAATAAGAATTTTTCTTTGGATTTTCATTTTTTACGATTATCCCTTTAAAATACTATTTCAGGATAAGTATAAATTAAAGCATTTAAATGAGTATACTTTTCCATTTTTATTTTATTACAATATGAACTTAGATTCAAATAGCAAATCATGGTTAAAAAATGAATACCCCTCTTTTGAATTTAAATTTTTATTAGATCTATTTTTCTATAAAAACAGAAATATTTTTATAAGGGTCTTGACATTCTTAAAATTACTGATATCCTTTATTTAGATAATTGTCTAATTATCTAAATAACTGAGAGGTAAAAAAATGGATAGTCCCTTTAAAGCACTTTCTGACCCGACACGAAGAAAAATATTGGAACTTTTAAGAAAAAAAGATATGTCAGCCGGTGAAATTGCTGACCACTTTAATATTAGTAAACCATCCATCAGTCACCATCTAAATCTGCTGAAAAGCTCAGAATTAATCCTTGGAGAAAAAGCAGGACAAAATATTTATTATTCTTTAAATACAACCGCCCTTCAAGAGTTGATAAAATGGTTTTTTAATTTTAAAGAAAAAGAGAAAGGAGAAAATTCAAATGTTTAAAACAAATAAAATAATTATGGTGTTGATTCTCGTATCAATAGTAGCTACCATTCTGATATATGGAAATTTACCTGATAAGATACCATTTCATTGGAATATTCAGGGAGAGATAGATGCCTGGGCTAATAAAATTTTTTCTTTGTTTACTGCTATATTGCCCTTAGGAATTTACCTGATGATGATTTATCTTCCGGCAATCGATCCAAGAAGGGAATCATATTTAAAACATAAAAAAGCCTATGGGATATTTATGATGATACTGGTAAGTTTCTTTATCCTGCTTCACTGGATTGTCATTCTTATCGGTATAGGATACCAAATCAGTGTATCAAGGATAATTCCGATTAGTATAGGTTTATTGTTGATAGTGATTGGAAACTATATGGGACAAATCAGGCCTAACTATAGCATGGGCATAAAAACTCCCTGGACACTTGCAGACAAAACTGTTTGGACGAAGACGCATCGTGTAGGAGGCCTTGCATTTATTTTATCAGGATTTATCTTTATTATTGCAGGAATTGTTAATCAGCTGGCTGGCTTTGTAATGGCTGTTTGCACTATTTTTCTCGTGGTGATTTATATCTTTGCTTATTCTTTTTTTGAGTATAAAAAAATAAAGGGCTAATTAGAATATAAGCAGCTTTCATAATCTATCTTAAAAGATTTATCTTAATCTATAGGTCAATTGCGAAAGCTGCTTATATTTATTTTTTTCATTTTATACCTGAAAAATCGATTGATACCTGCGATAAAATTGATTTGCGGGACTCGTTGCATATAACGGATATAATCCTGTCCGAATTTCTCCATAGCGGATTTATCCGCTTCGATGATTCCCAGATAGATAATAATCATTGCAACTGTACCAAGCAGGATAATAAGCCAGTGTTGAACGACCAGCATCATTGAAAGACTGAGCATCATCCCCTGACAAATATTGTGGATGTCGTATAATGGCATATAAGCCGCTATCGACTAAAACGATCGTGTTAATATAACTTTTTCCCTTTGTTACTTTGCCCTTACTTTTCAGGGAAAAAATCGGCCACCATCCAAATAGTGCGGATAAAAACCAGATAATCCATCCGACATTTCTAATCAACAAGATATCGTCTTTTGAATAAAATATAACACAGAGTAAAAGCTGACTTACCATGACAATTGTCAGAAGAATCATCAAGATCCTGGTTTTCCATTTTTTCATATTTGTTTCCTGAACTATCATTTTTTTATTTGAGATAGTGGTCTACTTATATGAAATCCACCCAGATTAAAACTTCCTATCTTTCAGCTATTTTTCCTTTAGTTGAGAAGTGCAATTTGGACAACGGGTAGCCATTATGGGAATAGTAGTTAAGCAGAAGGGGCATGATTTTGTGGTTGGTTCTGCTGGTATCTCTTCTTTTTTCTTCAGACGATTCATGTTTCGAATGACTAAAAATATGGCAAATACTACAATAATAAAGCTGATGACTGTATTGATGAATAAGCCATAATTGATGGTCACAGCACCCGCTTCTTGTGCATCGGCCAGGGAGATATAAGGACCAGCAATTTCTGTTCCTTCTCTTAACACTGTGAATAGATTTGAAAAATCAACATTCCCTAAAAGAAGCCCGATTGGCGGCATAATAATATCATTCACTAATGAGCGAATAATTGTTCCAAATGCAGCACCTATGATAATTCCGACTGCCATATCAACCACATTACCACGCATGGCAAATTCTTTAAATTCTTTTAACATCATTCTTCTCCTCCTTTTTTAATATCCTGAATCATTAAAAACATCTTAAAGAAAAGCTTGAATGTAAATGAATTTTTTCAAAAATCAATACTGTCAGGGAAACAGTTCCGGTGACAGTATTATGAATCTTCTTAAGAAATCAATCAAATGATGCTATTAGAAATATCTCCAGGAAATGACACATTTGTTCCATTTATTAACGAATCACTTCCACGATATCCATGGGAAGTATTTCGATGCTGGAAAATCTAGTTGTCACCATGGCAATGGAAAGTTTTTCTTTGACAGACATAATCCTTGCTTTAGCAACGAGATTTAGTTCTCTATCAAGCACCTCATTAGTCTTCGGGTCAATAATGACTTCACCTTCCTTGTAAATCTTGATTTCCTCTCCTTCAAGAATGCCGGAAACAGAACCGAGATTAATATAGACCTGAACAATGCCTCCGCTTGAAGTAGTATCTACTTTGACGACATAGCCCTCTAATGGCATGGTTGAAGCAGTTGCAGTATCAAATTGTGCTTTAGCTGCAAACTCTGCCGCTACCTGTTCGCACACATCTTCTATGGCTGAAAAGATATCTGTAACCGATTCAGAAGACAAACCCAGTCCTCCGGCAAAAGGAATGCGAATCGATGCTCCTGATTTGGTGGTCTTGCCCTTTTTTACTTCAGAAAAGACAATTTCCCCGGTATTAACGTTAATTCCCCTTACCATCATGGTCACCGAAGCGGAAGATTTCTTCATGGTGACAGGTCCTAACTTGATTCCACCGGACTTAGTATAGGAAATACTGGTAATACTACCGGCGATGATACTATCAACACCTAGCATATTTCCAATTTGTACTGCTGTCGCCGGGTCAACTCTTCCGGAATACGCCTGAAAATCCTGTTCTTTTAAAACAGCATCCAGTTTTATCCTTTCAAATACCCGGAACCGATTCGTCTTGATCAGTGCATTGATCATCAAATCACTGGCTGCCTTAGATAATTCCGAGTTAACTCCCCAAATATATCCCGGCGCGGTGGAATCAAATCCAATCACTGCGATACGGGGCATTTCCACTGCCATTCCCGAGTTCACGGCAAAACATGAGATGGCCAGAATTATAAACATCATCAGAACAAACGCTAATCTTCTCTTCATTTTTTATTTACCTCCTTAATGTAAGTTTCAGTCAGTTTTATAAGATTGTTATGAATTAATGACAATCATTTTTATTGTAATTTTTTAATATAATATTCTATATATATTTTAAATATCCTTTATTTAATGATAGCTATGACCGATTTTTTCTTTACTTTGATTTCCGACAAAGAGAAGAGGAAAGAAAATGTCACTCGTGCAGCAGGGAATCCAAACTGAAACAAACAGAAAAGTAAAAATAATCGGATACATATACCAAATCAAAGTATGATTTATGGCCATGGTCAGATGAAAAAGAGATGCGAACGTACTTAAAAAAACGTGGCCGGCATGGGGAAATTTAGTAGAGGGTTTTAAATAGGCTATGGTAATCCCTATTAAGGCTAGTGGGTTAACCAACCACCATTTTTCAATAAAACCGATATGAATTTCTTTTCGGGGAAGCTTAAGCAAGCTTTCTCCAAGGTAGGGCAACAAGGAATCGCTGAGAGTTGCAATACCAATTGACCCGACATAGCCAATAAGAAATAGCACTAAGATATGATATTTTTCCTGATGGAATTTGCTCTTCTTATAATTTTCGTACATGGATGCAGTGACCAATGCACTTAGCAGAACATGAAGGGGGTGAAGCACGTAGAATATCTGCAATGAAATGTGGTGCGGGATTCTCTGAAAAAAAATTATAGCAATCACACCGATAACCGCACCAATTAGTGTAAAAGGAGCATGTTCTTTTAGTTCATGAACGGCCAGCTTAATCATTACTTGCATCCCTCTTTCATTTTACTTATATTATTTTACCACAAATAGTCATATTTCCGTGAAACAAACAGCAAACAGAGAACTCTGTTTGGTTGTGCTGTTTGGGGGAAATGGACTACTTCTTCTTCCAATCCGGTTTCCTCTTTTCAAGAAAAGCCTGGACCCCTTCTTTAGCATCTTCTGTTATACAAAGTGAAGCAAATAATTCTCCCATGTAATCAATGGCATCATGGTAGGGCAAATCCTGCATCTGATAGATGCCGCGTTTACCGATTTCCAAAGCCAGAGGACTTTTTTGGGCAAATTTTGAAGCCCATTCAAAAGTCTTTTCTTCCAGTTCATCGGTTGGAACCACATGGTTCACCAATCCCAGTCTTTCTGCTTCTTTGGCGGAAATAATATCACCTGATAGTATTAACTCCAATGTCTTTTTCCTTCCGACCAATCGGGATAAGGGAACAGCAGGTCCCAGGCAGATAAGTCCCAGATTGATGGCGGTCGTTCCGAATTTGGCATCTTCTGCAGCAATGGTAAAATCACAGGCATAGGCTAATCCTGCTCCGTTTGCCACTGCATACCCTTTCACAGAGGCAATAACCGGTTTTTTCATTCTGGCAATGGTATGGTTGTGTTCATCCATAAGGTGGATAAATTCCCTGTACTCATCAGCTGTTTTATCTTTGAATTCATCCAGCGCAATACCGGTAGAAAAATGTTTTCCGGATGCTTTGACTACAATAACGCGAACATTGTCATCATATTCAAGCTGAATGAGTGCCGCATTTAACTCCTTCGCGAAGGGAGTATTAAAAGTATTTCGCCTTTCCGGTTGATTCAAGGTAATAATTCCGATATTGTCTTTTACTTCGATAAGAATATTTTTAGATGTCATGTTTCACTCCTTTTTTTACCAATTTCCACCAAATTGATTTTTCAGTTTCTTTGAATTTTTTCATACCATTTTTTTCTAATACCCGCCAGGACGGAATATTATCCTTATCCGTTTCTGCTATAATTGCCTGTACATTATTTTCTATCAGAGCCCATCTGATTAATTGATTGACTGCTTCGGTTGCATACCCTTTATTCCTATATTCTTCGTTTATTCCATAACCTATTTCTACATTTCCCCATTCATCAGGCTTTCCTTTAAAACAGGCTCCACCAATAATTCTGTTTTCTTCTTTTAAGATGATGACCCAATTGGTGCACCAAAGATAATTTTTACTATCATCAATGACCGCTTGAAGGCATTCCTTCATGGCTATAGCAATTTCCTTTTCAAGTTTAAAACCTGTCATTTCCACTCCAAGACTACTTTCCATTTTTTGCCAGTCTTCAATTAACAATCTCAAATTATACTCATCAAGCGGAATGATTGTTAATCTTTTGGTTTTCAGGATGGGATATTGAATACTTTCTTTTTTTACCATATTTATTAAAAAATTCTCCTCACAAGCATATGAAAAAAGATTTGTTATGAATATTGATTTTATATTAACCCTTCGTGCTTCCGGCCGTCAATCCCTTGATGAGAAATTTCTGGAAAACAAGGGCCAGGATGATCGGAGGCAGGGAGGCAATGAATCCCGAGGCGGCAATCTGGTCAAAGGCATGAATATATTGGCTACCAAGGGAAGTAATGAACACCGGGACAGTAATGGAGTTGGTTGTCTTGGTAAACACCAGGGCTAAAACAAATTCATCCCAGGCTAATAAAAAAGTAAAGATACCTGTTGCAACCAATCCGGGAGCAGAAAGCGGAAGAATAATCTTTATGAGAGCTTGAACCCTGCTGCATCCGTCAATACGGGCTGCCTCTTCAAGCTCATGAGGAATCGTAAGGAAGAAACCCCGCATAATCCAGATAACAAATCCCAGGATGAAGGTAACATAAAGTATGACTAAATTAAGTTTAGTATCATATAAATGAAATTGACTGTTTATTTGGATGAATAAATAGTCAAAACTCCGGATAATAACAAAAAAGGGAATCACCAGGGCAACAGTCGGAATCATTCGTATACTGATCAGGGACATGACAATATTATTTTTAAAGGGAAATTTTAACCTGGCTAATGCATAGGCTGCCATTGTCCCAAACAGCAGGCAGATGATGGTAACGCTTCCGGAAATAATCAAGCTGTTACGAAATGCAAAGACAAAGCGCTGACCGATATGGCTTTTCATATTAAACATGGAACTATAATTCTTAAGTGTTGGATTCTTCGGAAACCAGTTGGTTGCCCTGTCAGATAACAATTCCTGGTGCGGAAAAATTCCGGATAAAAATAACCAGGTGAAAGGTGCAAGAGTCCATAGGATAATGAAAATAACCAGGAAATAGAGAATAATCCGGGAAATTGTTTTTCTTATTTTTCCTTTTAAAAACATAACTTAATAGGTCTCCTCTGAATAGAGTAGCTTGACATAAAGAAGCGCGATGAGCAAAATAAATAATCCCACAAAAAAGGAAAGGGCTGAGCCCCTGCCAAAACGCAGAAATTTCATTCCGGTTTCAAAGGTGTACACCCCAACAACCCTGATTGAATATTGCATAAGAATATAGATGATATCAAATACACGGAAAAGCTCCATCGTCCTCAAAACCAGGACCACAAGTAAAACGGGACGAAGCAGAGGAAAGGTAATGCCCCAGAACTGCTTCCAGGCTCCTGCCCCATCAATGCCTGCTGCCTCGTAATAGCTGTCAGGGATGGTCTGCAGTGCCGCAAGAACCAGCAAAGTAACCAGCGGAGTCACTTTCCAGGTATCTGCAAAGATAATCATATTTAAGGCAGTGGTTGCCCCCACCCATTCCATAAACTGCCCGATAAGCGGTATATTTCTTAGGGGAACCTCAAAACCTAACCATACCTTGTCATAATCCGGAGGGAAGATTCGCAGTACTTTCATCAATCCGTTGAGCGCTCCAAAGCTGGAACCGGCATAAATCCATTCCCACATGCGGGCATTGACCACGGTCGGCAAAGCCCATGGAAGCAGGATAATTGACCTGACAAAGCCCCTGCCGATAAAGCTTTTATTTAACACCAGCGCAAATCCGATACCGAGGATTAATTCTAAAATGAGTGAGATAAAGGTAAAATAAACGGTTATCCTGACAGAGCTCCAAAATAGGGGATCCTGTAAAAAATAATAAATATAATTTCCCCATCCGACAAATTTGGTTGCAATACCGCCAATTACCGGCTCTGCCTTATAAAAACTCAGGTAGAACGCAAATACAAGGGGTCCGATGACTACTGCCAGGATGATTAAAATGCTCGGACTCATCATTACCCAGGCTAATCTATTCGAACTAAGTTCTTTTCTATTTATAGCCATAAGTTAACCTTTTCTCTGAGATAAACAAAGAGAAAGGAATCAATGCAATTCCCTTCTCTTCGTTTTTTTTGAATTTTCTTACATGCCCATGACTGCTTCAATTTCCTCTTTTGCTTTATCCAATGCCTCTTTCGGTTCCATCTTCTTGGAAAGAGCCATATGGATATATCTTTGCAGAATGGAAGAGACTTCCGGATACGGCGGAACTTTTGGACGATGATGAACGCTGGCAATCTCTTTTGCTTTCACTTCGATGACCGGATCCATAGTCTTTGCATAGGCACTGTTCTGAACGGAATTCCATACAGGCATTTCAGTAAGATAGGCTCTTTGGACAATCGGACTGGTTATAAACCGAATATATTTCCAGGCAGCATCCTTATTCTTGGAATTTGCTAATATGGCTGCCCCCTGGAATCCACTGACAGAGGATGTGTCATAAGGATACATTCCCAGTGTTTCTTCAGCAACCGGCAATAAGCCCATTTTTCCAGCACCTGCTACCTTGGAAACAGAAGGGTCATTCATTAAACCATACTGGAAGGTCCAGTTAGAAGTAAAAGCTGCATTTCCGGCAATAAAATCATCCTTCGCTGCAGGTTCATCATTGGTCAAAGATTTTTGACTGGCTAAACCTTTATCCAAAAGACTGACCATAAATTCAAGAGCTTTCAGACCGGGACCTGTATTGAAGATCGGCTTACCCATTTCATCAAAGGTGTCACCACCAAATGCACCGGTCAACCAGACATACTCACAGGTTAAGCCTTCTTTTTGGTTCCATGAATCTGTCCAGGGGAATTTGACAATTCCTTTTTCCTTCATAGCCTCCATCTGAACAACCATTTCTTCCAATGTCTTAGGGGGTCCATCGAATCCTGCTTTTTTAATCATGTCCAAATTGTAGAAGAAAAGCTGGAAATTAGCCAGGAAAGGCATCGCCCAGGTTTTCCCGTCAAAGACAAAAGCATCCATAATTGCAGGGGCAATATCATCCTTGACCATGGGACTCATGTAATCATCAAGTTCTTCACAGAAGCCTTTGGATGCAAATTCGGCAGTCCAGATAAGGTCTAAGGAAAAGACATCGTAGGTGGGGATGGGGGCAACGGCAGAAGCAACGACTTTTTCATGTTGCTCATCATATTTTACGAATTCCAGGTTTACTTTTATTCCGCTGAGCTCCTCAAAGAGGTCTGCCATATCTCTGATTTCATTTGGCTGATAAGCAGCCTGAGCCATGTAAATAACATTGATTTCTTCCGCTGCGAAAACCGCGGAAAATATACTCATCAAAAAAATACTCACTAAAAACAATCCGAAAATAAATTTCTTCATTTTGTTTACCTCCAAATTTGCTCGACATGACTAATATCAGAAATCCAGGAATCTGATTTAGATCATTTATCACCTCCTTTATTGTTGTCGAAGGCTTTATGAAAGTAATCATTATTTGGTTTTTAGTAAATTGAGAGGTCAATGGGTCGACTCTTTATCGAAGTAATTATTCTATTCGACATTTATTCAGCTTTTTCCTCTTTTTCTGAAGTATTTTCGCATTTTCTGAAAAAGATAAATGATTGAATGTAGGCATCAAGTTGTTAAAAACTATTTTAATATTTATCAGAATAGTAGATAGTCATATTAAGGATGGTGATATCTTTCGAGGTATTTTTATAAACATGAGGTTTACTAGCATCAAATTTTATGGCATTTCCTCTGGCAAGTTGATATTCTTTATCCTCCACCTGTACACTTAGTCTGCCTTGAAAAACCGTGATATATTCTCGCACTCCTCCTACATGCCCATCCGCTTCGAGAATGGAGCCGGGTTCCAGTTCGACAGTGTATATTTCAAATCCGGTATTTTCATCATAGAGAAATACCGGGTACAGCCGATACCCATTGTCTCTGTTGATTAATGGTTGAATATGATCTTTTGATATTATTTGAACCTCATTCACTTTCTCTTTAATGAGTGAGGTAAATGATATTTTTAGCCCATTGGCAATTTTCCACACAGTTGTTATAGTCGGATTTGTTTCTTTTCGCTCAATTTGGCCCAGCATACTTTTGCTAATACTCGTTAGTTGAGAAACCTTATCCAGGCTTAAATTTTTTTTTCTTCTAATCCTCTTTAAATTATCCGAAATGACCGAATTTAAATTTTTCAACAATATCACTCCAAATACTTGTGCATTATAATGTACGTATTGTATAATATGTAAGAATATAGTATATTGCACATCAAATACATTATAACATACAATTTTAAGGAAAAAAACTATGTTTGACTTAATTCCTTTTTTGTCTTATGTCTTAGTTGTTACCTTTACACCGGGACCGAATAATATTATGTCCATGGTCAATGCAACCCAATTTGGATATAAAAAAACTTTGAAATTTATTTTTGGTATTGCTACGGGATTTTTCGTGATCATGTTTTCGAGCTGCTATTTCAATCTTTATTTATTCAATTTGTTTCCTAAAGTAAAAATGCTGATGAGCATCCTAGGTGCAAGTTATATGCTGTATCTTGCCTATATCATTATGACAGCACATAACAAGAAAAACACAGATAATCCCCGGCTAAATTCTTATTATGCAGGAATAGCACTGCAATTTGTAAATTTTAAGGTTATTCTTTATGGTATCACTGTCACTTCAAATTTTATCATTCCCTATTACCAATCAAATTTCTTACTTCTCCTCTTTTCTATCATTCTAACCATGTTTGCTGTAGCTTCTACATCATGCTGGGCTTTTTTTGGCGTCTTCTTTGAAAGATTTTTATCAAAATATCAAAAACCGTTTAATATTACCATGGGATTACTATTAATATATTGTGCTTATTCTATTTCCGGTATTAAACTGCTTTTTGCTTAATTCATTGCTCATCAAGTTTGAGAAATTCGAATAGGGAAAACAGGTAAAAAATTTCGATTAAATAAGTATTTTCTTCTTTACCGTTACCAGGTCTCCCTGCTCCATTTATGGGTAAAATTGAATAGCGGTATCTATTTATAATATCAGGTAAGAAAGGAATGATTTTCTGAGAGAGTTTTCACGCCATACTTTTTTCTCATCTTCCCGAGGAAAGTATGAATCCTGCTTTTATAATTAGTATTTGCCTTTCCGCGCGGGTAGAGATTCACGTAAGCAGAATAAAATTGTGGGAATTCCCTTGTAATGAAATTAAAATATTTTTCTTTAATATTGCCTGATAAATAAAGCATACCACTTAACATGTAATCCACTTCTGCCTCTGATGCCTTTCTAACCATATTTTCCATCGTCTTTTCATCATCGGATAAAAAGGGTAAAATCGGGAAAAAATGAAAACCGGTAGATGCTTTTGTTTTTTTACATGCCTGTAAGACTTTCCATCTTTCCTCTGGGATACTTGCTCCCGGCTCAACCTTTGAAGATATTTCTTTATTATCGGAGGTGATGGTGACGGCAATATTTACACGTGTACTATGAGCCAGACGGTCAATCAATTCAATATCCCTTAGAATCAAATCTGATTTTGTACTGATAATCACCGGCTGACGGTATTTTATAAGTACTTTTAAAATATCCGGCATCAATTTAAACTTTTCTTCTGCAGGTTGATACGAATCACATACACTGCCGATATTAATAAATTTCCTACCTGTTTTACCATCTTTTAATTCTTTTTCCAAAACTTCGGCAATGTTTCTTTTTACAAATATTTCACTCTCAAATTCATTTGAATTTAAATATTGATGACTTTTCCGGGCATAACAATACTGGCAATTATGCAAACACCCCCTATATATGTTAAGGTCAAAGGAATAAGGTAATCCCTTACGTTTTAATTGGTATAATGCAGTCTTGCAATGATAATCATGATATATAATTTTTAATTTTATTGAAACATTCTTATTAATAAATTTTTTCATTTTTCTATGTTTCTTTTACTCTACTTTTTATTTATTGTACAAATTTCGAAATAAATTTACAATTCAAAAAAAATAGGTTAAAGGGATGAGAGCAAACATTGCCAACGGGATGATTTCTGTGACAATATTATTATTGTTTCCCGGTGGTTTTATTTATTAACATGGTTTTATAATTTGAAAAAATAAAATTCTGATTAAGTATAATTTTGTTGAGAAACTTGAATTATATATATCCTTCAGATTCCCAGATTCATTAAAATATTGGAAAAATATTGTCATGAGAACGCTTTCATGACAATTATAAATATTGTTATATTTTGTTTATGTTTCATCTGATAATTTCGTTTTTTTCGCATGCCTTAAAAAAATCAAACAAGCCATCAATATCTTCTTTGTTGTTGTAAAAGTGACATGATATTCTCATCGTATTCTCTGAAGCAATATGGGCGCGAATATTATTTCTATATAGAATATCATCATTTAATTTCCATGACTTTGGAAAAATAATATAACTTATTCCAGAACGGTTTTCTTTGGGAAATGGTCCAACCAACTCAATTTGGGATGTTTCTGATACTTTTTGATAAATATAATCTGTAAGTTCAAGGATATATTTTTCTACATCATCTTTTCCCATTTTCATATAGGTTTTAATTGATGCATCCATTCCTCCCAGTCCCGTCCAGTTCAATCCACCCATTTCAAAACGTTGAGCTCCTTTTGCCAAATCAATTTTGTACTCAGAATGATCTTGACGATCAACATTACCAACCCAACCTACATAACTTTGATTGATACGGTTGATTAAATTCTTGCTAACATATCCAAAACCAATACCAAAAAGATTGTTCAGCCATTTATAACTGGAAACTGCTAAGAAATCAATATGCATTTTTTTAACGTCTATTTTCAATGCTGCAATACACTGAGTAGCATCAATTACCAATAATATCCCTCTTTCTTGACAAAATTTACCAATTTTGTCAAGATCATGTCTAAAACCCGACGTGTTTTCTACATAGCAAAGGGAAATAGCTGCTGTTTTTTCATCTACAAGTTCTACTATCTTTTCAAAACCAATCATACCATTCACTGCTTTTGCAAATCTTACTTCTATACCCCGTTTCGCTTGATGCATCCAAGCATATGGTGTGGACGGAAAGGATAAATTGCTGGTAACAATATTGGATCCATTTAAAAAATCAATACCGGAAGAAAAAACATTTAGAATTGCCGAACAATTCTCTTCAAAGAAAATTTCATCAGCATCAGCATTGACCATTTCAGCTACCCGTTCTCTAAATTTATCTGCATTTTCCCAGCATGAATTGACCCAAGGAATATCCATACCATCATGAAAACGTTTGTCCAGGTGCGTCCGAATTTTATTATAACTTTCTGTTGAAATCAAACCTGATGTTGCCGTATCCAAGTATATACATTTCTCTGTCACAGGATATTTTTTTCTGATTTCTAAAAACTTATCCATATAATTACCTCTTTTTCAATTTATTTGATTCAAATAATTCTTATTACTGTTTTCACAAAAACCTAACTACCTTCCCTAAACAATAGAACGAATAAAAGAATCAAAGATTTTATAGGATTTTATTATACCATCATTGATATCTTAATTAAAACAGTATAAAACGTATTTATTATGAGGAGATTCATATGCGGTAATCAATCATACAAATGGCAGGCTACAAAATGGTTTTCTTCTATTTCTTTCAGGGACGGTGATGTTTTTTCGCAAATCTCTCCAATTTTATTAATGCATCTGGTATGAAAACGGCAGCCCAACGGAGGATTGACCGGACTTGGTATCTCTCCTTTTAGGATAATCTTCTTACTCCTCATTTTGGCATCAAGTCTGGGGATGACCGAAAATAATGCCCTGGTATAGGGATGCATGGGATTTTTAAAAACACGTTCTGTATCACCGTATTCCATGATTTTACCCAAATACATAATAGCGATTTTTTCAGTGATAATCTTCGTTAAAAATAAATCATGGGTAATAAAAATATAGGTAAGATTTAATTCCTCTCTTAATTTCTTTAGCAAATTTAAAATTTCCGCCTGGACTGAAACATCCAAAGAGGAAGTTGGCTCATCTAATACGACAAATTCTGGATTTAGAATCAAGGCCCGGGCAATTGCTACCCTTTGCCTCTGCCCACCGGAGAGTTCATGAGGATAACGAAAGAGGTGTTCGTTTCCCATACCTACCAGATTTAAAAACCTTTCGATTTTTTCAATCAGTTCATCCTCATTTTTAACCATATGATGAGTCCTTAACCCACTGCCAATAATGTCTTTTATCTTTTTCCGTGGATGTAAAGAGGAATAAGGATCCTGAAAAACGATTTGCATTTTCTTTCGCAGATTTTTATCTATCTTTTTAATTTTACTGATTTCTTTTCCATTAAAAAAAATGGAGCCGGAAGTAGGTTCAATTAAACGAAGTAATACCCTTCCCAAGGTTGTTTTTCCTGAACCTGATTCACCTACCAGCCCAAAAATATCTCTTCTATTAACCGTAATAGAAACACCGTCTACTGCCTTTACATATTTTTGTTTTTTCCAGGGAAAATACTTTTTTATGTCTTTAAGCTGAATTAATTCTTCCATCTTCTTCCTTCTCTATTGTTAGACACACCTTTATTTATCTGTCTTTATTTTTCATATAAAAAACAAGCTGCAAAATGATTTTTTTCTATCTCCAGCATTTGCGGCTTTCCTTTTTTGCAAATAGGTTTAGCATAATCACATCGGGGATGAAACCTGCATCCGGTAGGAGGTTCCACCAAATCAGGGACACTTCCCCTTATCTCTATCAATTCCCTACTCTTCTCAGAAGGAATGGAATTGATCAATCCTCTGGTATAGGGATGCCTGGAATTATGAATGATCTGATCGACTTCACCTATTTCCACCATGTCCCCGGCATACATGACTCCCACTCGATCACAGGTCTCGGCAACAACTGAAAGGTCGTGGGTAATAAGCAGAATGGTCGTTTTATGTTTTACCACTAAATCTTTCAACAAACTCAATACCTGAGCTTGAATAGAAACATCCAAAGCAGTCGTCGGTTCATCAGCTATAAGCAAAGCGGGTTTTGTAGATAACATCATAGCAATCATCACTCTTTGCGCCATACCTCCTGATAGTTGATGAGGATACTGCCGGGCAATCTTTTCGGGCTCAGGAATATTAACTTCTCTTAATAATTCTATAGTTCTCTTTTTTGCTTCATCCTTGTTGATATTTTTATTTGCTAAGAGAGCTTCGGAAATTTGGTCTCCATTATTGACTACCGGATTCAATGCAGCAATGGGATATTGCATAATCATGGTTATTTCTTTACCACGAACATTTTTTCTAATTTCTTCCTTATCCATTTTTAACAGTTCTTTTCCCTGAAAAATGATCTCTCCTTTTTCAATCTTTCCGGGATTTTGTACTAAATTAAGGACAGCAGAAGCAGTTACACTTTTCCCGCAACCGGTTTCTCCAACCAGACCAAAAAATTCACCTTTATTGATTTTCAGATTAACTCCGTTTAAAGCTTTAACGACTCCCCTGTAAGTATAAAAATTGACCTCTAAATCTTTTATTTCTAATAATAATTCTTGAACCATTATTTTTTTCCTCTTCTAAGATGGGGATCAGATATATCTCTTATTCCGTCTCCCAGTAAATTAAAACCAAAAACTGTTAGCAGGATGGCAAAGCCGGGAAAAGTGGGAACCCACCATTGATTGATTAAAAAATTCCTCCCCGAGCTTACCATTAAGCCCCAATCCGGAGTAGGTGGCTGAGCTCCCAAACCCAGGAAACTCATTCCCGCAGCAATACGGATGATATTTCCCATATCCAGGGTAGCCCGGACAATCAATGTAGAAAAACAAAGGGGTAATATATTAAAAATCAATATTTTGAGATTGGAACTGCCTAAAGCTCTTTCTGCCTCAATAAAAGTTCTTTCCTTAATACTTAATGTTTCTCCCCTAGCCAGCCTGGCATAGACCGGCCACATGGTCAAGGCAATTGCTATCATTGTATTTTTAAGATTTGGCCCCAGTGCAGCTCCGATAGCCATTGCTAGGATAAGTCTCGGAAAAGCCATGAATATATCTGCAATTCTCATAATGATTTCATCAATCCATCCTCCAAAATAACCAGCTATTAGTCCCAGCAATATACCCAAGGGCAAATCGATCGCTAAAACGATGAACATGATCTTTAAAGCCACACCTGCCCCGTAGATGATCCGGGAAAGAATATCTCTGCCTAATTCATCCGTCCCTAATAAATGTTCTTCTGACGGAAGAGCCAACCTCTTATCCAGATGCATGGTTTCAGGATTATGAGGAGCAATGTAGGGAGCAAATATTGCCACAATAATTAATATCAGAATTATGCCTAAACCAATTATGGTCAAGGGGCTCTTTCTAATTAAATAAAGTGTCTCTTTAATATCAGAGATTTCCGAAGAGTGTCTTTTGTTCCATGAAGTTATCCAATTCTGTGAAATTTCCTTATTCAAGCTGCTTCCCCCATTTTAATATTTAATCCTGGGATCCAGGACTGCATAAAGCATATCAACGATTAAATTACTTAATGCATAAACAATTGCAATTAAGGTAACTGAGCCTATGACTGAATTTAAATCTAGTGATAAAAAGGAATTTACGGCATATCTCCCCAGGCCAGGATATCCAAACACCGTTTCGGTTAAAACTGATCCTTCCAAAAGATATCCGAAAGATATCCCTACCATGGTCACAACCGGAATCAAGGCATTCTTGAAAGCATGTCTGAAGATGACGATTTTTTCTTTTAGTCCTTTTACTCGAGCAGTTCTTATATATTCTTCATTAAGTACTTCAAGCATCGATGAGCGGGTAACTCTGCATATATAAGCGGTTTGAATCCACCCTAAAACCAAGCCAGGTCCTATTAAATGGTAAAGAGCGTCCCAAAAAGTTTCTATTTCACCGGCAATCAGGCTATCCAATAAATATAATCCACTGAATATGGGCGGAGGAGAAATACTGGGAGATAATCTCCCTCCGGCAGGGATTAAACCCAAATGATAATATAAAATTAAAATAAATAACAAGCCCAGCCAAAAAGCCGGCATGGAAATTCCTACCAGTGAAAATATCCTGCTCAAATTATCAGGTAATTGATTTCTTTTTACTGCAGATACTATACCAATAATAATTCCAAAGAACATTGCAATGATTAAAGCAAAGACGGCTAATTCCATGGTAGCTGGAAAATATATCCGCATATCTTTTGAAACCGGTCTTTGAGTTCTTAAAGACATTCCGAAATCCCAATTGATTATTCCTTTAAGATAACGAATATATTGTTGATCCAGAGGTAAATCCAAGCCCAACTCTTTTTCCATTTTTTCCACTAATTCCAGGGGAGCATTTTCACCTAAAATTGCACCTACTGGATCAGCGGGAATAACATGGGAAAGAAAAAAAGTAACTGTGACTACTCCAAAAATAACGATAACAAATAACATTAATCTTTTTATTAAATATTTTAACATCTTTGATTTATAATTCCGTTCTTAGCTTTTTACCCTTAAGACAATAAATAATATTTATTTCTGTGAGTTTTTAGTTCATTATTGATTTAGCTATACCGCATATACATTCAATTTTTTCAGTATATGCGGTATAGCATGTTGATTTTTAAATAATTTTCAATATTTGTATTTTCTCATTTCAATTCTAAATAAATATTTTTGTTGTGCCTATATAAATATTGATGATTATTTTAGGGTAATAAGTTCCCAGGGGGTTTGAGTTAATTCATTCAAAATAAAATTACCAACCCTGTCACTTAATCCTAATTGAATGCTCATTTGATATAATGGTTCAAATATACCTTCACTTTGCCATTTTTTCTGTAAGTCTATATATACTTTTTCACGTTTCTCTCTTTCCTGTATAAAGGCAGCTTCTTCCACCATATCAGTCATTTCGGGATTAGCATATGCATTTCTCCAGGCTAATTGCTTTACAGTTGCATCGTCTCCGGTGGTTCGACAATGAGCAAATGGCTTGGCATTGGCATCAGGATCTGCATAATCGGCTCCCCATCGAGCGATAACCATCTCCAGTCCCTGTTTTCTATATTTGCCTAATAGCGTAGTGTAAGCAATGACTTCCAAATTAGTCTTTATCCCGACTTGTTCCAGATATGCTTTTACTACAGTGCCTTCAGTCGATAAGAAATCAGGAACTGTCAAAGTCATCTCAAAACCATTGGGATATCCTGCTTCTTTTAGTAACTCTTTAGCTTTTTCGGGATCATAAGGAAATTCGTCTCCATCATAATATCCAAACATACCTTTTGGAACAAAACTGTGAAGCGGGGTTACGCCACCCCCTACGGCTTTCATGATTGCATCAGTATCTATAGCAGATTTAATAGCCCTTCTAACCAATACATCATCTGTTGGTGAGATTTGACCATTCATAGAGAAATAGATTAGTTTAAATTGTGGTTTAGATACAACATAAATACCTTCGGTTTTTTCTATATCCGGAACCTGGTCATGTTCGAGGTTCCAGGCAAGATCGATGGAACCTCCTTTAAGTTGAAGGAGTTGGCTGGAAGATTCAGGAATGTCTATTATCACAATTTTATCTATTTCCGGTTTTGGTCCCCAATAGTTTTCATTGCGCTCAAAGATTATTTTTTGGTTTTTCTCCCAACTGGTTAATACAAAAGGACCACTTCCTGCTGAATTTTCTGATAAATAAGCCATTCCCATATCATCTTCTTTAGCATTATTTTCAGCAACTTCCGGATCTACTGTACCGGTGACCGAATAGGTCATACAGGAGAGAACTAAGCTTGGAGAGTAGGCTTTATCCATGGTTATTTGGACTTTATTACCAATGACTTTAATGGAATCTTCGGTGATTCCGAATTGAGTGATGACCCATGAGGGAGCTTGAGCTAATTTCACGACTCTTTTTAGAGAAAAGGCCACTGCCTCAGCATCTATGGGATTTCCATTGGAAAATTTTGCGCCCTCTCTAATCGTAAAGGTTATCATCTTATCAGAGAATTCCCATGATTCCGCTATCCCCGGTTCAATTTCACTGGCGGATCCGGGTTTAAATCTGACTAATTTATCATAGACATTATCTAATATCCAACTTCCTTCAAATTCATAAGCCTTGGCCGGGTCTAAAGAGACTATAGGGCTGGTATCCATGCCGATAACCAGCACTTTTTCTTCGGCATTACCTATGCTTAAAGAAAAAGCTAAAATTAAAACTAGTGAGAAAATTAAGATTAAACTTTTCTTTTTTAACATAAAAAATTCTCCTTTTAATTATATTGACTTAATAAAAAGAAAGTGGTTTTTAGTATATACTTCACCCCCCTTACTTTTTTATTTTCCTTTTTTAGCAACCTGCATATTTGAGCTTAATAGGAAAACCGTAAATTCCTTATATCTAAAAGATTTACATACAATTAATTATTTAGAGAATGCATTTCTGAAATATCTTATAAAATATTAAAGATCTAATTGATTTTAAGAAACAGGAATCTTGTGATTAAAAATGTTAATTTCTAATTTTCTAAATTATTATAAAAACGTATAGAAAGATTCCTTTTTTTGGGAAAGTAATTTTTAGGCCAATTTTCAGGTTATCAGATGTATTATAAAAAGTCAATATGGCTTTTTTTATTTTTTTATTTATCGCTCGGAAAACAATTATATTGAAAGACTTATTAAGTTTTAAACTATCTTTTTGTAATTTCTTATTGATCAAAAGGCTATTTTCCTATATTAAAATTCATATTCATTTCAATCAAAGAGAATGGAATTTTAAAATATCTGATTCCGCAGGCATAAGGGGCAATTTCATATAATCCAAAAAAGATGACAATACCATCATCAATGATATAAAAGGATTGGTCATCGCTGATGGATTCAAAAATTTCTCCACTGTCAAAATAGAGTTCGGGATGTAATTGGATTTGTCTTTTTATCTCCCTATTGATAACCTTGCTGTTTTTTTCCATACCGCTGAAAAGACTGGAAAGCGTAAACAGTTCTCCATTTTTCAAATTGATATTATAGACTTTTTGCAAGGTATGGCCATGAGCTCCCAGAGTGTACTCATAGTAAAAAACCGACATACTTAAAATACTATTGGATTGGAGATGGAGGATGTAATAGCAAGAAGCAAGATATTTACTATATCTCCAACCTTCCTCTTCCGCACTTGTGACAAATATTATTGAATCATTTAGCAATCTTTCCTTGAATGCACTTGCATCATTTTGAATGCGCTGGTTTATTTTATTCTCTACCCGGTAATTTGCCATCCCTTCAATTACCGGAATGACCATATCAATTTCTATACTTTTAAGGTTTTCTTTTATTTTCATATCTTTAACAGTTAACTTCCGATTCTTTCCTGTATCTTCCTGGGCTAATGCCATTTTATCTACGCTTAGAAAAATGGTCATGAACATAAGAATTATTAAAATTAAATTAAATATTTTTTTCATGTTTTTTGTACTCCTTGCTCAAATACGGTGTCCTGTATCATTACACCGTTCCCCTGACACAGTCCCCCTAATATAAGACTATCTTCTCCGGCCAGGGATTCTCTCTGGCGATTCTCCAGGTTTTATCAATATATTGATCCGCATATTTCTGTTCAACCAGATGAAAAAGATATGCACCTTTATTGTTTAATGTATAGCCATTCTCATTATTTTCTATTATTCCCAGTAATTTTCCAACCTTTTTTTCCAACCAAAATTCTGAATCCAAATCTTTATTAAATAATTTGAAAAAATTATTTTTATCGATATACAAATTATAACAACTCCAGAATAACCAGAATAATTCTCTGGCACGATAAGAAAAATCCAGGACTAAAGCAGTTGGGATATTATTGTTTTTTAACATATTAATGTATTCGGTCACTGAAAATGTATTAATGCGAAAGTCCTTTCGGAGAAGTGTGGTTGCACTCGGACCGAATCCAAGATAATTTTCCCGTGTAACAGAAGAATATCTGGGAGAATTTTTCCGGGCAAAAGTCCAGACAGAAGTCCTGTTGAATCCAATTTTTTCAGTAGTTTTTATAATTGTATCCAACAATACTTTTTTTTCTTTTTTATTTAAAGGTTTTTGCAAGTTGTTTGTATATGAAAAATCAATAAAAGGATAGGTTGATATTTGGGTAGCTCCGTATTCAGCAGCTTTTCTTAAATCTTCTTCAACGGCTTTCGGTGTTTGACCGGGAATTCCAAATATAATATCGACATCTATTGCTTTAAAACCTTCTCCTGCAATCATTTCTAATTTTTTTCTATTATCACTCTTCTCTTTTCTGCCAAGAATCTGCAAAATATCACCATTGAATGATTGAACCCCTAAACTGATAATATCAAAACCAATATCTTTTAAAGTTGATATTAAATTTGGATTTACATTATCCGGATGAAGTTCAATTCCGATACTATTTTCAATTATAAAATATTTCCTGAAGGTTTCTAAAATTTCCCCCAGGTAATCAATAATCAGTGCCGGGCTCCCTCCGCCAAAATAGAGACTGGTTATTTTCTTTTTAGTACTATTCGTACTTTTTAATTGTATTTCTCTGATTAAAGCATCAATATATTGGGAAGCCAGGAAGGCATCGTATTTTACTTTATAATACGGACAAAATGGGCAAATCTCCCGGCAAAATGGCACATGCACATATAATCCCAGATTTGGCAAATCGGAATATTCTACAGGTCTTTGAAGACAACTTTTTTCAAAGATAAAGGGTTTAAATGAACGAGTAATCATTACCCGTAAAAGATTGATTAACATAAATTACCTTATGTTTAAGAGTGAGTTAAAAATTTTCAGATACAATTTTTTTACATTCTGCATTTAAAATGCAATGTCTTTCCTGCTACTTTTATTTTCTATATATATTTTAACATTTTTTAAATCCTTATGAAGATAATTTGCTTTTTAACTTTGCAAATAAGATAAAAATTCCTATGATGAATACAAATTGTCCAACCGGAGAATTTAAATCTATAATATTCCCTAACACTATATGTTTAGGAGTAGAAGCTAAAAACAAATCATCATCTATTTCTTCAACAGTAAATAATTTTCTTAATTTGGTTAAAATAAAAGTTTCATCAATTAAACCCTGCAAAATAGGGTATTCTTCTAATTGCCCGGGTGTAATTACGGCATAATATTCTTCCGTAGCATCGGCAAAAGTAACTCTATCATCTGAAAAGGCATAGATCAATACTTCCGTTCCCCAGGAAGGTGTACTCAATGCACTTATTTTCATTGGATAGATCATTTCTTCAGAAAAAAACATAATCCCTAAAGGCTGAATGGCACCAGAGTAATATTCAAAATCTTTGGCTGATTCCCCGGAGTGAATTTTCATGGCGACAAAAAACCAATTTTTTTGTATGTAGTGATTTAATATCTCCTGTCCTCCTGTAGGAAATGTATACCCATTATCATTTAACCAATCTATCAAACTGTTAGGATCAGATGCAGATAAAGTGGACGTATCGTAAATTCCTACTTGATTCTCCTCCCAGATTTGTACGCCCCCATCTTCTAAACCGGGAGGGGAAATATCATTTCCCCAACCACAGCCATAATTTACAGGAGGAGGTTGGGTTAGTTTATGCAATTCGTAAAATATTTCATCATCAACGGAAAAAAGGTAAGGGTATCCCGGGATTGGTATCACCCAGGCAAAATCTTCTGCTTCTCCTTCATAATCAACTTGAAAAATTATCTTTTCTACCATATTATCAAATACAATCATCGCTAATTGGTTGGGTTCATACATATCCATATATAATTGGGTAAACAAACCGCCATTCGCGAAAGATGTTAGAGATATGCAAAACAATGCCGTTAAAAAAATAATCATTACATAAAAATACTTTTTCATGGAAGATCACCTCTTTTTCTTTAATCAAAATAAATATTTCATTGAATTTACTGTTTAAGGATTTGGAAATCCTTATACCCATCAAAATCAAATAGGAAAAATATTATCGATTTCCAGGTCAAATGTCCCTTGAACTTCGTTGACTTCAACCATATAGGTTCCGGCAGGCAATCCATATACTTCAAGAGGGATTATTTCTTCAAAAGGGGCTATTATTTGAATGCAGACACCGGGAGAACGGTAAGTTGTAATGGTCACGGAAAAATGATAATCTTCCATTTCTTGTGTTATCTGATGAATTTTCGTACAGGGATCGGGGAGATACCCGCTGGCAACCAGGTGAACCTGTACGGGAAATGATTCCAATATCATAATATCAATTTCTTCCACTGTGGCGATATCAATAACAGGTACAAGAGTTAAGCAACCGACCATTAATATCATTAGTAAGAGGAACGAGCTTAATAATAAAATTTTTTTATTCACTTTATTTATCTTATTCATCCTTTTGTAAATTATACAATTTTTTTAAGGAAAAACCCAGCTAAAAACCCATTCATTCTCCTAAATATCTGGCCCGGATTTTACAGGAGTAAAAGTAAAATCCGGGTCTAAATAATTCTTTTTAATTTTTTTATCATTTACTTAAATTGTCTCAGATATTTATTCGGTTTATTAATTTTTTCAGAATTTTTATCCTATTGTTGTTTCACAATAATTATTATTTCCCTCATTGGATTCGATTATTTCATTTAATGAATCAACGGTAATGCACATTGTACAGTCGGGATCATAGCAATTTCCGCCAGCAGGTAAATCTACAGTAAACGTTTTTATAGAACCAGCTAATAGATTTTGTACTGATATTGTCTTTGTTTGCGCTAATCCTGGGTCGCCCTGAATAAAGACTTTAAACGAACCGGCATCAGCCATTCCAACATTTGCAATTGTAAAGGTAGCCGAATTAGTACATAATACTCCCGGTCCCACTATACCGCAATTGACATCAGGGGGATCAAGGCTTAGTACTATCAAATCCGCCTTTGGAGTTGGTGTACAACCTATTATAGTAACAAGGAAAAGAATCAATCCTAAGAATAATATTTTTTTAGACATTTTATACCTCCTTTATAATTTTACCTTTTGTAAAAGAATATACTTCTTTCCTAAACCATCTATCTACCTCTTTTACGTTTCATCCCCTTTTTTATAATTTGTCAATTTCAGGATGATTATTTATTCGCAAGGTTATATCTTTACAAAAATTAAATCGGGTCAACATTATATTGTTTGTATTTTTTGACTAAAAAATGTGTAATATTATCTAATATATTTTATATATAGTAATTACTATATTATTGAAAATAATCCTTTATTTTTAATCATATTTTATTATTTTTTTCCTTATTAAAATATTTCACGCCATCTTGGGAAAAATTCAAAATCGAACAATTCTTAAACCAAGTTAGCGTGAAATATTTGTTAACAATGATTATTTACTATTTTTTATTTTCAAAAATACAATACATACCCTTTCCTTCTTTGGCCATGACAAGACATTGATTACAGGATACACACTTAGTTTTTCCTGTTCTCGTTAATTCCCAATTTTTCACCAATAAAGGTTCTCTGATTAATGGTCGACTAAGTGAAATATAATCCACTTGTTCTTTTTCGACCAATTCTTTTGCAATTTTATAAGAACGGATACCTCCAACCAAAATCAAGGGGGTCATTATTTTTTCTTTGAATAATCTTGCAGCCTCCCGATAATAAGCTTCTTCCTTTGCAGAAAGAATCCTTCCCTTCCTAACAGATTTATATTGACTTCTTTCAAGACTTAAGCTTCCACTCAGTTCTATCGCATCGATGCCGGCTGTTTCCAGCATGGCTGCTATTTTCAACATATCACTTATCTGTAAACCTCCCTCTGTGTAATCTTCTGAATTTATCTTTACCAGTACGGCAAACTGCTGACCCAATTCATTCCTGATTGCCTTAATAATATCCAAAATTAATCTTGTCCTGTTTTTTATATGACCACCATATAAATCTATCCTCTTATTAAAAACGGGTGATAAAAATTGACTTAGCAGATACCCATGTGCGGCATGTATTTGGACACCGTCAAAGCCAGCTTTCTTTGCTCTAACGGCAGCATTCTTAAAATTCCCGGTAATCTTTGCAATCTCTTCAAGAGAAAATTCTGTACAATTTAATCCTTCGACTTGAAGAGAAGAAGGCCCGCAAGACCTGTTCCTGGTAAACTGAATGGGAGCGCGACATCCTGCATGGGAGATCTGCATGATTACCTTGCTTCCTTCACAATGAATTTTTTCCACCATTTCTTTATAACTATCAATAAGAGTGTCATTATCTATACCTAATTGCCTGATACCTGCCTGTCCGGAAGGATTTACATAGGCATGACTGCTTATAATTAACCCTACCTGGCCTTTGGCCAGCTCCACCATTAGATCAGTTATCTGTGAATTACATGAGCCATCCGGATCTGCCAGTCCTTCCCAAGTTGCACTGCGGACAAATCTATTTTTTAATTCCATTTGATTTATTTTTGTTGCTTCAAATAATCTTTTCAACTAACTTACCTGCCTTCATATGTTTACTTTTTTTATTCTGAATTTAATTATTTTAAGCACCAGTGTAACAAACTTGTACACGTGTTGCAATACAATTTTTATTATTTTTTCCGGGGAAATTTTGGATGGAAAAGTAAACGGTTCCAGAATCCCTGTTCCGGAACCGTCTAAAATATTTTTATTTTAGAAATTTAGAAACAAACGGTGAAGTATCTCCGCGACGCAGGAAATGACCGGAAGGACCCTCTCCCAGAAATTCCGAGAACCAGGATTCATGTTCGATCTCTTCATTAAGAATTGCCAG
>Ga0272441_10002444_pt1 | contig 37392 bp, 28 predicted proteins | sample SSMProp6N_FD_193582 | JGI IMG/M metagenome (GOLD analysis project Ga0272441, IMG submission 193582) | Marine sediment archaeal communities from Little Sippewissett salt marsh, Falmouth, MA, United States - SSM-Prop-6N | ecosystem: Environmental > Aquatic > Marine > Wetlands > Sediment ...
CGATCTCATCAGTGCCAACCGTAAGCTGATCCAGGAAACACTATTTAGCACTCGCACTCAGATGTATAAAACAGAAGATAACAAGCCAAAATCGTAATAATTTCTGTGCTTTTTTGTCTTTTTACCCGGCATTTAAGATCAAAGTAACTAAACGTGACCAGTTCCCCCAAAAAAAAATCTCCTTCCAGGCTGCCTCTCGCCCCTAAACCAAAAAATACCAACTCTCTTCCCTTGCCTTCTCAGAATCAGGATAAACTGCTGGATATCTTGATAATCGTTCTTCTCCTGGGCCTGGGCATTTACCAGTCGATATTGTATTTTGGACATCAGGTGGTCCCCAATTCCGATTTCCCCGCCTTTCCCGCCGTTGCTCGCCAACTCCTTTCCTTCCAGCTCCCCGACAGTTTTAAGCGTCTTCCATTCTTGGGGCTTTTACAGGTGGGATTGGCTCACCTTGTTGGTGGCCAGTATCCGGATCTGACCGCCGGTTGGTTGCTCAACGCTATCCTGCATCCCTTGAATCTTGTTTTGTTGTATCTGGTTGCCAAACGTCTTATCCCCCGATCCGCCTTTTTCTTTGCCCTGATTTTGGCAGTCAATCCCTGGACCTTGAACATGCTCACCCAGCCCCTGGTGGAGACTACTCTGATATTTTTCTCCCTGCTGACGTTCTTTTTCCTTTTTCGTTCCTCGCGCTGGTGCTATCTATTCGCTTCAATCACCTCAATTGTCCGTTATGAAGGGGCTGCTCTTATTCTCACGGTTTTTGTCCTCGACCTTATCCTGCGGAAAACAAAAAACCAGCGCCTACGCACATTGGTGTTTACTCTCGCCGCCTCTTTGCCCCTGGCCCTCTGGCTTCTCGGTAATCATTATTCTACCCAGCCGGGTGTGGATAACTATATCAGCCACTTCACCACCGAAAAACACATTGGACTTGACTATTTCAATCTCCTTTGGGAAACCACCTTTATGCCCCTGCTGCAGCTGCCTTCCTGGGTAAAGGCCCTCTTTGTTACTCGCCCGGCAACCCAGGCTGAATTCCTCTCCCTGCAGGACGCTGCCAACAACCTCTTTATTGCAAGTAAGATTCTGGTGGTAATAGGTTTTGTTACCGCCCTGCCCTACTGTTTATACAAACGACAGTGGTACATGTTGGCCCTTTTATTATTCCTGGGCTGTTATGTTTCGGTCCATTCCCTGCGTATGGTCAGCCGTCCCCGTTATTGTTTCCCCATAGCCTGGATTACCCTTTTAATCTGCTTTTACGGTTGGCAGAGTCTCTGGAACTTGATCACCCAAAGAAAAAAATTACCTCCTCAGGTTCTGATCCTCTTGCAGATTCTTTTGGTAATCATTTTGGCAATCTGGTCGATCCTGCTGCTCCAATATCTCCCCCACACCACCCCTTACAGCCAAAGATCCGCTTCCATCCCCTATGTGATTATGGGTGCTGTGGGATTATATCTGATGGCATCCGTACTCCTTTCCCGAACGCGTTATTTAATGAACAATTTCGCCTTGTCTCTACTGATTTGTTTAATGACCATTTCCAACCATTTCATCCTGGTCCGACAGGTTGGCAACGGTAGCCTGGATGCGGAGTTTAAAATGCTGGCCGACTGGTATGTACAAAACGCCCGTCCTGGCGAAAAAATAGTTACTACTCTCCCCCATGTGGTCAGAATCTTCGCCCCCAAAGATGCTCAGAATATTTTACCTCTCTGGGTTATTTCGGGTACCACCTCTAAGGATTTTGTACGTGATTGTTACCGCAAAAAAATTACCTATATCGCCTGGGACTCCCGCATAGGTTCATTACCGAATTATTCCTATTATAAGAAATGGGGTATGGGCCGAATAGATCAGCTCAAAAATCCCAACTCTACCGCCCACTACCAGTTCCTCCAACAGATCAAGATCAATAGTAACAGATATATCAATGTCTTCCGCCTCACCGAACCGCCTATGCCTGCTAAGTAATCAATAGCCAGCCCCTTATCGACTCTCGCACCTGGGGTTAACTAATAAAATATAAATTTGTTCAGCAGGGTATCTGATTTCGACAAATTCCCTTAAATGAGAATTTTTAAAGAAAAACGGGTGCGCAAGAGGCATTTTGTTAATCTATATAGATGAGAGGCCAAATACGATCGCTGCAGGAGTTCAATATTGAGCGAAACTGAAAAGGACCGACAAAAGAAAGTTCTGGAATTACTGGATGCATCCGGCCGGCGTCTGCATGGTCTGCTATATAGGCTGACGCTTTCGGAAGATATGGCTGGCGATCTTATGCAGGAGTTATTTATAAGGTTGTCCCAATCCAGAGGATTTGATAAGGCCCAAAATCCCTTTACCTATGCCCGTCGGGCAGCTATCAACCTGGCCTTTGAAAAACGAAAGAAGTCTAAGGTAAAGCTGCATGGGCTGGATGAAGATTGCCTACCTGAGGAGCAGGGGGCTTCAGCACTGAGATGTATGGTACAGAAAGAAGAAATGGCACAGGTCCTGGAGGTGCTGCCGCGGCTGAACAGATTGGCCAGGGAGGTAATTGTGATGCATTATATTGAACAGGCATCCTATGAAGAAATTGGCCGGCGACTTGGCAAGAAGCCCCAGCATATCAGGTCGGTATCAGCCAAGGCCTTGGCCCGGCTGAGAAAACTATTATCAGGTACGAATCATCAACCCGACAGCCAGGAGTAAATATTATGTCCGAAATCAACGAAAATGAAATTAAAAATCGCCTAAAAGCTCTGGCGAATTTGAAGGCAAGAGACGAAGTTGTCAGCGATGATCTGAAACGGGTAAAACAAACACTAACCAGCCGGAAAGTTGAGCAGGAAACCATACGGTTAAATATCCGGAGGATCATTTTTACCGGTAAGACAGCAAAATATGCCGCGGCAGCAGCTATAATTATTGCGTACTCACTTTTCTTTATGCAACAAGAACCACCTGGAGAAATGCAACCAGAAAAAATCACCCCAACTCCGAGGTTGTCGTCTGATTTGACTACACTTGCTACCCTCACTTTTGCTTACCGGCAGGGTGGGATGAAAATGGTTGATGAAATATTTGACCAAGCCTTGATGATGGCAGAACCACTGCCGGTCAATTCATCAATACATTATTAATTATTTAATACCATCAATAATAATCCAGAAAGGAAATAGTTATGAAAAATATAATTAGAAAAAAAGTATTACTAGTCACTTTGGCAATGTATTTTTGTACGGGCTCTGCTTTTGCCTTGCCCAAAGATCCTGACAATGCAGCTTTATTGTACTATCAAGCATTTTGTGTCTATGAAAAGCCGGATAAAAGCATGAAAGACATGATCGCAGAGTTAGCTAAAGGCTATATCGAACCAAATCCGACAATTATAGAATATATTGAGGGTTGTCGCCCTGCGCTCAAGCTGGCAGAAAGTGCCGCAGAGCTTGATAAGTGCGACTGGGGTATGAAATACTCCGATGGCCTTGAAGGTGAATCCCCGCACGTAGGACAGGTCAAATTTCTAACATACATATTCCTCGCTGATGCAAAGATAGCTCTGGAACTAAAAGATTATGACTTGGCAATTAAGCGATGCCTGACCGCCCGCAAAGTCGGGATAGACCTGGGTTATGCCCCTTTAGCCATCGGCTTTCTGGTCGAAAAAGCTATCACGAGATATACGAACGACTGCATTCAGGATATTCTAACTTGCCATTGTTTGGATTTAGAGACACTGAAATATCTAAAGGCAAAGTTGAATGAACTTGACAGCAGAAGCAAACCTATAACGTATATTATGGAACCCGAACAGGAAGTAATGGCCCTCTATGCAAGCCCGGAAAGAATCCGGGAACTCCTGCCTTATGTTAACCCGGAAAATACGCCTCGTCTTATTAATGCTCCGGAGGACACCCGGAAGTATATTCTTGAGGCCGATGCGGATTTTTGCCGAAGAAATAAAACTTATTACGACCAACACTGGTTCGAGATCTTTGCCACATTGAAACTGCCCTATCATGAAGCATATATAAAACTGAAAGATTTAGGCAAAAAGACCGCCGAAGATTATAAGGAAAATCCCGATGCATTTATTACCATGCTTTTATGTCCCGCAGTCCATAATATTTACAACAGTGGTATTCAGAGCGATACTTACTCGAATGCCCTAAAAACCGCACTGGAGCTTTATATAATTAAAGCCCAAACCGGCAAATTCCCGGATAATTTGCCTCCTGGATCACCTAAAGACCTGTTTAGCGGTCAGGACTTTGAGTATGAAAAGACCACTGATGGATTTATTCTTCGCTGTCAAGTTAAGGATGTGGATAGCGATGAGATACATGAGTATGAATTTAAATAAGATGCATCAAATAATTATCTATGATAACAGGCTGGGCTTTTTAGCTCGGCCTTTTTTTATGGGCTCATACGCCGGTTGGTAAAGACACATAAATTCTTTTTATATAACTAAAACTGGCATTAATTGTCTGATTCGCTTACAATATGACTAACAAGATAAGATAGCTCTTTCAAGACATACACGGAAAGACCCATGAAATATATCTTCGTTAACAGATCAAAGGCAGCATATTCTTTAATATTTCTTTTTCTGTGTTCTACAGCCCAGGCCAGCTTTAGTCGTCCGGATCGAAAACGAATTCTATTCTCCAGAAACCTCCATTATATATATTATACCATGTTATTTTATGAAAAAAATCATCCTGAGATTTTAGTACATCCTGTTGAAGAAATAGAAAAAATAACAACCTTGGCAGGTCCGGATATTAAAAGTTATGAATACAGTGATATTTGCAGGATTGAAAGAGCTGATATGATATCTGATTTTTCACAGTTTATACTATTCCCCTTTGTGGCCATACTGGTCTTTTTCACAATAACAGGTAATATGTTTTCCCGCCGCAGAAGGTTACTGTTGTTTTCAATATTGATTTCACTGGCCATTTTGGCCTTGTTGTGCGCACCTAGTAATATCTTTAAACCTTCACTTCGTAATTACTTATTAATGCCAGAAAAAAGTTTTAAATATGTTAATGATTTTGTCTATGTTCCTGATGTACCGATCGATCCTTCAAAAAAATTAATGCTAGCTTATGAAAAAGAAACACTTGTTCCTGAAGGAAAATATATACATGTTCTTTATAGCGATGGAAGTGTTGACGTTCGGCTTCGGGGCGAGCTGTTCATGGGGCCGGGGGAAAGATGACTGATGAAAATAGCATTGAATAACACGCAGAGATTTATTTTCGCGAGTATTTTTCTCTATTTTTATTCATACTTGCCGTTATCTTATCAAAAAATAACTTATGCAGTAATTTTACTGGTCTCTGCTTTTATTTTCTTTACCATAGGGCAATATATAAAGCGTGTAAAATCGCTACAGGGTTTCAATGTAAAAAATATTAGAGTCGAAGTTGTGACTGTGGTACTTTTACTTCTACTATGGTTAATTAATGCTCTGCCATACCTGTAAAAATTCAATTTGTGGAAACATTGTTACACCGATAATAAGTATTCGGTAGGAAGAAACTAATAAGGGATATTAAAATGAATTTGAGAGAATATTTAGAAAGTCGCAAGATACTACTTTTGGATGGTGCCATGGGTACCCAACTGGACAAGCGCAGTTTGATGTCACGCGGCACGATAAACCTGGATCATCCAGATGCCGTCCAGGATATCCATAAAGAATATTGCCGGTGTGGGTGTAATGCCATAATTACCAACACCCTGACGATGAACCGCATTTATATCGAGACCCATAATGTCGAGGTCGATATCCGCCAAGTAAACACCACCGGAGTCAAATTGGCCCAAGAGGCCGCGGCGGATGGTCAATTTGTCCTGGGCGATATCAGTTCCACCGGCCAGATGCTCGAGCCCTACGGCACCTATAAGGAATCTCAGTTTTACGAGGCGTTTGTTGAACAGGCTGAAATCCTGGCCGAGGCGGGAGTGGATGGATTTATCATCGAGACGGTGTTCGATCTGAACGAAGCCTTATGTGCCCTGCGCGCGTGTAAGGATAAAACGAACTTACCGGTAATTGTTTCGCTGTCGTTTAAAACAGAAGCCGACGGCGGGCGGACCATTATGGGTAATACCGCAGCGGACTGCGCTAAGGAGCTCACCGATGCCGGGGCTGATGCGCTTGGCGCCAATTGCGGCGATCTCGATCCGGAGGAGATGGCGCTGGTGGTGTCTCTGCTTAAATCTGCCACGGCGCTACCCATTGCGGCGCAGCCCAATGCCGGCAAGCCCAAACTGGTTAACGATAAGACCATATTTGAAATGGGCCCGGAGCAATTTGCAGCCGGGGTGGAGAAATGTATAGATGCTGGTGCCACCCTTGTCGGCGGCTGCTGCGGAACATCGCCGCAACACATCCAGGCCTTAGCTGATATACTAAACAAAAGAGATAAATGAATACCAACAAAATTAGATTGCGGCTGGCACATCCCGAAGAACTTTCAACAGTCCTTGATTTTCTAAAAGAAGCAGCACAATGGCTTCAAGCAAAGGGTGTGGACTACTGGCAAGATTGGCACTCGCCTCCACAGAATTACATTGATTCGATACATAATGGTTTCGCTAAAGATGAGTTTTATATCGTCGAGTATGATGAGAAAATTATTGGATGTTTCAGATTGCAATGGGATGACGAATGTTTTTGGGGACAGCAAAAAGCAGATGCCGGGTATATCCATTCCTTCACAATTGCACGACATCTTGCCGGTAAAAAAATCGGGGTGAAAGTGCTTAATGAAATTGAGAGAATATGTCAAAAAAACGGGAAAAATCTTCTCAGATTGGATTGCGGAGCCGAAGCTGAAGGTTTAAGACGATATTATGAACAATATGGTTTCGTTATGGTGGGCACAACCACAGTATCGGATAAAGAATTAACATTATATGAGAAAAGCATCTGTTAATGTCATAAGTTGAATTACTAAATGGAGAGGTAAAGTTATTATCGTGCATAAATGCCATAAGAATATACAACAGAAATGTACCCGAATAATATCAAGACTATTTTTAATCATGCTGATGATAAGTATAGCGGGATGTACCAACTCTGTTGAACTAATTGCGCACCGGGGTGATTCCTATTTAACGCCGGAAAACACGCTGGCGTCGGTTGTCTCGGCCTGGCAAAAGGGTTTTGATGTGGAAATAGATGTCCACCTGTCCGGCGATAACCGCATTATGGTTATTCACGATGCTGATACCAAGCGTACCGCGGGCATCGATTTAAAAATCAATGAGACCGATTCCCAGAAATTGCGTGAGCTGGAGGTGGGTAGTTTCAAAGACGCAAAATATTTAGGAGAAACGATTCCCTTTTTAGAAGAGATTCTCAGGACCATCCCGCCGGGCAGACGACTTTTTGTGGAGATAAAATCCGGCCCGGAGATCCTGCCCTTTCTAAAAATACTGCTGGATGACAGCGGCAAACGAGCACAGATTGTGATTATCGGTTTTGATTTAGAAACCATGGTCCTGGCCAAGCAGCAGATGCCTGATATTCCTACTTACTGGCTAAAAGTACCCGAAAAAGACAAAAAAACCAAAAAGCCGATTCCTTATGACCCTAAATTGGTACAGTTGGTGCAGGACAAAGGCCTTGACGGTTTGGATGTTTATTACGCCGGTATTGACAAGAGATTTATGGATGCCGTTAAGGCTTCCGGGAAAAAGCTGTACGTCTGGACGGTAGATGATGCCGGGGAAGCGAAACGGCTGATCAATCTGGGTGTGGACGGCATCACCACCAACCGACCGGCATGGCTTAAAAATCAACTGTAACTACTGCTTTCCGAGCGGAGCGGAGGACAAACTTCAGGAGGAATGACAGGACCACAGAGGAAGAATAAAGGGATTTTTTAATCGAATTTGAAGGAGTAGATATCTGCATCCTGCAGGCTAAAACGCAGTCGCACTGGTTGACCGGCTAAGGCGCTCAGGTCGGGATTGTTCTTCCAGTTGACAGCACGCTCTACGGTATCGCCGTAAAGTTCAACGCAATCATCCAGAGCAAAATCCGGAATTGGTTGACCGTTTTGGTCCTGGATTTCGACGCGCAGGGCCCCCGCGGAGGAAGTGGCAAAATTAACAAGTAATAGCTTGCCTTTAAAAGTCACTAATGGAGTAATAACCTCACCCCCAGCTATAGGTGCGTGGATGGAAGCAAAACCATCCAGACGCAGCGTATAACGGCGCAGTTTATGGGGAGAATCGAGGCGGATGTTCTCCGAGACATACAGGGACAATACCGAATCGGCTCCCCGTAAATTGGACTGTGTTTCAACGAGATGCCACGCAACTGCATTAGTACCATACATCCAATTTCCAGCTCTTTCCGGTCCCGGAGGTAAAAAGGTATCGGGTGCCAGATCGAAATGAATCCCGTCACGGCTGGACATCAGGGTCGTATCGGTTATGGCGGTTCCCATACGGAATAAAGCCTGCGACTTTATCTTGCGCTGCTTGAGATCGGGGAGCTGCTCCAGAGCAGCCGTCCAGCCGCGATCATCATACATTAAGGGAAAGCCCAGGTAGATCTGCTTGGCGCGGTAATAGGGCTTGATGACATTGGTATAGAACTGGGCATGTGGCTTACGGTTGTATTGCAAAAAAACACCTTTGCTCCAGTTAAAAAAATCAGGTGAGGTAGCCATCTTGATATCGCGTATGTTATTATGAAAACATCTGTAATAAGCCCTATACTCCCCTTGGGCCTCATCCCAAAAGGCTAGATTTTGGGAATCCATATTACCGTCTTCTATCATGCCGTATTCTTGCAGTTGGGTCCAATGAATGCCATCCGCTGATTGAAAGGGAATCAGCCCCCTCCAGCGGCGACCGTCAATTATCACTTCTTTCCCCCGGCGGGGGCCGCGGCCCACAGCCTTATACCTGGCAGCGGGATCGCATTTAGGATTGTTGTCCTTGAAAACGGCAAGATTGTGTGAACCCACTCCTTCCAGGACGATATTGTTTTCCTTGGAGCCGTTAAATTCAACGAGTTCCAGGTTGGGTCTCGTCCAGTGAGTCCCATCACAACTTTCAGCATAACAGATATACTGCTGGTGCGGAGACTTGACCTTTTTGCCCTCAATCTTAAAGGAATGGGCCCGGTAATACATCCGATACAGATCATCGTCCCGGAAAACGGTGAAATAACCACAGCTATTACCTTCCCAGGGCTTGTCGAAAACCATAACTATTTCGCGGTCAACCGGGTTATGATATACCTGACGTGCAGCGCCCTGCAATCGATCTATCATAAATCCATCGATGAACAATTCGCGACGGTTTTCCAGACTGATAGATTCAGCTCCCGTTATCCCCGCCATACCTAGTAAATAAACAACTAAGCATAATATACGCATTGCTGTTGACCTTTCAATAAATTACCAGAAGTACAACATAGGCGAAATCCATCCTACACAATAAGGACAAATTAAAAAACCAAAAAGATGAAATAATTACGATAAAACAGTAGAACTTGCTTGCGCGAGAAGGGGAGGAACTTGTCAGAGTTGCTTAGAAGATCTTTTTACGGATGTGGCAGTAGGGGGATTGGCCATTTTTGAAGTAGTAATCTTGATGGTATTCTTCCCCGGGCCAGAAGGTGCCCGCCGGGGTGATTTCGGTTTGGACGTGGTAACCTTTTCTGATCAGATTGTCCTTTATCCCTTGGGCAATATTTTTCTGCTCCTCATTGACATAGAAGATAGCCGAGCGATATTGCGTGCCGACATCGGGTCCCTGTCGGTTCAGTTGGGTGAAATCGTGAGTTTCAAAAAACAGTTCGACTAATTGTTCATAACTGACTTGGCAGGGATCATATATTACTTCCACTGCCTCGGCGTGCCCGGTGCGGTCGGTACATACCTGCCGATAGGTGGGATTATTAACATGCCCGCCGGTATAACCTACCGTGGTGGCCAGGACGCCGGGGACCTGCTGCAAATAATATTCAGTACCCCAGAAACAGCCCGAAGCAAAGATCGCCCGTTCAGTCTTGGGTTTATCAGCAGGAGTGAAATCCAGCGAAAGGGAGTTAACGCAATAGCGGGTGTTTTTAGGCGTGAACCTTTCGCCCTGGAATACATGCCCCAGATGAGCGTTACATTTCGCGCAGAGAATTTCCGTACGCATGCCGTCTGCATCTCTCTGCCAGCGCACGGCATCTGGGATCTGATCATCAAAACTCGGCCAACCGCACTCGGATTTGAACTTGGAAGAAGACTCAAACAAAGGTGCCCCGCAGCGTTTGCAGGAATAGATTCCGTTTTCGAAGTGCAAATTATATTTCCCGCTAAAGGGAGGCTCGGTACCTTTGTCGATAATAATACGTTTTTCCTGATCAGTGAGCTTTCGGTACATTGGTTTATCCTGAGTATTAGAAGCGGTCTTATCAACCAACATATGTGCGACAAAAAATGATATTATGCTCACACATACAATTTTAATAGTTAAACTCAAGGTCATGGTGAATTTCCTTCCGTCTCAGGCTTGGTTAGAGGTTCTCTGCAGGATTTGTTAAATTATAGCACTGTTGGGGTATGCAAAGTCAAGACCCCCCTAAACTCAACCTGCCCGGGCGAATACCCCATATGCTGTAGCATTTTATTATGACGCTGACTTTGGCCTACCACCGGTCAAAAAAGTTCGTGAATAAAACAGACTCCCAGTTAAAATAGGGCGGGAATAGTTGCTCAGGACAGGTATATGGGCCTGATCCTGTTTTTATTTAATGCTGGGCGCTGTTTCAGGTTCCCGGCCTAAAGCAAGAAAAATACAAGAGAATGACATGTCTGGTGAAGTAGTAGAGTTATGTCGGCAGATGGTGGGGGCGGCCAGTGTGAATCCCCAAGATAAGGATTGTCTCGAAGAGCCCTACGGTGAGAGCCGGATGGCGGCCTTGGTGGCGGGGTGGCTGCGGGAGGCGAAGCTGGAGCCTCAGGTGCAGGAAGTGAGTCCCGGACGAGAGAATGTGCTGGCGGTTGCCCAAGGTAAGGACACGAGCAAGACCCTGCTTTTATGCGGGCACATGGATACAGTGGACGTCCAGGATATGACGATCGATCCGTTCGATCCGCAGATTCGCGACGGACGAATTTACGGCCGCGGCGCTTGCGATGACAAGGGACCGCTGGCGACGCTGATGATCGCGTTTCGCGACCGGGTGCAACAAGGCGATTTACCATGTAACCTGGTCCTGTTGGCTTCCTGTGGAGAAGAGTATGAGCTTAACGGAGCGAGATATTGGGCCAAGCACTGCTCCGGTGATTTGGCCGGAATAGTTATTGCCGAGCCGACCCGGCTCGATGTGGTAGTTGCCCACAAGGGAGTAGCGCGGGTGCACTTGGTTACGCGCGGTAAGAGCGCCCATAGTTCCATACCGGAATTAGGTAAGAATGCAATCTATATCATGGGGCGAGCTTTGCCGGTAGTGGAGGAGTTTGGGAAAAAACTGGCGGCCCGGCCGGCACATCCACTCTTAAATACAGAGACCCTCTCGGTTACCATGATTCAAGGCGGACAGCAGATCAATGTGATACCTGATAAATGCACTGCAAATATAGATTGGCGGATTCTGCCGGGCAGACAACCTGAAAAGTGCCGAAAGGAATTGGCAGCGGCGCTGCGAGAACAATTGAAAGAATCGGTAGAAGTGGAGATGATCAACGCCTATGAATCAATGGAAACATCCGCCCAGCATCCTTTGGTAAAGGCCCTGCTAAGGGCTGGTGACAAGGCCACCGGTAAATGCCAGCCCATTTCAGTAGGTTATGCAACCGACGCCAGCGCTTTTACCCACCTGGGTATCCCCACCCCGATTTTTGGTCCTGGTGACGGCAGCCAGGCACACACTCAGGATGAATATATCGACATAGAACATCTGGAAAAGGGGTTGGCCGCCTATCACGAATTTCTACAGGGTGATTGGGGTATATAAAATAGGTAACATTGCCGTGTTTTTTGGGGAATTTGCAAAAATTCAGGTTGAAATAATTCAGATGAAGGTCCTATAATCACTAAAGATGTGGTTTTTTACATTAGCAGGGAGCTGATTCTGTCAGAATCAATACACGTAGCTGGGAAATGCCATTATATTTAGGACGTTTCCCAGGCATTCAGCGAAAGGAGATTGATATGAGAAGCACATTTCTATCCATGTTAACTATTGCCTTGGTTCTTGCTGTTAGCGGTTTTTGCTCGGCGCTGGAATATGAAATTTACGATCTGGGAGAAATTTCTACTTTCGGGGATTTCGCGTTAAGTATCAATGACTCCGGTCAGGTGGCGGGGACCAGTACTGACTATAGCGCCTTCGTATGGGATCCGTGTTCACAAATGCGAGATTATATTACCGGCGGAGAAGATACGGACTGGGCCAATGATCTAAACGACGACGTACTGGTAGTAGGAGCGGAAATGGATGCTTCATTCATCAATACCTATCCGTTTTATTGGCAGGAGGGGATGGGCAAAACATTGTTGCCGACATTGACACCTCAAACTAATGGAGAAGCTCTGGGAGTTAATACTGCTGGAGTAATTGCTGGTTATGTGTTTAAGGCCGGCAGTGAATCTCGTTTTACCATTGCTTCCCTTTGGAAGGAAGGAACAGCTGGCAAGGAAATTTTTACTATCGACAAGCTGGATGCTGAAGACAACTTCAATGTTGCCACAGCTATCAATGACTCAAATCAGGTCGTGGGATATTCGGGCAATTTGGACGCCGATCGAAAAATGGCCTTTATCTTGGAAGAAGGACAAATACCTCTTGCTCTGCCCTTACCAATAGGTCATATCGCTGCCGAGGCCCATGCTATCAATAACGCTGGTACGGCGGCGGGATATTCCGTAGCGGAAATTGTTGCACCCGAGGCTGCTGAGGCGGTTTTATTGAGTATTGACGGAGTAACCGAAGCGGTTGTTTGGCAGGCAGGCGGTGTAATGACCCTGTTTGCTGAAGGTATCGAAAGCTGGGCCGCGGGGATTAACGATGCCAATCAAGTCGTAGGAACATTTATAGCTACTGAAGGTCCTCGCGCCTTCCTTTGGGAAGAAGGGGTGATGGATCCCAATTTGAATAAGTTACTCCCGGCAGGGTCAACCTGGATACTGGAGGAAGCCCATGATATTAACAATTCGGGCTGGATTGTAGGCCTGGGCATCAATCCGGACCAGCAAGCTAATCATGGCTTTTTATTAGTTCCTAGCGAGGATGGGGAGGAAGAAACAATTCCTGCTGTCGTTGAGATTACTCCAAAAACCGTAAATCGCAAAAGTAACAGTAAATGGATTACCGTATTTATCTATCTGCCCGCTGAGTATGATATATACGACATAGTTACCACCAGTATTCTTCTAAACGGTACAGTCGAAGCGGATAAAACAGTTGTGGATGAAGGAGAGAGTCGTTTACTTATTAAATTCCCCGGCGACGAAGTAAGAGATTTACTGAATATTGGTGACAATACCCTGACTGTAACGGGAGATATTGTCGGAGATATGCAATTCGAAGGCAGTGACACTATTCGCGTAATTAAATAGGATATTTCATTCCGTCTCGTAGCTGATGATGGTATGGATGGGATACTTGGAGAGTTTGTCTCGGCCGTTGAGAAATGCCAGTTCGATCAGGAATGAAACTCCCACGATCTCACCGCCGAGTTTTTCCACCATTGCGCAGCAGGCCTGCATAGTCCCACCAGTTGCGAGCAGATCATCCACCATCAGAACCCGCCGACCGGGCTGAATCGCATCGGCGTGCATTTCCAGTTTGTCTCTGCCATATTCCAGTTCATATTCCTGCGCGATAGTCTCGGCAGGCAGCTTTCCCGGTTTACGGACTGGCACAAATCCGCAGTTCAACTCCCGCGCCGCCAGCACCCCGAATACAAATCCTCTACTCTCGGCCCCCACGACCAGTTCCACATTTTTATCCCGGTACGGCTCAGCCAGCGCCTTCCCTGCCTGCTCCAGTCCTCGAGCATCAGCTAACAGCGGCGTGATATCTCGAAATACAATCCCCTTTTTGGGAAAATCAGGTACATTTCGGATAAGCTTTACCAATTCCTCAGCGAGATAAGACTCGTTGGTTTGAGACATATTTTTCACCTTTGTCGATTCATTATACTGTTTTATAATCAATTTGAAAAATGCATTATAATCACCGGCCAAACAGGGCACAACCATTCTGTTAAATTTTTAGGTGTTTTTCCTGGTCCGATTAGTCTAAATTATATTGAGTATTGATTCTCGTCTTAGACACCTGTTGTCGCCGGTTAAAGAAAGGACTGTGTAATATGAATAATAAGGCAGACGTAATTCGGTTTTTCATAATGATTATTATCGCCATGTTATCCAGTTGTGTTCAGGTCCCCAAAGACAAGCTGCAAAACCCTTTGGATCCACCGCCCACCGCCCTGCGGTGTAACCTGCAAATGTCTCCTGTTGGCATAGATACCACCCGGCCGAACTTCGGCTGGCAACTGCTTTCCCCGCGCCGGGGTATGAAACAATCTGCCTGGCAGCTAATGGTCGCATCTTCTCTCGAACGGTTAACCGCCGGTGATCCGGATATGTGGGATAGCGGACGCGTCATCTCTGCTCAATCCCAATACATTAATTATCAGGGCAAAGATTTGCAATCCTCCCAACGCTATTATTGGCGAGTTCGGATTTGGAACGAAAAGGGCACTTCAACCTCCTGGAGCGAACCTTCCTCATTTGTAACGGGTATCCTGGCGCCTCACGATTGGCACGCCTTCTGGATTACCGCCCAACGCACCGACAAAGGTCCTCTACCCCTTTTTCGCAAGGAGTTGCAACTTAATAAAAAGGTTGCGCAGGCAGTGGTACACATATGCGGCTTAGGCCATTACGAATTGTGCATCAACGGTCAGCGGGTGGGCGATAATCAAATAGACCCCGGCTGGACCAACTATCAAAAAACCTGCTTATACAGCTCTTATGACGTGACAGATATTCTCCGCCCCGGCGCAAACGCCCTCGGTGTAATGCTTGGCAATGGCATGTACAATGTACCCGGTGGCCGCTATGTAAAATTCTTGGGTACGTTCGGACTGCCTAAGTTGATTTGTCAGTTGCACCTTACCTTCGCTGATGGCTCAACCGAGATAATAAAATCAGATGAAACCTGGAAATTCTCCCCCGGACCAATCCTATTTACGTGTATCTACGGCGGCGAGGATTACGATGCCCGCCGCGAACAACCGGGCTGGGACCAGCCTGGTTTTGACGAGTCCAAATGGCATAACGTTACTCTCTGCCGCAGCCCCGGCGGTAAACTGGTGGCTCAATATGCCCCGCCTGTCAAAGTAGCCCGGTATCTTCCGGGTAAAGTGCTTGGCCGTCTTGATAACGGACAATTGGAAATTGATTGTGGCCTTAACCTCTCCGCCCGTCCCGTTGTCAAGGTAACAGGACCTGCCGGCAGCCAGCTTACAATTTATTGCGCCGAAAAACGCGGCCAGCCCTGGACGTATAACGGCGGACACTCTTGCACTTATACGCTCAAAGGCCAAGGAGAAGAAGTCTTTCGCCCCCGCTTCACCTACTTCAGTTTTCAGTACCTCTACATTGCCGGTGCTGATTGGAATGGCTCAGAAGATAAAAAACCTGATCACCCCTTACTGCTTGAAGTCGGCAGCGAATTTCTTACCAGTTCTGCCCCTGATACAGGAGGATTCGAATGTTCAAACAAGTTATTTAACGAAATCGACGCCATGGTTGATCGATCCGTGCGGAGTAACCTGCAAAGCATCTTAACCGACTGTCCTCACCGCGAGAAACTCGGTTGGCTGGAAGTATCCCACCTGATGGGCCCTTCGATTATGTATCACTATGATGTACAGCGTCTTTATCGCAAGATATGCCGCGACACCAGCGAAGCGCAGCTTGACAATGGTCTGGTTCCCGATTTCGCCCCGGAATACACCAGATTAAAAGGAGGATTTTTCGAGTCACCGGAATGGGGCAGCGCCTGTGTGCAGTTGCCCAAATTACTGTACGAATGGTACGACGATACATTAATTCTTAAACAGCAATATGATACTATGACCCGCTACACACGCTATTTAGCTCAAACCAGAAACGATCAGGGCCTGGCCAAACCCGGTTTAGGTGACTGGTATGATTGGACCGCCGAAAAAAGTCACGCTGGCGCATCGCAACTGACTCCAGTCGAACTGCCCGGCACGGCATTTTTATATGATAACGCCCGCTTCCTGGCCCAGGTGGCCCGGCTGCTTAACCAAGACACCGACGCCGCTGAATTTGAAGACCTCGCCCAACAGGTAAGGCATGATTTTATAAAGGCATATTATCAACCTGATGAAAAATCAGTTGCCACCGGCTCCCAGGCCTCGTTGGCTACCGCTCTTTATTATAATCTGGTCCCGGAAGAAGACCGCCTGCAGGTGTTGGCCAATTTGATTGATAATCTCGAAAAGGCCCAATACCGCCAGTCAACCGGTGAAGTATGTTTTCGTATGCTGGTACAATGCCTCACCTACGCCGGACGCTCTGACGTTGTATATCGTATGATCAATCGCACCGATCCGCCCGGCTACGGCAATATGCTCCGACTCGGCTATAAAACCCTTTCGGAAACCTGGGACAAGGCCGGCTCTTCGATGAATCATTGCATGTTCGGCCACATACAGGAGTGGTTCCAAAAATCAATTTTAGGTATCAGTCAAGCACCGGATTCTCTCGGTTTCCGGTATGTACTCCTGCGTCCGGAACCTGTAGGTGATCTGAACAGGGCCTCGGGCTATTACGACAGCATACACGGGCGAATTGTGAGCAATTGGGAAATCGAACATAACATTTTTCATTGGCGGATAATCATTCCCGCCAATACCTCCGCCGAAGTGTATGTGCCCACCTGTGCTTTCGATAAGATTACTGAAAGTGGCCAACATGTTACGAAGTCCCCAGGGGTGAAATTTTTACGCATGGAAGCGTCTTCGGACGTAACACCCTCTTTTCCCCGTGCAGTTTTTGCCCTTGGCTCTGGTGCATATCAGTTCAGTTCCGTTTTAAAGGAGTAACCGCAGATTTGATGCATTAAGGTTAAAAAAAAGCCTCTTTTTATTAGAGACCCTTGATTTTCAAGTTTATTTCGACGACTTGTTAGTTAGTCATCAATGGTGAGTATTTCGTTAAGTTTATCCAGTGCCTCTTTTTCAATTTGACGGACGCGTTCGCGTGTCAGACCGATCTTTTTGCCGATGTTTTTCAAGGTCATGGGCCCATCACCATCTAGGCCGTAGCGTAAGCGCAGAATTTCAGCTTCTCGTTCATCGATCTCGTCCAGCAGCCGGAAAATGGTATGCAACTCGTCCTGATTGAAGACTTTCTCTTCCGGACGAGGCGTACGCTCGTCTTCGAGCAGTTCGTTTATGGTCATGGAATCGTCAGTTGCCGGCATCTGACTCGGTGAGCTGAATGCCTTGACCGCCCGGCGGATAATCTTTAATTTCCGCGGCGTGACCTTCAGCTCCTGCCCCATCTCCTCCAGCGTTGGCAAACGCCCCAGTTCATCTTCCAGCTTCATGGCTGTCTGTTTCCAGCGGGCAATCATTTCCACCATATACGCCGGGATGTGGATAGGCTGCACCGCGTTTATCAGCGCCCTTTTAATTGCCTGTTTAATCCACCACGAAGCATAAGTACTGAACCGTGAGCCGTGTTCCGGATCGAAACCCTCTATTGCGCGTAAGAGCCCCAGATTACCTTCCTCAATTAGATCTGCCAGAGGCATCCCCCGTTTACTGAACTTCTTGGCAATATTGACTACCAGGCGCAGGTTGCTGCGGATCATTTTATCCCGGGCAACAGGATCACTGTTGTGGATGATCCTCCGGGCCAGTTCCTTCTCTTCTTCGGCCGAGAGCAGGGGGGCAGAGTTTATCTCTTCCAGATAAAGATGTAATGTCGATTCCACTTTTTCCTTCTCCTGGTCGATACCGATTCAGCTTCTCAAGTAATGACTTGTAGCAAAATTCTTGAGCAGGCCTCTTAATATTGAAACCACCTCTAAAAATACCCGGTAGGATGGGCTTCAGCCTTTGCAGTTGCTGTTCAATTACTTACTCTCTGCAGGGGCCTCGCCTTGGGCATACCCCTTACAGGCGCAGTCATCATATCAATATTAGTATCGGCTCTGGACCTATGGTTGATTTAACAGAATCACGACCTCGCCTGAGCAACTCGCTAATCCTGCTTATTATCGGAATCCTGATCATCTTCTCCAGGATCAATTTGCGATGTCGCGTTTTCTTCCTGGACTTCGAGTGATTCGTCAGCGGGTTCGGCCTTAACTGCCTCCAGTTTGATATCTGTTCCTGCTACCTCTTCCTCTTGAGGTTTGACTTCAGGATCAGATTGCTCTGTGGTAACCTCCGGCTCGATGGCCTCTGCTTCAGTTACTTCGGCTGGGGTTTCGGTTTCCGCCTCAGACGCCTGCTCATCCTGAGGTGCCTGCCGCTGGAAAATGGATGAGTCAATAATGTTGGTACCCAGTCCCACCGCTCCGTCTAATCCACCGCGCTGAGCCGGTCGCTCGGTTTTTTCCTGTGCCTCTTCGGCCGCCCATTGCGCCCGTTTAAGTGACAGCCCGATCTTGCGCTCGTCAGTATCCACCCGGAGAATTTTAACCTCTACGTTATCGCCGACTTTCACTACATCCTGCGGACCGGCTACCTTTTCATTTGACAACTCTGATACATGTAGCAATCCTTCCAGATCGTTCTCCAACTCGATGAAAACACCAAAGTTAGTAAGTTTCGTAACCGTACCGCGGATAATCTGACCGGGGATATATCTTTCCGGAATAGCACGCAACCAGGGATCTTCGGTCATCTGTTTCAATCCCAGTGCCACCCGTTGCTTCTCCTGATCCACCGATAGGACGATACATTTAATATCCTGTCCTTTCTTGAGTATCTCGCCGGGATGATTGATCTTCTTGGTCCAGCTCATATCCGAAACATGCAGCAACCCGTCAATCCCCTCTTCTATTTCTATAAAGGCCCCATAGTTAGCCAGATTGCGGATGGTACCTTCCACAATGGTGCCGGGCGGATATTTATGCACTACCTGCATCCAGGGGTTCTCCGAGAGTTGTTTGACTCCCAGTGATACTTCCTGTTTGGCCGCATTCACATCCAACACCACAACATCGACTTCCTGGCCGACGCTGAGCAGTTCGCTGGGATGGTTTATACGTTTGGTCCAGCTCATTTCACTGATATGGACCAGCCCCTCGACCCCTTCCTCCAGTTTTATAAACGCCCCGTAGTTGGTGATATTGACCACTTCGCCCTTGACCACACTGTTGATGGGATAGCGTTCTTCTGCCGATATCCAGGGGCTCTCGGTCTTTTGCTTGAGTCCCAGTGCGATCTTTTCCCTTTCCCGGTCGATGCTTAATATCTTTATCTCGATTGCCTGATCGAGTTTGACTATCTCTGAAGGATGGTTGACCCGGCCCCAGCTCATATCGGTTATATGCAGCAGACCGTCCAGCCCGCCCAGATCGACGAACGCCCCAAAGTCAGCGATGTTCTTGACCACTCCTTTACGTATCTGACCGACCTCGATGTCTTCCATCAAATCATTTTTCGCCGAAGCCCTGTTCTTTTCCAACAGCTTACGACGGGAAACCACGATATTGCGTCGTTCCTCATCGATTTTAAGAATAACGGCCTCCATATCCCGCCCGATAAATTCAGCAATATCGTTAGGTCGGCGAATATCCACCTGCGAGGCCGGCAGAAAAACTGGCACGCCCACATCCAGCAATAGTCCGCCTTTGATACGCCGGGTAACTTTACCTTTTATGGTATCCCCTTCTTTATGCGTTTCCAGAATTCTCTCCCAGCCGCGGATCCGATCGGCCTTGCGTTTGCTAAGCTGCACCAGCCCACTGTCCGACTCCACCGCTTCCAGAAACACTTCTATGGTATCACCAATGCGAATTTCACTGGGATCGTCAAACTCATGAGTGCTCACGGCCCCTTCACTTTTCAGGCCTACCTCCACAATGACATCGTCGCCGATGTTATTGACTATAGTGCCCTTAAGTATCGCCCCGGGCTTCAAATTGCTCATGGTCTTATCGATCATGGCCAACATATCTTCCTGACCCTGGGTACTCAGGGCCTGGCTTACATGTTGCTCAACTTCTGCATCGTCAATTTCAAATTCTCTAAAAATACTTTTATCTACCATAAAACCAATCACCTTACCTGCTGGTATCCTGCTGCCGTTTAAAAATGCCAACCCGCTTACTTACAATTCTTGGGATAAACTCGGGTCCGTCAGATTAAACTCTGCCCTCTCTAAAAAGGCACAGCCACCCAACTCATTTATTTACGAAATGACAGACTACCAGAAGGGTACCTTATTTGGGGCCAATAGGCCTTTTTCCGGATCGCCGCCTTTAATCCGGGGCCGATGTTTAAATTAGCACAAGGGTTCAAACGCCAAACTTTCGGCTGATTCCTTCCCTCGCACATACCTTTGCTTCTCTACAGATCTGTTATTAGAACCGATAACTCGCACCCCGTCAACCATTTATTTCACAAAATCACAGCCAAATCAGCCTATTTAGCAATATCCTCCCCCCTGTAAAATAGGCTGATTTTCCCGCTTTACGACTTCCCGCCTGCCAGTTTTATAATTGCTATGGAGAGTTAAATCCCTTACCCAGAATCACTTACGTCTTTGTCTCCTGATATTACGCTTGTTTGTTTCCTTCCCTTTGGCCCAAAGCGTTATTAATATTGGTGATGGCTTCGTCGATTTCAGCCTGCGACTTAAAACCTATAGTCACGGCATCCACGCACCCCAGACCCATGACAAAATTGATCGAATCCCGCCTTTTCTGCGCATCCTGGAAGTTACCATTGCCGATTAGTTTCATGCCCAGAATCCCTTTCCCTTGATCATGCATTTTTTGCAGGTGCTGCACCACTTCCTTTACATTACCTGGTTCGGACGCCTTGTTCTTCAGATTGTCCATGCTCTCTCCTTCATGGTTAATGCGCACCAGCCGCACATCTCCCCAATCGGTTGCGCTCGTTGCCCTAAGTGCCGGCAACCCGTGCTGAGACACCCCCGTGGCCCGGATAATCTTTTTTTCCTTGGCTATATCCAGCAATTCGCGCAGGCGCTTCCGCTCCTCTACCCAGTCATGCGTACGTTGGCAATGGATCAACAAGACATCAAAATAATCCGTTCCGACCTCTTTACGAAACCGGTCGATCTCCTTGAGCGGATCATCCGACCTGCCCGCCCATATCTTACACAATATCTGTAGCTTCTCCCGGTCCAGCCCCTTAATAGTCGGCTTTATCATCTCATGCAGCCCGTCATAGTTATCCGCGGTATCAATAAAGGTAATCCCCCTGTCAATGCCATACCGGATGAGCTTAGTAAATTTTTCCTGCCCTAATTCCCGCTGAATCCGCCCTCCTCTGCTCCCCGTCCCCATACCCATGCGGCAGATTTTTACCTTGGAGTCCCCCAGCGTCACCAGATCGGTAGCGGTGGGCTTAGCTGGTTTATTTACCACCATTTCAGAGGCCATCAGTTTCGGCCCCGCCAGCACCGCAGCCCCACCGGCCGCCACACTACCCAGAAACTTCCGCCGCGTAATTTCATTCAAATTATTCATAATCAGACATCCTCCACAAGGTACTTTATATCTTTACATTATAGCAACTGATCATATCCCCAGGCAAGTCGGAGAATTGACTGGCTGTAAAGCAGTAAGAAAATATCGATTGCCCTTTATAATACAACTGTATTGAAAATCTTCACGCAGACTTTTGTGCGTGCTTTACAAACTTATTTGTTACTGACGGGTTGAGTGGGCAAAGTCAGGGTGAAGGTGGCGCCTTGAGGCGGGTTGTCGGTTACGGTTATCGCAGCGCCGATTATCTGAGATAGTTCCTTGACGATGGCTAGTCCCAGGCCGGTACCGGAATGGGCCCTGGTAACCGAGCCGTCCAGTTGCAGAAACTTATCGAAGATCTTTTCCCTGTTCGCCGGATTAATTCCCGGCCCCGTATCGGTAATAGAAATCCGTACAAATCTGCCTGCTTCCTCACCGCCATCAGCCGCCGTTTCCTCTTGCGTACTTGCTTTTGCTTGCATAGTCGTCGCCCCTTGATTTTCCCTCGCACCCCGCACGCCCGACACCCTTTCCCCTTGATGTATCATTTCTTCAAGCGCCGTAACCTCTTCCGCGCTCCCGGAAGTTAAAGTATCGTCATCCAGCAGATAAGCCATAATGCTTATCTTCCCCTTTTCCGGCGTGAACTTGATGGCATTGTCCAGCAGATTATATAATATCTGCTGCAGCTTGGCTGGATCCGTTTTTATCAGAGGTAGTTTCTCCGTAATGTTGATATTAACTGCAATATCTTTCTTCTCATACAACGGACGCGTAAAGTTGACCAGGGCTTCGACAATGTCGGACAGAGAGCATTTCTCCCACATTACCTGAACCTTGCCCGCCTCGATCTTGGCCAAATCCAGCAGTTCATTGATGATCTTAAGCAGTAGCTTACCCGACTCCAGTACGTTCATCGCATAGCGCAGGGACTTGTCATCCTGACGGTCCCGGGCCTGCTCTGACAGGATTTCCGTAAAGCCGATAATGGCATTCAGGGGCGTACGCAGTTCGTGGGAAACATTGGCCAGAAATTCACTCTTTAATTTGTTGGCTTCGAACAGCGCTACGTTCTTAGCCTCCAGCTCACCCAAACGCAAATCCAGCGCCCGATTGCTTTCCCGCAGCCGATCATGCGCCAGCTTCAGTCGCAGTAGCATCTGATGAAAAGCCTCCGCCATCTTCTCGTATTCGTCTCCCGTTTTAATATCGGAGGTGATGTTCAAAGCATCCTGCCAGGCTGATTGGGTGGGTTCGATTTGATCTTTAGCACCCTCACTCACAGCCTTGGATGCCTCCGTGGGTTCCAGCGTAACCTTGTCGGCTGCTTCCCGCAGCGACCGCACCGGCCGCAGGATAAAACGCTGCGTTATCAGATAAAATGTAATCACTGCACAAATACAGGATAGCAACCCCCCCGAAAGAATAAATATACGATTGAACAGCAGTGTTGTACCTGTCTGACCGGCCGGAACAACTACGGAGATAACTCCTATCAACTGTCCTTCAGAAAAAGACAAGGGACCTTTCTTGGTATTCTCTTCCGCTGCTGTGGTTTCCGGTGGAGCGGGAACATGGCAGCCCCCCGCCAGACAAGAGGCCTCCGCCCTTACCGCCCGCAGATACCGGGCCGGTTCCTTCCCCTCGGTTATGACAGTCGAACTTTCGGCGTTCGAACCATCATCTGCCTTGCCTGCTCCGTTGAGTTCTTGCTGTCCCCTTAACGTATACTGTAATTCAAAAAATTCATTCTGCTCAGGATTTTTGTGAAAGAATTTAACCCCGTGGCGAAGATAATTATCTTTAGCGGCCAACTCCTTAGGCAGCTGCGCAAGATTGTCGGCTGTTTCCTTGCCCACCGGTTGCTCCAGCAGAATCCAGCGCGTTATGGGCCTCGTGGAGATTTCTTCCTCTTCGGATTTCAATGAAGGAATTTGATCGGTTGCCCCCAGTTCTATTGCGATACGGAAGTGATTTTCAAAAACACGATCGGCCTCCGCGATAGCCAGCTCTCGCTTACCCTGCGCCACGAGTTTGTCCATCCACAGATACGGAATAAACATCCCCGCCGAGATAATAATCAGGACTGCAATTGCAAACCCGATTCGGCACTTGGCCGCCAATGAGAAAGATAGCCGATACCACTTGGACAACTTTGTTTTCCTTTTGCGTATTGGAGCAACTGATTTTGACAAACAATATTATACGCGGTAATCAGCCGAGAACAAGTGCGCCCTATCCACTCCCGATTTGCAATAAACCCAATTACACCTGACGCCTATGACGCCAGCGGTCCAGTGCCACCGCCGCGATAATAATCCCACCCGTAATTATCTCCTGTACCCAGTTGGGCAGTCCCATCTGCGAGCACCCCGAAGCGATTACCGTAAGTATCAACGCGCCTACCAAGCTGCCCAGGATCGATCCTTCTCCTCCGGCCAGACTTCCGCCCCCGATGACCACCGCCGCTATCACATCAAGTTCCAACCCGATAGCCACCGTTGGATCACCTACCGTCAATCGTGAAAACTGCATTAATCCCGCCAGCCCTCCGAACGCCCCGCAAAGGGTATAAATAGTTACTTTCACCCTATCCACCGCCACCCCGCACAACCGGGCTGTTTGTTCGTTGGAACCCAGCGCAAACGTGTGCCTGCCCAATCGGCTGTAACGCAAAATCACCGCCACTAGAATCGCCAGCCCGATCAGCATCCATACCCCCACCGGCACCAGCAGCCAGCTTTGATCTTTAGATAGCGACGCCAGCAGATCATCCGTCCATCCTAATAGTGACGGTTCGACATCGATTTTTTGTTCGCGCCCGATTCCCTTGGCCGCCCCCCGGATAACCAGCATCATCCCCAGCGTCACTATGAAGGGCACAACCTTTAAACGTGTGATCAGCAATCCGCTCAACAGGCCAAACACCGCGCAGACCGCCACAGCTAAGCACACCGCTGGCAGCGGCCCGAATCCCACACTATTCAACAGCCACGCAATCACCACCGTCCCCAGCGCCACCATCGACCCGATTGAAAGATCGATCCCCCCCGAAATAATTACCAGCGTCATACCCAGCGCCGCCATCCCCACAATCGTCGTCTGCCGCGCAATCGTCTCCAGGTTTCTCCGTCCCATGAACCGCCACGCCGCATCGACTCCTTCTTGATAAACGCTCGGCAGTTTTGCTTTTTGTTCCTGATCTGTCAGGGTAACTCCCTTTTTTGCAAACTCCGCCAGAGTATCCTGATTTTGTTTATATGTGCGATAAGCTTCCTGCCCGCCTACCGCCAACACAAAAAATAAAAAGATCCCGATAAGAGCCAGTACAAGTTTTAGACTGCTCAGCCCTTTAATTTTCTGCCCCACATTTTGACGAGGGATTGTCACTTCGATATCGGCCTTTGATTTGTTACTCAAGACGCTATCTCCTGTCCTGTAGCTTCCACCATAAGCTGGTGTTCATTTATATCTTTTACTTGATGTGCTTCTCCCAGTCGCCCCCGGCACATCACAGCTATACGATCGCATATACCCATCAGTTCCGGCAGATAACTGCTCACCATAATTACCGCCTTGGGTTTGCTCTCGGCTGAACCGCTGGCCAACTGATCGATCAACTGATAAATCAGCGCCTTCGCCGCCACATCGATACCACGTGTCGGCTCATCCAGCAGCAGCACATCAACATCATGCTGTAACAGTCTTGCCAGGGCCACTTTTTGCTGATTCCCCCCCGACAACTCCCCAACCGCTTGCTTCGGTCCCTTACAGCGAATCCCCAGCCGCTCAATCCACTTCCGCGCCGCTTTTTCCTGACGAACGGGCAACACCATCCCCAGCGGCCCAAAACCTTTCAATCGGGAAAGTGTTGTATTATCCGCTATACTTAAAGTTAGCGCCAATCCTTCTTCCTTGCGGTCCTCACTCAGCATCCCCACCCCCTGATTCCATCTCTGCTTTGGCGCTGCCGGCCCCGCATATACTCCCACCGTAATATCTCCATTCTTTACTTCGTCCAGTCCGAAAAGACACCGCAACAATTCCGTTCTGCCCGCCCCCATCAGCCCCGCAATACCCAGCACCTCCCCCCGCCGCAAACTCAGCGTTGCTGATTCCGGTTTCTCCACCCCCTGCAACTTATTTATTTGTACCACAAATTCACCCGCTACCCGTTTCGAGCGGGGATAAAGGTCCTCCACCTTGCGCCCCACCATAAGAGCGATTATTTCATCAGTGGTAATATCTTCGATAGAACTTTCCCCCACCGACTCACCGTCCCGCAGCACCGTTACCTTATCCGCCACCTGCTGCACTTCTTCTAGGATATGCGATATATAAACGATCGCCAGCCCTTTCTTTTTTAGCCTGTCGATCTGTTCAAACAGTTGCTCCACATCTTGTCCTGCCAGACTGCTCGTCGGCTCATCCAGCACCAGCACCCTGCATCCCACCGCCAGCGCCCGCGCGATTTCTACCAGTTGCTGGGCGGCCACGGAAAGCTTTTGCACCTGTACTTCGGGCCTGATTTCCGGATGACCGAAATGACCTATCGCCTCCAGCGCCCGCCGCCGCACCTGCCTGCCGTGTATGAAACCCAGCGTATTCGGTTCCAGCCCGAGCATGATATTTTCCTCGACGCTCAGATGTCCGGCCAGCGAGAGTTCCTGATAGATCATCGCCACTCCCTGCTGCCTCGCCTTCAGCGGCGTATCGGGCATAAACTCTTCTCCGTCCAGCCACATCACACCCGCGTCCGGTTTAACCGCCCCTGCCAGAACCTTCATCAACGTGCTTTTGCCTGCCCCGTTTTCCCCTACCAGCGCGTGTACTTCCCCCGGAGCAACCTTGAACCCTACGTTATTCAGGGCCACCGTCGCCCCAAAGCGTTTGCACACCCCGCGCATCTCCATCCGCGGTGGCTTTTCATCGTGCGTTGTATTTATTTGCCTTGCAGCCATTTTTCAAAATCTGGTTTCAGTAATTTTTGGATCTTGGGCTCATTCATATTTTCATGGGTCGCCACTTCCGATCCGGTATCTATGCGCTTTTCTACCTTTTCCCCCCGCAGGTAAGCCGCCATCGTCTTGACTCCAACATAACCCATATTCAGCGGGTCCTGCAAGACTAAACCATTGATCTCATCTTTTTCCAGCGCCTTGACCAGCATATCCGAGCTGTCGAATCCCACGAATTTCACCTTGCCCGCCCATCTACCGTCTTGTAGCGCTCGCAGCATCCCAAAACTGGTCGACTCGTTCGGACAGAAAATCCCATCTATGCTCAGCCCCCCGTCGTCCTTACGCAGCGAAGCCAGCAGATTTTCACTCCCCTGATACGATGTCTCTGTTGTCGCCCCGCCGTACTGGTTCGAACTCACCACTTCGATTCCGCCAAATTCCTTGATCGCCGCCAGAAAACCTTCTTCCCGGTTCATCGTACTGGCCGATCCTTCCTGGTAACGCAGCATAATAATTTTTCCCTTTCCCCCCAACAGCTTAGCCAGGTGCCGCCCGCCTTTTTGACCACCGATATAGTTGTCCGTAGCCACAAAGCTCACATAATCTTCACTTTTCAAACCGGAATCGATTATGACCACCGGAATATCATTCCGCACCGCATCTTTCACCACCGGCCTAAGCGCTGCATCATCCAGCGGCGCCAGTACAATCCCGTCCACCCCTCGCGTAATAAAATCCTCTACTACCTTGATCTGCGACTCCCTGTCGTCTTCTTTCAGCGGCCCCTTCCAGATAACCTCTATGCCCAACTCGTCCGCCGCCTTTACTGCCCCGGCATGAATTGATTTCCAAAAGACATGCGTAGTCCCCTTGGGAATTACCGCAATGGTAATTTTTTTTGTCTCCTGCTGTTGCTCCTGCTCTTTCTTACTGCACGATCCCAGCTGGAGCATTCCCATACCACAAACCCCTAACACCAATAGCATACGTAATTTTATCATTTATCTTGTCTCCTTAGTCGGTGTGGAATACTTCCTCCATCGAGGCCCACCACTCACCATCCTTTCGGGTAGGCAGTGGAATTTGTAACGGTTCCATATAACTCCACCATATCTTAGTAACTTCATCCCGGCCGATTGCCGCCATGTCCGCTTCAAAATCATCCCCCACATATTCAAAATAACTGAACATCAGATATGCTCCTTTTTCCAACTCTCCCAGATAGATCGAGTAGTTGCGGATGTTGGCCTTTTCGATAGTCGCCAGTACCCCCGGCCAGACCGCTGCATGAAACTGTTTATAGGCGATAATGTCTTCCTTTCTATTGCTCAGCCCTATTATCGAGCTGTACCTTTTTGGCTTATTATCCGATGGCGACCCCTCAAAATGAAACACCTCTTCCCACTGCGCCCACCACTCACCTTCTCCCCGCGTAGGCAGCGGCTTCTGTAAGGGATCGGTAAGCTTCAGCCATTTTTGCGTTTCTTCATCCGCGGCGACTTTTTTCATATCCTCTTCATAGTTGTCACCAATGTAATCAAAATAACTGAACAGATAATACTTGTCCTTCTCCACCTCGCCCAGATATATCGAATAGTTGCGGATATTGGCTTTATTAATCATCTTCAATACCCCCTCCCACGTATCCGCATGCAGTCGTTTATATTCCTCAATATTCTTCTTATCAATCCCAATTGCTCGGCCCACCCGCATCACCTGTCCCCCCGGCTGCCCGCAGCCAAACAACAATAAACAGGTAAAAGACGAAATAACTATAATCACGCCTGCCCTGAATAATTCACTCATGATAATATCCTTGGAATATGCAGTTTCGTTAGGAGATCTTTTTATCAGTTTATCCGAATATTATATAAAGTAAAACCATCGTTATAAATAGCACACCCGCCAGCAGCTTATAATTGCCTATCCCCTTCCAGCCCGGGCTTCGCAGGGGCTCTAAAACATTCTTCCATACCAGCGCTTTCTTCTCCGCGGCAACCGCCTCAGGCTTCCAGAGGGAAAACATCACCAGGATAAACGAGCACACCACGAACAGATAAAACGCTGCCATCATGAAGTTGACCGACCATCGCGTCTGTTCCTTGTACCAGTCCAGAATAAATACCACCAATCCCAAAAAGGAACCCATATACAGCGCCGCCATAGCCCCCGCCGAAGAGGCCCGTTTCCAGAATACCCCCCATAGAAAGACCACCGCGATGGGCGGAGCAATATAACAAATCAGAGTGTTCGCTCCTTTGTAAATACTTCCGAATTTAGTAATGCAAGGCGACCAGCAAATCGCAAGAATCATGGCCGCAAAGGTTACCACCCGCCCGATGATGACCAGTTTGTGCTCCGGGGTATGGGGGCGAAACTGTTTATAGATGTCATAACTGAACAACGTCGCGATAGAATTAAGTGCCCCCGATACCGTCCCCATCAGCGCCGCCAGCAGCGCCGCCGCCACCATCCCTTTCAAACCTACGGGTAGAATATTGGTAATAAGATGGGCGTAAGTGTCTTTCGAGTCGGCCAGCTCGGGAATTATACCTTTATGGATAAGACCCAGACATATCGTTCCCGGTAAAAAAAAGATAAAGACCGGCAGGATTTTTATAAACCCGGCAAATAACGGCCCAATCCGGGCATGGTTTTCATCCTTGGCTCCCAATACCCGCTGGACAATTGTTTGGTCAGTGCACCAATACCACAAACCGATGACCGGGTATCCCAGAAATACCGCATACCAGGGCAAATCAGCCGGATCGCCCGCTCCCCGCAATAAGGTTAATTTCTCCGGTTCAACACTGCTCGTTAATCCTTCCCAGCCGCCGATTTTAATATACCCTATAACGGTAATACAAATAGCACCTACCAGCAGAACAACTGTCTGGATTGATTCGGTAAGTACCACTGCCATGAGTCCCCCGATAATCGTATATAAACCGGTTAAAACTGAGATCACGATGATACTTGTCATTACCGGCACGCCAAACAATCCCTTTAAGACGACCGCCCCGGTATAAAGGGAAAAACCGATATGAATCACCACCGCCGAAACGATGGAAATAAACGCCAGCCAGTTACGACAGGCCCGGTTATAGCGCTTCTCCAGAAAGTCCGGCAAAGTTGCCACCTTCGAACGGATATAAAATGGAGCGAAAAACAAGGAAAGCGCAATCAGCGTAAACGGTGCCATCCATTCAAAACTACCGTACGCCAGTCCGTTCTTAAAACCTTCTTCCGCCTGACTCACCAAGTGTATGGTTGAAATATTTGTAGAGAAAAGGGCCAAGCCAATAATCGGCCAACGCAGTGTACCACCTGCTAAGAAATAAGCCTTACCTTCCGCTTTCCGCCTCTGTCTAAGACCGGCCCAGCAGCCCAGCGCCACGATCCCGACCAGGTAGAAGATAATAATCGCCAGGTCCCACCCTTCAATCGCCAATTCCATCGCTAACACAGAAGAATCCTTTTCGCTAAATGCACAAGAACCAGATCAGATATTTCCATTATGAAACATGAATTCTAAGAAATTTCGCCTCCCCAGACAATAATAAACTGACGCCGTCAATGGCTTCGGTGGTACAGATTGGCAAACTCTATCTTCCGTAGCTTTTATAAACAATTCTCGTTTTTAAAATTGGGATTTTTGTAATTTGATATTATTTCGGATTTCGATATTAGGATTTAGGACTTATTTCCTAAGTGTCAAAATACGACCTATGTATTGTAAGACAAACCAAAGCCAAGCCTATATTTGCAACTTTCGCGTTGGTTTAATTTAATCATCATGAATCCAATGGACACTCGCTAATACCAGAAACCGTTTTTTATAAATATTTTCACACATACACATTCGGGGATATGAGGGCGGTGCTTCCTTCTAATCTTACTCAAATATTGTTTCGTCATCTTCGATTGGCATGTCAACTACCTTGCCGTAAGAAGCGGACTGATATATTGCCAATACAATTTCCAGTGAATTTCGTACTGATCCTACGGCAATAACAACCTGACGGTTGTTGATACCCGCCTGAGCCGCTGCGATTACCGTATCACAATGTAAATGGTTCGGCATAGCGACACTGACCACATCAACGATATCATCTGCCAGCATATCATCAAGGCCAGTATAAACTTCAAGATCGTATTTATTAGCCAGTTCTTTGGCCCGAGCCTGATTAATATCAAAGATGCCTATGCTCTTACAATCCCTGAAGTCCCGGTCCCCATATATTCGCTCGGTAAAACCCCTTTATTACTGGTAACTGCCCGATGTGCATCGTCTTCGCTCCACAAACGATTCCAGAGCTTGGCTTGATCAGTCCCCGACCTCATGACATTTCTGGCAAAACCTTTGTCATAGGACTGCTAAGTAGTCAAAGTATTTGATTCGCTAATATTTGAGGATCGGGCGAACCCACTGCTCAGAATAATTACGTAATCATCCTGTCTGAAATATAATAAATGTAACTCGAAGTGTATGAAATTTTTGCTGACTCAATGTAATTACCTATTATGCAATTGATTACAAGTGTATAATGCTTGGAATCATTATTTTTTTGCAGTAGGACGTCAGCGTCATCATTTCAAAATGTCCGTGATTGTCTGACGTCAGCAGAATTGGCAGGTCACTCCAGCATTGAAACAACCCAGAAGTACTACCTCTCAGTAAGACATAGTGCTATGGCTATGGCACGGAAGATTCAATCCAAACTTTTGGTCTCATTGACGAACTATTGACGAACTATGGTTAAAAAACACTATTTTTTGGACTCAGAAGAAATGTGGCAAATGCTTAAGCCATTGCAACAAAACAAGTTAAAAAACCGCGCCCGGCAGGACTCGAACCTGCAACCTTCGGATTCGAAGTCCGCGACTCTATCCAATTGAGCTACGGGCGCAAATGTCGTCAATCACTGTCAATACTATAAGTTCTTTCCTATCCAGCTGTCAACAATCACTATAATATGGTGGAAAAATCCTCTTCCAAAGCCAAAAAATACCCGAGTACAATATCATTGACTATTTTTGTAGCCTTAGCAGCCCCCTCTATAGCACTATGCCACATTCAATGGAATAAGTATATATTTATTTATCTCTTGTTATAAATTAAGAGACATATTAGTAGATTATTTCTTTAGTTCAACTCCCTCAATATCAACGGACGCTTTTTCATCTTCCTTTTGTATTGCATTCGGGAGGGGCTGACTGGGCGATTCCGTTTGGGGAGCCAAAATTTCCTTGTTGAAACGGTCATCCCGAACTTCTGTAGTGGTCATCCGTCGCTGTGCGTTGGTTATCTGCTTAATGTCATAGGGAGTCGCCAGGATGTACGGCGAAATAAAAATAATCAACTCCCTTTTAGTTCGTTCATGACTCGAATATTTGAAAAGATATCCCAGTAGGGGAATATCTCCCAAAAGGGGAACCTTATGTTCGTCGGTTGTGATATCATCAACTATGAACCCCCCCAGACAAATAGTTTGTCCGTCCTTGACGCGCAGCTCGGTGTCTGCCTGGCGTCTTAAAATTACCTGCGGATTAAAATCCTCAGAAATCTGAAAAGTCTCCGCGCTTACATCATCTATGGTCTGTTTAATAACCAGAGAAACATAGTTGTCCGGGTGAATCTGGGGTGTTACCTCTAGCTTGGTGGTAACATCTTGATATATAATATTACTTTGGGTCAATCCAGTAATATTTACTTGAACCGTCTGTATCAACGGAACCCCACGTCCCAGTGAGATCACAGCTTGTTTGCCGTTTTTAACCAGAATGGAAGGCCGCGCCATTATATCTACATTCTTTTTGGTTTGGAGGGCATGTAAAAAGACCGACAGATTCGCACTGATAAATTCGTAGTTCAACCCCGTACTGATAAGGTCACCCACCCCGAAATCCTGCTTGGCAGTATAGGGAATATTTTCTCCCTTGCGTGTGAAATCGTTATTGTACGTAAATTCCGCCCCCAGCTTGAGGGCGTCTTCCAGATTAACCTGGGCAATATATACGTCTATATAGACTTGCTTCTGCGGTTTATCCAGCTCTTGGATCAATTCGAGTATCTTGGGGAAATTCCGCGAATAGGTGTAGATCATCAGATAGTTACGCGTCTTATCCGGTACAATCAATAATTCTTCGGTCGACACCAGCGCCAGTGCCTGGCTGAGACGCTCCTGCGTCGTAGGTTCCAGTACCCCGAACTTATCAAACTGCGCCCCGGCCGCCTCAGTTAATAAAATACTTTCTTCTATTTTCTGCTGGGTGTACTCGGCGGGCTTCTGGGCCATTTCCGTAGGTTCATTTGGAATTTTCTTCGGGTAGATTTTTTGAATCATATCCGCCACTTCCGTCGCATCGGCATAGCTCAGAGGGATATAACGCAGCTCTTTACGATCGACATCCAGTTTATTTTTTAAAGCGGTAAAACTTTTTAGGAGTTTTTGGTCGGAACTTGAGATAATCAAAATATTGTTGGGAGCAATGGAAGTCCGAAACTTATATTTTATCGCTTCGATTTCCTGATCAAATTCCGTCTCTAGTATCATCCGGTTAATTCGGATTATACTGCTGTCCGGCCCGATTTGCTGCAGCAGCCGCTTCAGTTCGGCAGACGGCTTCAGATGTTGCGTATATTTTTCATCATACAGCGTACTACCCTGGATAATCCGATTAAATTCCAGCACCAGAGCCGTTTTCAGTGACGGCGGCGGCGGATCACTTCCCTGATAATCCTTCAGCATCCGTTGAATCTTTTCCGACAACTGCTGCTGTAAATGATGCGCTAAGGCGTCCTGTGGATCACGCAGCTTACGCAGCAAAGCAGCCGGCTGGATGAATTCTTCTGAAGCGAATAACCAGCTTCCTTTTACGGTCAATGACTCGTCATTTCTCAGAATATAATTGAATTCGATCGCCGCAATATAATCTAGGGTAATATATTCCTGAAATAGTGGTTTTGTCTCCACCGGAGGAGCAACGTCAATCTCGGTAATCGTTTTTTCGATCTCAGGCATTAATCCCGCCGGTGCCGTCACTATTATCTTGGGCAGCTTGGGATGGGCTGTGATATTTTTGGCAAAACGGTCACCTTCTTTCGCTGTTGTGCCCGCCGGTGCCAAATATACCTCCTTGAGAAAATCGACTGTCTCCTGCGGAGTGATATATTTAACGTCAAATTCCTTTCGTATCTCCGCCTCAGCCGCGGGCTTTTGGGCCGCAGGTTTGTCCAGATGCTCATTGATATATTTTTTCATATTCTCCAGGACTGCCTTGGGACCTCGTACCACAATAGACTTACCCTGCGGGTGTACTTCAATAAACCGCACCCTTTCCTTATCATCCAGTTCCTCAGACATAAATCGTGTTTTCAGAATTGAAATAATAGCCGAGGGATCACCATGTTGGATGGGAATCGTTTCATCTTCTAATCCTTTCGCGGGCCTTAACAGGATGGTTTGGTCCTGGCGTTCCGCAGCCATATCCTGCTTGGCCAGTTCCGCATTCAGCAGTTTTATCATCCCAGCCACATCGATTTTTTCCTTACTGATCAGCGAAATCGGTCCCTTGACGCTCTCGGTTCCTTGAAACTGAACCTGAAAGGTCCCCTGCAGGATTTGAAAAAGTTGTTTCGGTTCCAGGTCGGGATAATAAAGACTGGCGCTTACCGGTTGACCTTTGGCCGGAGCCGGTGCCGCCGCCGCATTTGGTGCCGGAGCCGGTGCAGGTGCTGGAACGGGGGCTGGTTGAGGTGCTTGCTGTGCAGGAGCGGCTGGCTTAGGTTGTTGCTTGCTGGCCGGTGCTGGAGCCGGCGCTTTGTCCTGACCAACCAGCTCTGCCGTCTCCCATGCCATAAGCAGCAGTAATAATACCACAGGTATAAATCTCGGGGGATACCCGATCCCGAAATTATCATTGTTATCTTTTCTTCTCAAACGTAACATAAAATTATCTCCCACGGTAATCCTGAAAGTTAATCTCCCGGCAAAGCACCTGTTTTGCTTTTGCCTGTTGATAGTTAAAACACACCACAAACTTATAATCACCTCTTGGTAAGGGCCTTTCGCCCCACCCCAGTCGAAACACGAATCCGTCTAAAAGTTTAGTGCGACTCCAGTATTTTTCCAGTTCCCCCCCCGGTATCTGCCATACCCGCAAAGGCTTCTCAGTTGCTTCGGTCGACCCCACCGGGTATAACAAGATGGTTACCTCTGCTTTGTTTCGTACTGTTTCATATTTCTGATTCAAAGGGGTAACCTGTAGTACAAATCCATCCAGGCCTTTCGCCTCATGGAAATCACGACCCGAGTTCACATAAAGTAGCGCTAATTCATTTGCCGTCCGCTCTGTTGCAGCTCCGGTATTCTGTTCATCTCCGGCATTTACCGTCGGCCCCATCAAAGTTCCCCAGTCCGCTTCCACGCTGGGCCGGACCGGATCTGCCAAACGTCTGGGTACTCTCCCCTGCCCCTGCTGCCCACAGCTCATCGACAAAAGGGCAACCCCGGCCCCCATCACCTTTAACCACTGTTTCTTTTTTATTATTGTCACTATTTTTATGCTTAACTTTCGCAGTGTTATATTACGCTTGACGGCATTACGATATACAATTTACTCATATACCCATACACTCATATACCCATACACCTTATGGCAGTAATATCTCTTCACCGCCGGCCAGTCTCACTGTCACTACCTCGGATTTAATATCTATAATCTGATCATTGCCCAGCCAGTCACCCACTTCCACCCGTACCGGACGGGGCCGTCCCTTAATCTGGAATAAGGCAAAAGCTCCCTCGTCCGTTACCGTAATACCCTTAAAGGTATATGCCGCTTCACTATATCCGTTCAGACGATCCAAAGCGTCGTCACTGGTCTCTCCCACATCGATGCGAACTTTTTTGCCGTCGTATGTCACGCGGATATAGGTCGGATGGATCTCCAGAATTTTTACGGTAAACTGAATTACCTCCCCTACCGTAACCGGTCGCACCTCCAGAGGGTTTGGGAATTGTAAATATACATGAGGCACATCTTTAATAGATTCTGAAGCAATCACTTTGAAAGGTCGATCAAGTTTTACCGGCCCCTTCTTTGAGGGCAAAATTTCCGGTTTTACCTCACGTGTCGAAAACGGGAGAATACGACCAGGGCGGAATATATTTTTTTGCACAATAGCCTTTTTCATTTCTGCTATGGTCGGCTGCTTATCTTTTTCGGTGGTCGTTGAACTGGTTGCCGGTACCGGTGTCGCTTTTTCATTGCTGTCTTGAGCCATGCCCGTCACATAGCAAAACAACACAAGCAAAAATAATCTTCCCCACAAACTGACGGTTCTCTGACCCGCTTGATGCGGCCCGGCAGAAATGTGTTTCGAATTTAGTGTCTTTGTAATCATGCGTAAAAAATTAACTGATTGCTTCTGCCTTTCACAGTATTTCTTCCTCCAAGGGAACACTTGGAGATTGCGCTGCCGGAATCGAAACAGTAAAAACCACTTCCAGATCGGCTGAGCTGGGCAGCGTCATGGAGTAACTACCGCGGGGGGTGCCTAAGCCTTTACTGGTGATCCGCAGTTGGTCGATCTGCACCAGTCGCTCCGACTGGTCCAGTTCAATCAGAAAATCCACCAGCTCTTCCAGGTTGGCCGAAAAGGTCACTTTGTAGCTGAGAATCTGAAACGCTTCACGATCTTCTATCGGTTGGCTGGTGGCCGGTCCGATGTTGGCAAAAACCAGCGCCTCCAGGGAATTCAGATACGCGGAGAAATTGTTCTTGCGATCCTCAACCGGTTCCTCCTGGAATCCTTTTATCTGATTCCATTTATTTACAAACGCAGCATTTTGGGTGATCTCTTCTTCCGCTTGCGCCAGAATTGCTTTCTGTTCTCTGACTTGCTTTTCCAGTGCTTGTAGATAATCCCACATCCGCCAGGTAATCGACCGCCCCACCAGTAGAGTCACAATACTTATAACAAGTCCCAGAACGATTATATGTCTTTTTCGTTGTTTCATGGCTCGCTTATACCCCCCTCCGGACGACGCAAGTAGCAGGTCACCGAAAAACTAAAAGGATAAGGATCAGAAGGATCACCACCCGGCGCCAGATCACCTGCTTGTTCTGCCTTATAGAACATCTTTGAACTGTTCAGCCGGGCGATAAAGCCGGTTGAGGCGTTCCCTGTATTACTCTTATCTGTAGATTTACCTTCACCCGAAGTTTGAGCCGGTTCTTGGCCTTTAGTTTCGGTTGTATCTTCACTGGCACCCACCTTGCCCGTTATAACATCCCCTTTGCTTACCAGACCATTAATAGTAATATCGCTGCCGGCACTTAGGGTGGTACTTTTTTTGCCGTTGATTGTAAGTGAAGTTAGATATGCCTCCTTGGTATCGGGCATTAAGCGGCTTATTTCGTTGAGGATGCGCAAATAACTCAGTCGATATCCCTCTTGCTTCGCCGGCAGGTAACTTCGAAAGAGAGTCCAATTGCTCTTGGCGCGGGCCATCGCCTTCATTTGGGGCTGCAATTGAGTTATCCGAAATCTCAGGTTATCCCTTTCGGTAATTTTGTGCTGGACCAGACTGGCCCAATAGGCGCACCCCAGTAATATCGCCGCGGCCGCCGCCACTACAAACGGTTTCCACGACACTGTTTTTTTCTTTTCTGTTA
>Ga0272441_10002445_pt1 | contig 37389 bp, 26 predicted proteins | sample SSMProp6N_FD_193582 | JGI IMG/M metagenome (GOLD analysis project Ga0272441, IMG submission 193582) | Marine sediment archaeal communities from Little Sippewissett salt marsh, Falmouth, MA, United States - SSM-Prop-6N | ecosystem: Environmental > Aquatic > Marine > Wetlands > Sediment ...
TCACGTCGTCACGACGGCGTGTGGCGGCGAGACTAACTCTGCCTGACAATCCTGGTCAGGTCTTCTCGGGGTGCCACTGGCGGCTTCGGTCGTGTGCCCTTCGGCAGTGAGCTCAGGGCCGAACTGTTCAGCCGAACGGCCCGCCCGCCAGTGTCCCGGACAGCGTGCCAGGGGGAGGACCTCTTATACGGAGTTTGATGCTCTACTTTAGCGAACCCGGTGGCGACCCGATCTCGATCTCCAGTCGGGGTCGCAGGGTCGCAATCGGGCAGCGGCTCGACTTGGCCGACATGTTGTAGCCGCGCCCGAACGCCGGCGAGAACACCAAGCCATGGTTTGACTTCGGATCGTCCAGCCAGCGCTGAACTTCGTCGCTTAGAGGCGTCAGGTCGATCACAACGGGCTTGGGCGGCCGGATCCGTTGTCTGCCACCAAGGTACGGCCATATTCCTTGAAGGGCAGGCGCGGGCGTGGGGTGTTCTTCGGCGAGCCATCCGGGCTGCGACGGGCGCGTGGCAAAGGTCATCGATTGATTCCAAGGCTGCGGCACGATGCCGACCTGGTAGCGGCACAGCTTGCCGTCGGCGTCGACGTTGTTCTGGCGACTCCCGAAAAGCACGAGGCGGACGCGCTTGATCTTCGCGCCAGCGGGCAGACCCGAGTGCGATAGGTCAAAGCGAATATAGAACTCCGAGAACTCGCGTTGCCCGCCCGCCCACAGCCAGGTTTCCAGATCGTCCATCTGGCCGTCGGTACCTGTCGGGCTCTTCGTTTCGGCGTGCCTGCGGACGGTCACGTCGCGACAGCCTTCATATCCGTCCACGCCCTGCTGGAAGCGAAGCCATCGGCCGTCGGCGGGCGTATGGTTCTCCACCAGGCACAAGGTCGTCGCCTGCTGCGGCGAGGACTGCCCCATCACGTCGATAGAGCGAACCGAGACAATATGATGACCGTCGGGCAAAGCTGTCGTATCGAGCGCGAAGGACCACCGTTCGGTTCCTTTCGCGGGCCGCCACAGCCCGAACCCCACACTGTACTCCACTCTCTGAACGCCCACGTCGTCAGACGCTGCTCCCTCGAACACAGCCGTGCCGGACAGCGCCCTCGCCGATTGCGGCGTCCTCATCGTGATCGTGGGTGCCTGGTCGGGCGGGTCGAGTAACTTCAACTTCGCCACCGACTTGGCCTCGAATTGGAGCTGTCCGTCCGATCCCGCGTCAAAAACATAGTAACGCCCGCTCTCGGCTTGCTGAGGACTGAAGCCGCAATTGTCCAGTGTGAGTACTCGCAGGCCGTCTATCGCGCTGTCGTCAAAACGGTGTAGGTGGCCGGCCAGGGCGAGTTTGACGTTCGACCGCGCCAGCACTGTTTTCCACGGCTGCTGGACCTCGTCGGATTGGCGGTCAGGGGGGTAATGCTGGCAGAACACCACGGGCGTTTCCGGCGGGACGCTCGCCAGATCGGCCGTCAGCCACTCTGTCGGCGGCATCTGGCTCCAGTTCATCACGAAGTGCCAGCCCTTGTGCTCAAACGAATAGAACAACCGCCCGAACGCCCTCGCGTACCATTCGGGGTTGCGGCCATAGTTGTCGTCGTGATTGCCCGGCAGGGGATACACCACAAGCTTGGCGTGGTCCATAACCTCTGCAATGCCTGGCAACAATTCCGGTGCGTGCGCGCATATATCGCCCAGCACGAGCAGAAAGTCGATTCGCTCGTCTCGTCCGATGGTGTAGACGAACTTGCGAAACTGCGCCAGTTCCGCCCCGTTGCCGATATGCGTGTCCGCGATGGCTGCAAAGCGGAAGCTGCCCGGCTCTGCTCGGACTTCGTGCAATCCCAACGACAGCGTGCAGAGCAGCATAACAGCCGCAAGTGCAACGTGTCGGGTACGCGTGATCTCATGGGTCATCGCCAATGTACTCCTTGAACGCACTGGGCTGTTGTGCCCGTGTATCACGGCATCGAAACGACTTGCCCTTTCAGCGTCGTCACGCACTCACCGCCGATGCGGACGTCGTACTGTCCCTCGTCGCGGCGGGTGGCCACGATCCGCACCAGGCCCGCACGACCCTGCACGCCGGGTTTGGCCTGTACGCACTCCATATACACCTCGTCCCTGTCTGCCGATACGGCACCGTTCTCGATCAGGTACACCGCCAGGGGCCCGTGAACGCTGCCGGTGACCGGGTCCTCGTCGATGCCGACGGCCGGGGCGAAGAAGCGCGACTGCGCCACCATCGTTGCCGCGAGCGTGGCCGTCGTCGTCGTGCACACGCCGCGAATGCCGTTCTGCCGGCAGAACTCGGCCAGTTCGGCGAAGCGCGGCTGCATCGTCAGCAATTCGGCGTAGCCTTTCACCGAAACGATCAAGTCGTCATCCTGCGTGATCTGCGGCGGGCGCGTCACGTCGAGCACCTCGAACTGCGTGCCCAGAAGCCCCGCCAGCTTGGCTTGGTTGATCGACTTGCGCGTGAGTCGAGGCCGAACCAAGTCGAGCCAGATCACACATTGCCTGTCGGGCTGGTCCTGCTGATACGTGCGGGCCGTCAGCACGCCCGCCTGCGTCTCGATGGGCAGGATGGCTCCCGGCTCGCGCATCTCGGTGACGAACCGCCCAGCCTCCAGTAGCGCATGCACACCTGCCAGCGTGGCGTGCCCGCACATGTTCACTTCCTGCATGGGCGAGAACCAACGGAAGCGCACCGCCGCCTGGTCCTGCGTCGGCGGCAGCACGAAGGTGGTCTCGCTGGCGTTGATCTCGGCGGCGATCTGCCTCATCTGCTCGTCGCTCAAACCATCGGCGTGGAGCACCACGCCGGCTGGGTTGCCCGTAAACGGCTGAGCCGCAAACGCGTCCACGACACAGTATTCGTAGCTATCCATAAATGGAGTCCGCCTAAAGCACGGTCAGTAGTTCAGTTAGATCCGAAATCACCAGGTCGGGCTCAGGGTCGAACGGGCCTTGGCTGTTGCCGTCGCGGCGGTAGTAGATGGCGGGCATGCCGATCGCGCGTGCCCCGGCCACGTCGTGCTCCAGCGAATCGCCCACGAACACGCTGCGCTGGGCCGTGGTGCCCAGTCGCCGCAGCGCCTCGGCAAATACCGCCGCCTCCGGCTTGTGGATGCCCAATTCCTCCGACACGACCACCGCCTCGAAGTGCCCGATCAACCCTGTTCGCTCCAAGCGCTGTGTGGCCGTATCCACAAATCCGTTGGTCACCACGCCGAGCCGGTAGCGCGTCGCCAACCTCGCCACCACCTCGGCCGCGCCCGGGGTAAGCGTAACCTCGCGGTTCAGCACGTGCAGGTAGTCGTCCACAAGCGATTCGACCTTGGCCGGGCTTTGGCCGATCTGCTCCAGTGCTTCGGTCACCCGGCGCCGGCGCATCTGGTCCCGCGTGATCCGGCCGGCTGCATAGTCCTGATATCGTGCGATGGCCGCCTCGACGTACCCGGCGAAGAACGTCTCCCAGTCGTCAGGCATCAGGTCGTGTCGTCGCATCGCCTTGGCCAGCGCCCGCTCGGCGTCGCCGAAGAAATCCACCAGCGTCCCGTCCATGTCGAACAGGACGGCTTCGACGTTCTCGAACTGGCTGATGCCGGGGGGCTTACCCATCACAACGGATTCTACTCGCGGTGGTCCCGGCTACAAGGTGTGCCAGCCGTCGCGCTGCCCCGCTTGTCTTGATATGCCGCCCATGCTGCGCTATCGTCTGTCTCAACTTCAGCCGCCAGGAGACGGTCATGCCGCACAAGATCATTCTCGATACCGACATCGGTGACGATATCGACGACGCCTACGCCCTGGCGTTCGTCCTGGCCAGCAGCGAGCTCGACCTGCTGGGTGTGACGACCGTCTTCGGCAACACCGTCGCCCGCGCGCGGCAGGCGCAAACCATCCTGAAGCTCGTTGGACGCGAGAACGTGCCGGTTGCAGCGGGGGTGGCCTCGCCGATCTCCCCCCGCGTCGAATACAAGCATGCCGTCGCCGACGCAGGGATAGCCGATCACCCCGTGCCATGGCCCACCAAGTGCGCGATCGACGATGTGCGCCCGTCTCAGGACCCGTCAGCCTTGCCGCCCGAGCAGTTGCCCCCGATCCATCCGCAGGGCGGGGTTCGCTTCCTGATCGATACCATCACAGCCAACCCCGGCCTGACCGTCGTAACCGTCGGGGCGCAGACCAACCTCGCCGTCGCCCTGTCGATCCAGCCGAGCATCGTCACGAAGATCGGGCGCGTCGTGTCGATGGCTGCTGTGTTCAACCGTCAGATCTCCGAGTGGAACATCTGCTGCGATCCGGTCGCGGCGGCCCTGGTGGCCGGCAGCGGGCTCGACGTCACCTACGTCGGGCTCGACGTTACCACCAAGTGCGTTTTGTCCGAGAAGCAACTGCGGCTGCTTCTCGATTCGGATCGACCTGTCGCCCGCAATCTCGCCCACGCCACGCGCTTCTGGCAGGGCGACAGCAAGGCCCGTCGCCCCATGCTGCACGATCCGCTGGCCGTCGCCACCCTCGTCCAACCCGAGTTGGTGACCACGAAGACCGGCACGGTATCGGTCGAACTGGCCGGGCAGCACGCCTACGGCCAGACACTGTTCAAGCCCGACGAGAAAGGCCGCCATCACATCTGCGTCGAGGTCAAGGCCGACGAGTTCCTCAAGCTCTGGCTCGACCGTGTCCTGTCGCTCTAGCCGGTGCCTGTCGGCAATCGGCTAGCCGCGTTGGAATTGGCCCGTTCCCACGGTACCATCACACAACCATGCGTGACCAAGCCGACATCAAGGCCTATCACCGCCGCAAGCTGGCGGTGCGTCTGATCAGCAGCATCGCGACGATCGCATACCTGGCAGCCTGGTGGCCGCTGGCCGACCGGCTTACTCCCTTTCTCGCCGACGCGATAGGCCTGCGAGCCGTCGTGCTGGTTGTGCTGGCGGCGATCATCTTCGGCCTCTTCGAGCTGCTCACACTGCCGTTGTCGATCTACAGCGGCTACGTGCTGGAGCACCGGTACGACCTAAGCAACGAGACTCCGCGTGCCTTCGCCATCAACACCCTCAAGCAGTGGGCGGTCGGCGGCGTGATCGCCCTGATCGTCCTGATGGGTCTGTACCTGCTGGTGTGGTATGGCGGGTCGCTCTGGTGGCTGTGGGCGTGGGCGGCGTGGGTGGCGCTGCTGGTGCTGCTGGCGCGGCTTTTGCCGACGGTGATCCTGCCGATCTTCTACAAAGCCACGCCCATCGACGATCAACCGCTTGTCGATTCGCTGGTGGAGTTGGCTGCCGAATCGGGTCTGGCGATCTCATCTGTGCAGTCGATCGACCTGAGCAAAGACACCAAGAAGGTCAACGCGGCGCTGGTCGGTATGGGCGGCACGCGACGCGTCCTGCTTTCCGACACGTTGCTCGACCGTTTCGATCTGCGGCAGATCGCCGTCGTCTTCGCCCATGAGCTGGGGCACCACCGCCGCCGGCACATCTGGAAGCTGCTTGCCCTGTCGGCTGTCACGTCCACCGCGTTGATCGGCGTGGTCGTCTGGTTCCTGGCTCCGCATGCAGGGACGGCGCCCGACCGCTGGCCCGAGGCCGTGGCCGCATTGCCGAAATTCTGCCTCGGCGTGGCGCTGCTGAGTTTTGTTCTTCAGCCGATTATGTGTGCCGTGAGTCGTCGGTTCGAAACCCATTGCGATCTCGACGCTCTGAAGCTCACGCGCGATCCGCAGGCCTTCCGCGACGCCATGACCCAACTGGGCACGATCAACCTGGCCGATCCCGACCCGCACCCGCTGATGGAGTGGTATTATTACGACCATCCGGCTCTCAAGCGGCGTGTCGCCCTGGCCGACCGCTTCGAGCCGTCTGCTGTGGATGGCTGAGTGGGGTCAGCTTGCCGTTCACGCCCTAGGGCGCTACTATCGCTTCTGGTCTCAGAACCCGTGGATCGCGGGGCCGGGCTGGCTTGTTAGGTGTGCAGGTGCCTGCGCCCGGCGCGGGCACGTTTTTTGGCGGCGGATCGGCCGTCTGCCCGCTGTGGAGGTTAAGCCGAAGCGATGTTGTACCGTCCGTATGGAAAGACGCAATTCCAGGTCTCCCGCCTGGGCTACGGTGTCATGCGTCTGCCAATCGACGACCAGCACAACGTAGATATGGACGAGGCCGTCAAGGTGCTCCGCCACGCTTACGACGCGGGCATCAACATCTTCGATACGCATCACAACTATCATCGCAGCCAATCCGAAGAAGCGCTCGGCCACGCCTTCGCCGACGTTCGCGACCAGGTATTCATTCAGACCAAGAACCCCTTTTATCGTGGCGAGTCGGGCGCTGACACCTATCGCACACGGCTCGAGGCGGCCCTGAAGCGCCTCCAAACCGACTACGTCGACGGCTATATGGCCCACTCCGTGAGTCCGGATCTTTGGGAGACCGACGGGCACGGCGATGCGTTCGTCGTTGCGGCCACCAAGTTTCGCGACGAGGGATTGGTCCGCTTCGTGGGCTTCAGCGCCCACGGCAAGCCGGAGTTTGTCAACAAGCTGATCGATACGGGACAGTTCGACCTGGTGCTGTTTCAGTACAACCTGCTCGATCGCGCCTATGAGCCGTGCTTCGCCCATGCCCACGCCCAAGGCGTAGCCACCGGCGTGATGGGCCCGATGGGCGGCGGCATGCTCGGGCCGCCCACGCCTGAAGTGGCGGCCATGTATCCGCCCGGCATCGCCAGCACGCCCGAGCTGTGCCTGCGCTTCGTGCTGAGCAACGAGAACATCGACGTGGCCTTTTCGGGCATGACCCAGCCGGAGTGGATCGATCAGAACGCCGAGGTCGTATCACACCTTCGCTCGCTCGTGCCGGCCGACCGCAAGCGTATCGAAGCCGCCGTTGCCGAAAAGAAGAAGCTCGCCGAGCTCTACTGCACGGCCTGCAACTATTGCATGCCTTGTCCACACGGTGTGGACATCCCGCGTAACTCTCAGTTCATGAACCTGCACCGGCTTTACGGTGCCACCGAGTTTGCCCGCCGCCGCGCAGAAAGAGCTGAAGGTAAACTGCTGGCCGGGACGGCTCGAGACTCTGTACACCCTCTATTGGCCCAAACCAAGTTCCTACAATGGGCCTCTGGTTACAGCCAAGAGCGGCAAGCGATATATCGACATCATCAAGGGCGAGGAGTTGGCCGTCAGCGGCAGCAGCGTGCACGGGTGCGTAGACGCTCGGTCGGTCGGCGGGATATTGGAGGTCGACGCGGTTACCGAGGACCTGCGCTCGCTGCTGAAGCGAGTGTGCCCGGGTCGGTTGCCGCGGTTTATCGAGGTAGCAACACCCAGTATTCGCGCCACAGGTGAAATCGATCATCCACACCCGCGGACGAATCGCTACAACGGCGTGCGGCCGGTGTCGCTTCCTCCTGGGATGGTGTTGGTCCCGTCAGGAACGTTCGCTATGAAGATCAAGCATCCCTGGCATGGAGCAACGTGCTACGACCACTACGGTTGGGGGGAGCAAGGCCGGACGATCGACGTCCAGGGATTCGCGATCGATCGGTATCCGGTCACGAACGAGCAGTTCGCCAACTTCCTCGAAACCACTCGGTATCAACCGCCGGAGAAGCACAACTTCCTGAGACACTGGCACGATGGCCAGATTCCAGAAGGTCTGGAACAGCATCCGGTGGTGTACGTCTCCTTGGCCGATGCCCGAGCATACGCAGCCTGGGCCGGCAAGCGGCTGCCACCCGAAGCCGAGTGGCAGTACGCTGCGCAGGGCACGGACGGACGAGCGTGGCCGTGGGGAGATGCTCTTGATTCGGATCGCGTCAATCCGGGCGGCGGGACGACGCCTGTGGGCTCTCACCCGGGCGACGCTTCGCCCTTCGGTCTGCATGACTTGTGCGGTCATATCTGGCACTGGATAGACGACACCTACACGGACCGCGTTCACACCTTCACGGTTCTCAAGGGAGGCAGCTTCTATCGTTTGCCGGCCGATGCCAGCAAATGGTGCATCCACACCGGTCCGTTGGAGTTGACCAGCCACATCAAGGTTCCGCTGCTGAGCGCGAGCATGGATTGGTTCTCGACGGTGGGTTTTCGATGCGTGATAGATTGACAGGCATGACGGATTCGTCCGTGGCTATGGGCACGCCGGGAGGTGCCGGACGGCCGTGCATGGCTATCATCTTCGAAGACTGCTCGGTAAGAACATCGATGACAGACAGTGAGGTACGGGAAGGAACGTCCTGGATGATGTGTCCGTGTGCTAATCAATATCTATACTCGACAAGCTCGCCGCGATACCGCGCACTCTATGGCACGTAATACGGTGGCCGCTGCGGATGCGACACTCGTAAACGCACGAACCAGTGAGGACCCGTCATGAACGTGAATTCCGCAAAAGTCATACTGGTTTTCCTTCTATCGGGACTGGCCTCCTGCGGAGCACCCGGGATCGGGCAGGTCCGCGTATGGGCCATCGACGACATGGTCCGCATCGACCCACAGACCGGCCGGGCATTCGAGGAGAACCCCGAACAGCTGCCCGGCGGACTAAGCGGCGACTATCGAAGCCAGAACTGGGTCTGGTCGGCCCAGAACCGAAGCGTTCGGCAATTCGGCGCCAGGAATGAGGTGGTCGCCTTCCAGGTCATCATTGAGGGTCGAGCCAAGAAGGTAACGGTCGAGGCTTCATCGCTTGCCGGGGCCGGCGGGGCTGCGATCGATCGAAGCCGGCTCAGGCTCTTTCGCGAATGGTACGTCCCGATCACCGACGAACAGGGCAACAAGAAGGCGAAGGGCTGCATGCTCCCGCTTGGCGGGGGATGGTATGCCGACGTGGCCATCCCGCTCTCGACGCCGAAGGTCGGTAACGGTTTTGCCGTCCCCAGCCGCGACTTCCACGACCCGTCGAGCACACGGTTCTGCGATCAGAAGAACCAGGCGATCTGGGTGGACGTGCACATCCCCGACGACGCCGGGCCCGGCGATTACACCGGTACGATCACCGTCACAGCCGACGGCCGTTCCCAGTCGATCGCTCTGAAGCTGACCGTCTGGGACTTCGCCATCCCGCCGAAGATGAACATGCACGCCGAGCTGATGAACTACGGCGCGACGGCCAAGGAACCTGACGCCGAGATGATGTACAACTACTTTCGACTGGCGTGCGAACATCGCGCCGTGATCAGTGACAACCACGTCAAGCCACCCTACGACGGCGGCAACTACGACTGGCAGCAGTTCGACCGACGGTTCGGCCCGCTGTTTGACGGCTCCGTGTTCTCGGACGGGCCGTGCAAAGGGCTGCCGATCCCATTCTGGATTATGCCCGTCGAATACAGCGTCGACCGGACGGCCGACAAGCCGCAGAAGACGCCGTTCAAGGACTGGCCGCTAACGGTCCGCAAGACGCCAACCGGCTACGGGGTGGTATTTGACGAGCCATTCCGCAGCGACCTCGCAGCGGCGATCAGCAGGTTTCACGATCACTTTGCGGCCAAAGGATGGAACGCAACGCACGTCTACGTGTGGCAGGACAGCCTGGACGAGCCCGGGTTCCACAAGAGCGGCCAGGGCCTCAAGGCCGGTGCTGAACAGGCGGTGGCCATCTACGAAACGGCCAAGATCGTTACGTTGTTGGGCCGAGACTCGCTTAGTTACCGGCTGGACATCGGCAGCGGCAACATCAACAACAAGCTCGACCTGGACGGCGACGGCAAGCGACGAGGCGCGTACGACGTGGCTGCCTATTTCGGGCCCGTAGTCGATTTCTGGAGCGTCTCGGGCCTGCGGATCGTCCTGGCGGCGCTGAAGCCGCAGATGGCGAAACACGGCGTGCGGGCGTGTTTTTACAACGGCTATCATCCGCGGGTGGCGTCGAACGCGATCTACGGCGAACTGCTGGGCTTTCGCATGTGGGCGGTGGCGGCCTGGCGAAGCGGGCTCGTCGGCTGGGCCGACTGGCAGTTTCGCAAGGAGGATGGCAAGAACGTCTTCTACGAGATGAACGACGATGGACGCAACATGTACTTCTACCGTGGTGAATACATCGGCGTGCCGGGCAGCCTGTTTGCAGCGCTGCGACTGAAGAGCATACGCCGCGGTGCCCAGGACTTCGAGATGCTGCGTCTGCTGGCCGAGAGAGACGGCAACGACCGCCGCGGTCAGGCGCTGGCCTCGACCGTAACGGGGGCGGGGTTCACCGACGTCGAAACGGACATCAAGGAGGTCGAGCACATTGCGGCAGGGCTCCACCGTCCGTACACCCACCAGGGCAAAGAGACCCACTGGTCGCATCATCCCGAGGACTGGACGAAGTTCCATCGTGCGCTGGGTGAGATGTTGAACGGGAAGAGGTGAACTGCTCTACACGGCAACGTTGCGCAGCGGCGGGCACCCCATGCACCTCTGGACAAGTATACCAGTCGTCACATGGGGATTGCTACCCCTGCACCCCGGCTTCTTCGGCCGCATGACGAAAGGAGACGGTCATGAACCACGCTACGCCGGATCGAGAGCCCGTTCCCATCATCCTCGACACCGACATCGGCGAGGACATCGACGACATCCTCGTATTGGCGGTAGCGCTGAACTCGCCGGAGTTCGAAGTCCTTGCGGTGACGACCGTCGACGGCGACACGTCCGCCCGCAGCCGGATCACCCGGCGCATCACCAGCGCGTTCGGGCGCGGCAAGATTCCGGTCGTGGCCGGCTATCCGCGCTCGATGCCCGAAGGGGACGAACCGGTGCCGCCGCTGACTTCGGTGACGCAGAACGCTGTCGCGCCGACGGAAGACGGGCTGCCCGCCGGCTGCGAGTCGGCCGCGGATGAGCTCATTGCCCGTCTGGCGACCGCGCAACCGGGTAAGGTCCACCTGCTGACCATCGGCTCGATGACCAACGCCGGGCAGGCGCTGGTGCGCTATCCACAAACGGCCCGAAACCTCGCGGCCATCCTCAGCAACGGCGGCAGCTTCGCCCCCGGCAGGAAAACCGCCATCGGCTGGAACCTCCGCTACGACCCGGCCGCGGTGGCGGTTGTGGCGCGATCCGAGGCCTCGTGGGTCCTGCTGTCGGAGAGTCTGGGCATTCCACCTCTGACCGTCGACGACGTCGAGGCCATTCGCACCCGCGGCCTGGAGACCACCGACGCCCTCTGGGTCGCCATCCAGGAATGGCGCGAGAACAAACCCGAATGTAATGCCGAATCCCTGCCGCACATGGCCGACCTGAATACACTGGCCTGGCTGCTGGGCGGATACTTGGACGTCCGCCCCGGACAAGCGTACATCGAGGTCGGGCCGCGCGGGCAGCGGGCGTCGCTACGGGTTGAGGACGCAGCCACGGGTCCGCACCTTCTCGGCTGGTCGGTCCGCCCCGAGCAGCGCGACCGCCTGCACGACTTGTACATGCAGCGCCTGCTGGCAGAGCCCATCGCCAAGAGAGAAAAGACAGGTTGAATGTACACGGCGTGCGCCCGAGTACCACTGCGCGAGACGAGATCAACTCGAAGCTCACCTGGTGCGCCTCGATCTTCTGCACGGCGGACAGCTGTTCACCTTCGAAAATCCAGGTCGCTCAGGGACTGCGTTCCCACATGTCACCAACTGGCAACAGGCCCGGAGACTGAGCGGATGAGGATGAGGTCCTCTGGAAGAACCTGAGAGTTGACGAGGGGAGATGGCTGCCGCTGCGCAGGAGACCAGTCGAATCCCCATTCCGGGAGCCAGCAAAGTGGCAGGCCCGCTTCAGCGACCAAGCACCGTCGGACGAAAGGTGATTCCTCGGATTCTGCCGGGCTCTCAGGGCCAGCCGGTCGACCGCGGGAAACAGCTCCTCAACGTCGCCAACGAGCTTGCTGTTGCTGGCCACCGCCAGATCTCGATAGTAAGCGGCGGTGGAGGCAGCCATGTTGTGGGTGTCGGTCTCGATGGCCCTCTGCATTATTGCGGCGTCCACAAAGCGGATGGCTTTCGGTCATCAAGATGATCTGCAAATGTCGGGCTGCTACCCACACCGGCTGAAACCCGACGTCAGTGTGCCTGGATGGATTCTTGTCATTTACGACCTAAGTAGAGACGGGAGATAAAGCAATGAGACTGATACTGGCTGTGTCTTTGGCGGCGATCCCATGCGTGGCTATGGCAGGCGATCTCGATGTCGACGCCTTCGCTCGGCGAAGTCAGATGCGATACACAAACGTGCCACGGATGGTGTTAGCGTTCTACTACCCGTGGTACGGCAACCCGGCCGCCGAGCCCGGGTCGGGGCGGTGGTATCATTGGGAAAACGTCGACGAGGCCGCCAAGACCATCGGGACGAGTACACACTACCCGTCGCTCGGGCCTTACGACTCGCATGATCCAGCCGTCATCGCTCAACACTGCCAGTGGGCCAAGCAGTCCGGCGTGGATGGATTCATCGCCAGTTGGTGGGGCCACGGCGGCTTCGAAGACAAAGCCATGCCGGCATTACTCGACGCCTGTGGTGCGACGGGCCTGAAGGCGACGGCCTACTACGAGGTTGTGCCCGACCCGCCGACACCAGCCACGGCAGCAACTGACATCCTACGATTGCTCAAGCAGTATGCTCACCATCCATCCTGGCTCAAGGTTGAAGGCAAGCCCGTTCTCTTCATCTACAGCCGAGCCGTTGACCAGCTTGGACTAACCGGCTGGCTTGAGGTGTCGGCCAAGCTGGAGAACTCCTACCCCGGCAGCGTGGTACTGATCGGTGACAAGGTATCGCGGCAGGCTGCGTTGGTGTTCGACGGGTTGCATACCTACGCCACCGCTGGGCAACTCCGTCGTAACGACGCAGCACAGATCGCCGACTGGGCCGGCGAGACCTATCCGAAATGGGTGTCGACCGCCGATCGCCTCGGGCGGGTCTCGACGGTCACGGTCATGCCGGGCTACGACGATACGAAGATCCGCAAGCCGGGCACGTTGGCCAAGCGGTTGGACGGAAGATCGTACGAGGTGCAGGGGAAGGCGGCGCTGAAGGCAAACCCCGACTGGGTGCTGATTACGTCGTGGAACGAGTGGCATGAGGGATCGGAGATCGAGCCATCGGTGGAGTTCGGTCACACGTACCTCAAGCTTACCGCTGAATTCGCGAAGCGCTTCAAGGCTTCGGCGAACCGAGACCGAACCGTCGCCACGTCTGCGGTATCGCCGCCGACGCAAGCCGACCTGGCCACACTCCGTGCCAAGTTGGCAGGCATGAAAATCGCAGCCCTGCCTGGGGCCGATTCACTGGCGTTCTGGTGGCTGCTCGAGTTGGGCGTTGTGCCGAAGCAGTTGGCCTGGCCGGACGTGGCCGATGGGGCTTCCCTGAATAAGTTCGATGCCGTCCTCTACGCCGGTGGCGAAAAGTACCACAGAACGGTCAAAACAGTCGGTGACGTCGACGCGGGCTTGCAGGCGTATCTGGCGGGCGGCGGATGTCTGCTTGTGATGCCTGCTGGGCCCATGCCGCTGTACTACGACGAGCATGGTCACGTCGTCGACGGCGCACGGTCGTTGGGGCTGCCGCTGTTCATCGAACCGCCGGGCTGGGAAATCCCACCACCGAGCACGAAGCTTCAGTTCCACAAACGCATCGCCGGCCTGCCGCACACGCCCCCAACGATCGACTTCCCAAACGCCGGTGATACGAGATGGCGACCGATGGTTCGCGACCATCTGTCTGACCACATGCACCTGACTCCGCTGCTCGAGCTGCGCGACGCGAGCGGCGGGTCTCGCGGCCTCGGTGCAGGCCGGGTTGAACATCGCGCCGGACCGATGCAGGGCGGAAGTATCCTATACGTCTGGTTCGGCTTGTTGGATCAGCCACACAGCGAATGGCTGCTCTACGATCTCTTCGATGCGGTAGCTCAGCACGCACGACAGCCATCGGATAAACAGACCGACGCCCGATGACCGGTGCTTATCGCTTCTGGTGGCGGATAGCGTGTCCAGCCGGGCAGGCCGGCAGCCGTATTCACGAGTCGGCAGTCCACACGGGCCTGCGGGGCAGTACATGGCCTGCTCGGCTTGCCGCCAGCGTCTTTGCATACGTATGATGACGCTCCACGCGGTGACACTACCGCCCACGGGTCCTATCGGGAGACCGTATCAGACGTGTTGGGCACAGACGCATAATATGTCCGGGGCTCCGCCGGTGACAGCGTCGACCGTGCAAACGGGCTCGCGGCCGGCGGGGCTCCCGGGCGCCTGATGCCCGTGAAGACAGAGATAGGGATGTCCGACCACACCGATTATCAGCTACCCGCGTGGGCCCATCGCCTGAGGAAAGCTCAGATTGAGCGGCTCTACAGGCGTGTTGGCCAGGGGCTCCTGGACGAGGATTTGATCGATGACGTGGGATTCTCCCTGTACGCACGCTGTATAAGTATGCTCCAGGTCAGCGAAGCCATCCGCGGACGACCGCCTTGCCCCGGTTGTGGCGAGACGGCACAGTTGGACAAGGGCTCTACGACGTTCGCCAAGTGCACACACTGCGGATGGACGTGTCCCTGGTCGCTGTACAAAAAGACCTATCAACGCAAAGGGCTCTTTGCAGGCGGCATGGAGAGCTTTGTCAAGGAGTTCGTACGTCGCTTTGCGGCTACGCGATCGCATCGAGAGCGGCTGATTCTGATCGACACCCTGATTCACCGGTTCCACTGGGAAAGCGGCGACCACGCCGGGGGTCGCCCCGGCGCATGCAGCCTCATCGAGGGCAAGATGAAAGACATCATGGCCTTCCTCGACCGCTTGAGCTATGGCGATGACATTCCGCCCGAGGTCGAACACACCCGTGAGGCATGGCGCAGGAAATGGCGCGGCAATCCCTGGTCGAGCGGCCGAGGCCAGAGCAGTGGGCAAGACGTCGGCTGATACTGCTTTCGTGTAATGGAGACGATTGAAGAAATGCCTCGGGCAAGACACGCGGTGCAAAACCAGGTTGCCGAGTGGTCGTACTCGTCGGGAAGGTCTTACGCCGATCCGTTCAACGAAGTGGACCTCGACGTGGTCTTCACGGGTTGTGGGGGCACCTGGCGTGTGCCGGCCTTCTGGGCAGGGGATAACGAATGGCGCGTTCGTTTCTCGCCGCCCGAACCGGGAGAATACCAGTTCGAGACGGCCTGTTCAGATACCGCCAACACCGACCTGCACGGTCAGAGGGGAGTTGTGCAGGTACACCCGTATAGCGGCAGCAATCCGCTATTGACGCATGGGGCATTGCGGGTGTCGAAGGATCGACGCCACCTCGAACATGCCGACGGCACGCCCTTCTTCTGGCTGGGTGACACATGGTGGATGGCCTTTGCAGAGCGACTCGGCTGGCCCGAAGACTTCCAACTGCTCGTGGCCGACCGCGTGGCAAAGGGATTCACCGTAATCCAGATAGTGGCCGGGTTGTATCCCGATATGCCCAGGTTCGACGAGCGGGGGCGCAATGAAGCCGGCCTCGCGTGGGAGCGGGACTACGAGCGCATCAACCCCGCGTACTTCGATATGGCCGATCTGCGGCTGCAATGGTTGGTGCGTTCGGGCCTGATGCCTTGCGTTCTGGCTTGCTGGGGGTATTACCTGCCCTGGTTGGGCGTCGCGAAGATGAAGCAGCATTGGCGCTACGTCATTGCTCGCTGGGGTGCTTATCCGGTCGTGTGGTGCCTGGCAGGCGAAGGGGCCATGCCGTACTACCTGTCACAGACCAGGGAGAAGGATACGAGAGACCAAATTGCCGGCTGGACCGAACTCGGGCGCTACGTCAGACAGACCGATCCGTACAAGCGACTGATTACCATTCATCCGACCGAGGTCGGGCGCGATCAGATAGACGATGACAGCGTGTTGGATTTTGAAATGCTTCAAACCGGCCACGGCGGGTACAGCAGCATGCCGAACACGTTCGGCAAACTGACACGTGCTTACGACAGGCAGCCCACGATGCCCACGTTTGTGGCCGAGTTCAACTACGAGGGTATGGCCCACGGCGCCGGCGATGAGATCCAACGCCTCGGATTCTGGGGCAGCATGTTGAGCGGCGCGTTCGGCCACACCTACGGCGCCAACGGCCTCTGGCAGGTCAACACTCGCAGCAGGCCCTATGGCCCATCACCCCACGGCAACACCTGGGGGGACCTCCCATGGGAAGACGCACACCGCCTGCCCGGCTCACAGCATGTCGGACTGGGAGCCAGACTGCTGCAACGGTACCCGTGGTGGTGCTTCGAGCCGCACCAGGAGTGGGTCGAGCCGGCCGCCGGCCAGGATGATCGCTTTGCCCCCTACGCGGGCGGTATTGCGGGACAGGTGCGGCTTGTCTATTCCTTCTGGTCCAGTCGCTACCCCATCAAGGTCAAAAACATAGAGTCAGATGTCAGTTATAGAAGCTTCTTCTTCGATCCCCGAACCGGTCAGCAGCACACGATCGGCGCGGTCAAGCCGGAGAGCGACGGCACGTGGAAGGTTCCCCACTATCCCACCATGGCAGATTGGGTATTGGTGTTAGAGAGGGTCTAGCGCCTGGGGCGGACCGTTTGAGCCACCGAACATGATCGAAGAAGGTTTAACATGGACTCGTCTGATGGCCCGGTTCGTATTGGGTCGGACAGCATTGGGTGACAAAGCCCACGCCTGCTGAATCGGCGAAAAGCATCGGAGGCACGCGTGAGGTCGAAGACAAAGCGGCTCTTGCTGATCGGCAACATCTCCCCGTGCACCTCGAGGTTGCGCACCCTGGATCATGTTTGCCGTCTGGCAACAGCTTGTCGGCATTGGGTCACGAACAAGGCCATCATGGGGGCCGATCAGAACGGTCCAGGCTGTGCTTCCAGGAGGAAGAGCCCTACTTCCTCTTTGCCTCGCGGAAGACAGGAGGCTCGGCCAGCGTGAAGAGCACCACCTCTTCGCCGGTCAGGGTGCTGATGTCATGGTGCAAGCTCACCACCTTGACCCCGGTAATGTCCCGCACCATCGCCTCCAAGGCCGACCGTGCCGTTTCCACCAACTGCGTCCGCACCTGCTTGAGCAAGCCCCGCCCCTTGTCGGCCGGAAGCGTCCTGACCAGTTGCTGTTCGGCCGCTGTCAACACGCCCTGCAGGCGGACCACGAGGAGATCACCGATCAGGTGGGTGTGGATGTCCGTGGGTCCACGGCCCATGTACTCCTGCTCGAAGCGGCCGACCCCCTGGCAGATGGCGGCTTCCATTTCTCCCTGTGTTCTCATGAGGGCCTCACCAGTTGGCGAAGGGACGACCGGCGATTCTGGCCTGAAAACGCGGTTTTCCGTCCGCCAGACCCACTGAACCCTCACCCGGGAGCCTTGCCTTCCGGGTAATCTGAGAGACATGATAATCAGGACTGGTACGGAAATCCACTTGCTACCCCTCTTCCGGTGATGTACAATGCATTTGATGAGCGGAGCACCCCCGAACCGTAAGGCGGCTCCGATCAGGATGTGAGTCGGATGACTAGATGAAGGGCAACCCGGTGAATGCCGGGGGGCCCGATGACGAGTAGGCCGACGTGGTCGAATACTTTCGGGTATTCCATCACGTCGGCTCTTTTTTTGAGGAGTCCAACCATGGTTACGGGAGTAATCAGCTGGATCGTCTTGGGACTCATCGCCGGCTACATTGCCAGCACGCTGGTAAACAATCGCGGCGAGGGACTGCCGATGGACATCGTGCTCGGTATCGTGGGCGCGGTGATTGGCGGCTGGCTCTTCAACACTTTCGGTGCTGCCGGCGTGACAGGGTTTAATCTCTGGAGCGTCATGGTCGCCGTGGTCGGGGCGGTGGTACTCCTGTGGGTCTGGCACGCCTTCCGACGCTCGGCCTGGCACGCGTGAACTTCACGATGTTGATGTGAGAGGACCGTTTCATGCATCCGGTCGTGTATGCAGTGTTCTTGGTCCTTGTCGTTGCTGTAGGGAGCTTTCTCATGGGTGTGAGGACTGCCGCCGTCAAAGCCGCCGTGGAGGCGGGTGCTGAAGCCGTTCCCTATCGGCGGCAAGCTCGTCGTTGCCCATGTAATCGCCCGGCCGCATAGCGGCGTGAGTTCTCTCTTGCCCAGGCAACAGTAAAAGATGCACGGAGCCACCGCTGACGTTTGATTCGGCTTCGATCACAATTTGAGTCGGATGACTGGACGAAGGGCAACCCGGCGAGTGCCGGGGGGCCCGTTGAAGAGTAAGCCGGCGTGGTTAGACACCCTATGGTGTTTCACCGCGTCGGCTTTTTTCGCTTGCAGTGGTGGTGGACGGCCGCAACGGTCAGGGAGCAATGCCATGGACAAACCCAATTCAACAATGGCGCGCCAGATTGCGCAGGCCGCAAGTGTTTTCGAGCAGCAGAGGACGGGCAACACGCCCAAGTCCGTGACCGTGGTCCTGAGCGACACCACGCTGGTGATCACGCTGCATGGGGCCTTGTCGGAGGCCGAGAGGACCCTGGCGAAAAGCCCCGAGGGTGCCGCTCAAATACAAGACTTTCACCGACAGTTGTTCGCCAACGCCTCCGAGTCATTGCGGCAAGAGATCAAGAGGATTACTGGCGTGGACGTGCGCGAGGCTACCGCGGAAGTCGAGCCAACTACGGGCACCGTGGTGGGGGTATTCACGACCGGCACCACGGTGCAGGTTTACTTGCTCGCCCATGCCGTGCCTGCGGAAAGTTGGAGCGGAAGTGAACCGGATGACCAGTCATGAACATGGAGGTTCTGCCATGTTGGTCCTGGCGAGGAAACAGCGTGAATCCGTGGTTGTCGGAGACCCCAACGGCGTCGAGCGCCTTCTAAAGGTCACGGTGCTCCAGATTCATGGTGGCAGCGTAAAACTGGGCTTTGAGTGCGGTGACGATTTCCCCGTCCACCGTTGGGAAGTGTGGGAGCGACTCCGCGCCAGCGGCCGGCTGGAAGCACTGGTCTGAGCAGCAAGCCGGAGCGAAGCCTCAGGGGTTGCTCAGCGAGCAGGTACACGACGGCAGGATAAGCCAGTGACCTGCTGCAAAAGGCCTGGAGAGCTGATCACCGTATCACGGGGCTTGCAGGTACCCGCGGAGATGCCTACCATGATTCGAAAGGACTCGGCGGTAGCGGCCGAGAAGAGAGACCTGAACGCTTGCGGCGTGCGGCACAGCGGTTAGGAGAACACCAATGCGTAAGACGAATGTCGAACCACGAAACTACGCTTGGTTTGCCTTGGCAGACACAGAACATTGTCGGCTTTTGTGCTGCCGCTTGACCAGGCAAGGCACGCAACACGTTGATGAGTACGGTGTGTTTGAGAACACGTTGCCAGAGGCCGAACATGCGCGGCCGATGACCCACGACGGCGCGACGCACGACATCGAGGAGGAGGAGCGACGTTTCGCGGGTCAGATCGTGGAATGGTTGCAGGAGAACGCCAAGAAGCACGAGATCGATCGCCTGGTCATCTTCGCGCCCCCTCGCATGCTCGGCGCCCTCCGGAAAGCCTCGTCCGGATTGCTGAAGGGACACCTTGAGGAACTCGAGGGCAATCTGATGCGCCTTGAAGCCGGCCAGTTGGCCGAGCATCCAATGGTCCGCCAACTGGTCCCGGCCAAGCACGAGCGACAATCGACCGGCGATCGGCGCACAGCCGGGACCGCCTGATCGCGAGGTAAGGAGTCGCAGGTGCTCACGCGCGGGCCGGCACATGAGGAATTTGCGGAACGCGGTGCATTTGGCCGACGAGGCGCGCGAAGAACGGATATAGAATATACTGTTTCCCTGTTCCGATTACGTCTACCCCGCCCCTCGCTGGTGCCGGCACAAGGAGACGGACAATGACCAGAGTGGCAACGACAATGTTGACGGCGGCGGCGCTAAGCCTCCTGTGCCTCGGATGCGGACGCATGTTCGCTGAAGGGATGGGGGCAGCCAAGGGCGCTTCCGGAAAGGTGGTCGAGATTGGCACGACCCCGGACCTCACGAAGTACAAGGGCATGCGCATCGAGGTGATCACCGTGGCGCAGGGGTCGCAGGCGCCTGCGGGGATGCCTGCCATGATCCGAACGGACCTCGCGGCAGCGGCCGAGAAGAGAGGGCTGCGGCCGGAGGGGATGCCCAGGCTCAGGTTGTCCGGCGAGATCGTTCATTATGAGGCAAGCAGCACGGTAGACACGGCGATCGGCCCGTTGGAGCAAGTTGTCGTTCGCACGAAGCTGACCGATGCGCAAAGTGGCGCCGTCGTCGCAGAGGCCAATCTGATCGGCCGCTCGAAGGCGTCGTCGTCGAGTGGCGCAGTGAAGGTGTCCGCCGGCGTCGGCGAGGCGCTGGAGAAGTGGCTGGAGGACGGCGGCCTCAAGAAAACCGGCTAGTGGGAAAAGGATTGAGCCGGGTGCCGCCTCACTGCACAAGGGCGACTACTTCAAGCAGGACGCGAGGCTGGAGATCAAGGCGCCCAAAGGTATCAACGTCGACCCGATCGAATTTCTGACCAAAGCAAGTGACAAACCCGATGTGCAGCTCCGAATTGCGGCGACGAAGGACGCTGCCCTCGTGCGAGACGAAAGGACCGTGACACATGTTAGCTGTGACGAAGGCCGCACTCGAACGTCTGTCCCGAAAGCTGGCTCGCAAAGGGGCCGCTGACGGCATGGCGCTGAGATTCAAACGTCGGGAACGCGGCTGGACGCTGCGCCTCGACCGCGAATCGCTCGGCGACACTGCGTTTACCCACAATGGACGTAACGTGCTGCTGCTGGATGAGACCGTATCGAAGGGGATGGCGAACATGACACTGGACACCAGAAAAAGTGGCGAACGGTCGCGGCTCAGGCTGTATCGCAACAAAACTCGCGGTGACTGAGCGATGGAACTTCCGCGACGAGCCCGTGACGACGTGTATCTGCCGGACGGTGAGTTCCGCAAGCGCGTCCATGCGCTACGGCAGTATACGCACGCCCATGAACTGGCTATCGGAATCGTCTATGCGTTCGACTTCCGCACGCGCATGCTGCCGTTCTGGTACGTGGACAAGCGCATGGCGCCATGCTCTGTACGCCTGCTGGGAGATGTATTGCACGAGGCGGGCTTTGGCAACCTTCGCATCGTGTTGCAGCAATGGTCGCCGAATGTCCTTCCCAGCCGGATGCGACTGAACGGCAAGCCGTTGGACATTCTGCTGGTATCGTCCATGCAGGTGCATGCGGCACCGGCGTGTGCGCTGATTCGAGATGCGCATCGGATGGGCGTAGCCCGGCCACTCATCGTGGCGGGCGGACCAAAAGCCATCTATGAGCCAACTGACTTCTTCGAGCTCGGCCCGGAGCCGGGAATCGGTGCCGACTGTGTCGTGACCGGCGAGGCCTTCGTCCTTCTGGACCTTCTCTGCGCCATCCTGGCCGATCGTCGACCCAACCAGACGGCACGCGGCGCCTTCGAGCAAACGCGGCTGGCGGGCAGGCTCGAGAGCATTCCGGGGCTGGTTTATCTGCCGCCAAACGCGCATGCCAACGGACCGATTGCGATCAACACCGGCGTGCAGCGGCTCCTCCGTGATCTGGACGAACTGCCGATGCCCGATGCAGGCTATCGCGTGATCGAGCCCCCGCATCGCCACCGGACGCTTGCCAAGCAACCGTGCGCGCAGGAACGCATCGGGCGACTCTCGCGCATCGCCTCAGTGATTGCGACGCAGGGATGCCGCTTCAACTGCCCCTACTGCCCGATCCCTGCGGCCAACCAGCGAGCTTGGCGGCACAAGAGTCCGCAACGTTTCGCGGCCGAGATCAAGCACATCTACGAGAACTTCGGCATCAAATACTTCTTCGGGACCGATGATAACTTCTTCAACGATCGCGATACGGTCGTGACGCTGATGCGCGAACTCGGCCGGACCACCACTGGCGGCGTGCCGCTGGGCAGGCGGGTCAGATTCTACACGGAGGCGACGCAGGGGGATGTCTTCAAGAATCGGGACCTGCTGCCCATATGCCGAAAGGCCGGCCTGCGCGCATTATGGTTCGGAATCGAGGATCTCACCGGCGGACTCGTGAAGAAGGGCCAGAGCGCAGACCGTACCGAACAGCTCTTCACGTCGATGCACAGGATCGGCATTCAGCCGCACGCGATGATGATCCATAGCGACACGCAGCCCCTGCGTTCAGGCCCGAGCAACCTTTCCGGCCTGCTGAACCAGGCGCGTTACGTGTTCGAGCGAGGCGCAGTCAGCTATCAATGTACGTACCTGGGCCCGGCCATCGGGACGCGGAGCCTGGAACCGGCCTTGACGTCCCGGACCATTTTCCAGCGTGTGGGCGGGAGGCCCGTACCGGATGCGTTTCATGATGGCAATCACGTCGTGGCGTCGAGGCACCCCCACCCCTGGCAGCGGCAGTTGAACCTGCTGCGCGCCTATGTCACCTTCTACAACCCCATCAATACCGTCCGCGCGCTGTTCGGGGTCGGCAAGGACTCTGTTTCGCCGAAACGTCTCGTATATCAACTCTTCGGACAGATCGGGCTATTGCTGACGATCCCGAAGATGCTTGCCTGGGCGTGGCGACTCGAACGCGGTCCGGTCGAAGCGTACGACGGCCTGGTCGAAGCCCGCATCCCCATGATCGACGCCGCGAGCGGCAACGAGATCAACTGGGCGATCGAGCATACCCCGATGCGGAACATGTCATACCGTCAGCGCGCGACCGACACGGCGTATTCTACTGCACCTGCCAGCGTCCTGTCGGCCTGCCTCGGCGCGACGGATGAGAACCTGCCCGCGTGCGGCACATCCGAGTCGGTACGGGGACTTGAACGTGCAAGGTGTGAGCCCCGTGGCCCGCGCACTACAACACCGGCGCTGAGATTCGCGGATGAGTGAACGCGAACGGCCTGTACTGGCTGGGTCACCAAGCTCCGGCCCCTTGTCGCCGCAGCGAATCTGAAAGGACTACGACCATTCGCCTATATCTGATCAACCCGCGTAATCCGCTCGTAGGCCTTACCGACCTCAAAGCCAGTCGGTGGAACCGCTACCGGATCTGGAAGCCATTGGGCCTGCTGGCCTTGGCGGCGCTGACGCCGCCGGAGTGGGAGATTGTGGTCTTCGACGAAAATGTCCGGGTACCCGATTACGCAAACCTGCCGCGCCCGGACCTGGTGGGCGTAACCGCATTCACCTCACAAGCGAACCGGGCGTACCAGGTTGCGGCCGAGTTCCGCAGCCGCAGCGTGCCGGTCGTGATGGGCGGCATTCATGCCACCATGAGGCCCGATGAGGCCATCACACACGTGGACTCGCTGGTGACGGGCGAGGCCGAACCCGTCTGGGCGCAGGTTCTGGCCGATACCCAACAGGGCGCCTTGCGGAGCCTCTATGAGGGAGTGCATGCGGACATGCACCAAGTGCCACCCGCCCGGCACGACCTGCTAACCGGCGATTACGCGTTCGGCTCAATTCAGACGACGCGGGGTTGTCCGCTCAATTGCAGCTTCTGCAGCGTGTCGGCGTTCAACGGCACCCTCTACCGTCATCGGCCCATAGCCCGTGTGATCGAGGAGTTCAAGTCCATTCGGGAGAAGTGGGTCCTGGTCGTGGACGATAATCTCATCGGCATCAATACGGCACACATTGCGCGGGCCAAGGACCTCTTCCGCGCCATGATTCAGGCAAAGCTGCACAAGCGGTGGATCGGCCAGATGACAATCAACATGGCCGACGACGAAGAACTGCTGGCGCTGGCCGCGAAGGCCGGCTGTGCCGGCGTCTTCATCGGCTTCGAATCGCCGACGGCCGAAGGCCTGAAGGAAGTCGGCAAGAAGTTCAACCTTGCCAACGGCCGCGACCTCGCCGCGTCGGTCCGACGGATCCAGCGCCACGGTATTCTGGTCGCCGGGTCGTTCATCATGGGCCTGGACACGGACGAACCAGGCATCGGCCAGCGGATCACCCAAACGGCATCCTGTTACGGTTTGGACATCCTCAACGCCCTGTTCCTTACCCCGCTGCCAGGCACCCGTCTGTGGAACCGGATGGCGTTGGAGGATCGCATTGCCGCGGATGATTTCCCGCGAGACTGGCAGTACTACACGCTGAGCTTCCCCACGGCCCGCTACAAGCACTTCTCCTGGGCCCAGATCATGGAGGAGATGAACGCCTGCGACCGCAGCTTCTATTCGTGGCGGCGCATTCTGTGGCGCGTAGTCGGAGGTCTCCTGAGGCGGCGGCACCCGATTCTCTCGCTGGTGAGCAACCTGTCGTATCGGAACAACGCCCGTTCGACCCGAAACAGCTACGGCCAGCTGGGTATCCCCCAAGGCCGGGCAGGACAACGGCGGACGGCGACATCCGAGGCGTTGCCGGTCGGGTGGCTCGTAGGCCCAAAGCAAAGCAGTGTCGTGTGACCCCCCGCCCCATGGCATCCAGCAGCGAAGCCCAAACCCCTTGGAAAACCGGGCTGGAGGCCATGAGAACCCATTGAACAGCGACGGGGTGTTCTCGATTTCTGGCCGAAATATTCCTCTTGACTCCCCCAGCCGCTTCCTGTAACATCACTTCATTCTGGGCCGACGGTCGCGGAAGGAGAGGTTCCTTGCCCCGTCGGCGAATCGGGTTTGCATCCGCTTTCGTTTGCAGCTTGTTCCTCGCTGCCCTCTCGTGAATGAGCGATCTTCACCTTGGGCTCGACTCAGCTTGGATGACGAATGCTCGCGAATCCAATGTGCTGACTTTTTGAAGGAGCCATACATATGGCAACTGGTAAGGTGAAATGGTTCAACGATACCAAGGGCTTCGGTTTCATCGAAACCGATGAGGGCGGCGACGTGTTCGTCCATCACAACGACATCCAGGCCGAGGGCTTCAAGTCGCTCGCGGAAGGCGATGCGGTCTCGTTTGAGGTCGTCCAGGGCGAGAAGGGGCCGCGGGCCACAAACGTCGTCAAGACCTAGCGTAGCACCAAATCTGTAACGAACGGCGCCGTCCTTCGGGGCGGCGTTGTTTTTCTGTGCCCCGCCGTACGTCTTTGGTGAGGGAGACAACAGTACGTCTGCCTTCGTCACCACCAGAAAGATCGCCGCGACCGCCATCGGCGGCACGATAAAGTGCAACCTCTCACCGGGAAACCAGTTAGACACCTGTCCATCCCCAATACTCCGTCCTCCTTGCTGCAACACGACTTATGCGTCTCGCGGGCTGAGGCTGATCACGCTACGATGCAACTCCACTGGCTCCCGGCTGAGAGGTCACGATGGGCATCGTAAGCGCTATCATCTTCATTCTCCGGGCCCTTCTTCTACCCCGGGCGGCAGTCGTCGCAGAGAACCTGGCACTTCGCCACCAGATCATCGTTACCGGCGAACTCGTCCTGCCGCCTGACGGACAGGCCGATCGCCAATCCATTCAGTCAAAGTCCCAGCAATCTCATGCGCGACATCGCTTCGCCGAAGGTCGCCGGCTACGAGTCGCGCCTACGCCGCCATCCACGTGGGTGAACCGTAGTGGCGTCTCGCCCGATCCCATCATCTCCTTGGGGCGGATATGGTTTTCGGGAAGCACAGGAGGTGCGAGCCGGTGGTTTTAACGCCGTTTGCATAGCATCGGAGACCTATGGCGTCGCAACGGCCGGCCGCGGGACAGTGTGACGAAGGTCAGAGCACACTCAGGTGAACACGAGCCCTTTGAGCCGGCCTACTGCGGCCCAACGAAGTTTGGGAGAAAGATGACGTAGTCCTGAAGATCGCAGTCGTCGTCGCCGTCCAAGTCGGCCTCGAAGTAATGCGTCGGCGTGCCGTCGCCGGAGAAGGCTTGCCCGAAGATGTTGAAGTCTACCAGATCGACGTCGCCATCGTGGTCGAAGTCGCCCGCACCCGCGCCGGCGAAGCAGATGGTGTCCACCACGATCTGATCGATCGTCATTCCGAACGGCCCGCTACTCGGTGTAAGGCTCACGACCTCATGGGAGGGGTTGGGCTCGATACGCCATCGACTGTGCTGCACAATCCATGAATTCCCCATGGGATCGGTGGGACCAACATCCTCGGAAGTGGTGTGCAGCAACTCCGCACTGTCTATGACCACCTCGGGCGGGTGTGCCGAACCCTCGTAGTAGGTGACCTGAATCCACACTTCCTTGTAGGGAAGAGCGTCGGGGCTGTTGTCGACCGTCAGCGACACGGCGTCGAGGTCGACCCAAACGCCGGTGCGCTCGGGGGCGGTGATGAGCGATTCCTGCCAACCGGCTCCGTTCTCCTTGACCGTGATATCCGCCGAGGCCGTGCCATATGCGTTCAGGATGCTTTCAGGCGCGGCAGGATTATCGTCATCGTCAAAGGTCCATTGCTGATAGGTCGTGCCTTGCTGGCCTCGCCACGCAGGCCGAAACTGGAATAGATCGTCAGCCGACATGCGCTGCGATAGGCCCACCAACACCAGAAAAGCAATCAGTGTCGCCCGGCTCATGAGAGTAACCCCTCCTCTTATGGCCCGACTGCCCGGTCAAGATGGCAGCACGGCAAGACCCGTTAGGACTCACCGTGCTGCCATTCTACCACAAAATTGGCCGCAATATCCAGACCCGGCTCCAGATGGGTCTTAGGGCGCCTCGCCGTTCTTGAAGAAGTTCACCGAAATCAGGTTGTAATCCAGCGTGTTGACGAACCCGTCACCGTTGATGTCCGCCACATCGTTCGTCGTGTTGTAGTTCGTCGCGTAGATCGTGTAATCGAGGGTGTTTACGATGTTGTCGCCGTTGAGATCACCGCCCAGCAGCTTGTCAGCCCCGACAAAGTCAGCCGTTCCCTGTCCGTTTGCGCCCCAACTTACTGTGACCTTGCTGCGAAGGTTCCAGGCCGTCTTGGCGCTGACATCGGTGGTCCCGCTGGGTACATCGGTCAGCGTATAGGTTCCTGTGCTACTGGCAGCTGCAAAAGCCACAGGCACATCCCAACTCTTCTGGATGCCGCCCGTCGCCACGAAGGTCACCGTTCGCGTGATGCCGCCGGTCGGCGGGTTGAGCAACTCCAGTTCCACCGTGCCGGTGATCTGATCCTTGTTGATGTTGAAGTGCTTGGTGGTTGCACTGGCTGAGTTGCCTGCGTTGTCACTCACCGTCGCGTCGACAGCAGCCAGGCCGTTCGGCGTGGTGGCGGTCACCGACCACGTGTAGTTGAACGTGCCCGCGGGTGATTCACTCACGAAAGCTGCCGCCTCTGCCGAACCGCCGTTAGGTGTGACACTGACCGTGGGATGACTCGCCAGGCCGGAGCCGGGCGGATCATCGCTGGCTGTCACAATGATATCCACCGTCCCCTGCACGGCGTTGGTGGTCGAGGCGTTCTCGACCAGAAGCTCGACGCTGTTCTGCTGCGCCGAGTCGACCGAGATCACCGGCGACGTACTATCGATCGTGAAGTCCGCGTCCGACTCATCGCTGGCGTTGTTGCCGGCCAAATCCCATACCGTCACGCGAACGCGGGCCGTGTCGATGTCGAGCGACGGGATCGGGCTCCACAGATATGCCCCGTCGTTGTCTTCGTCGGTCGCGAGTGTAACCCAGGTGGTCCCGTCAAAGTACTCGATCTTCACCGAGTCATAATCGATGTTGGCATCGCTGGCCGTCCAGGTGATTGTCTCACTGCCGCCGCCCTTGAAGTTCTCTCCCCCGTTGGGGTAGGTCACTTGCACAACGGGATCGGTCCCGTCCACAACGATCGACTGGCTGTCGACCTTGGTCGGGTACACCGGTTCGGGGGCGCCCGTAATGGGGTTGATCCAACTATAGAAGGTCTCATAGCCGGCCATGCCGTCTGGCCGGAAGACCACCCGCGTCGTGCCGTCTGGCGCGCCGGTCGGCACGGTGAAGGTGATCACTGCCGTGGTGGCATCCCCGTCGGTGCCGCCGGAGTTCTGAATGACGTCGACGTTCACGCCAATCGCCGCGTCGTATTCGCCGCCCGCTGGGATGTTCTGGTAGATCAGCACGTCCCACGGATAGCCGCCGACCACAGCGCCGGGCGAGTCCAGGTAGGTCGTGTTGTAGCCGATCAGGGCTTGGACGCCCGTAACCTTCTGCATCAGGTTCAAGGCCGTCAGATCGACGATCACGTTGTCGTCCGGGCGTACGTATACAGGGGCCCCGTTGGCATTGAGCCAAAGGATGTTGAGGCCGATCACGTAAGGATCGTCAGACCACGGGCAGTAGTCGACGACCTGGTCGGTGACCTCGCCTCCCTGACCGTCGGCGTTGCTCATCGTGGCTGGGTCGTAGCAGGTCGCGCCGTCTGTCTCTTCAGTCCCGCTCGGATCGTACGGACCACTCTCATGATCCCACCAGTTGTACTCAGCCGGCACAACACCGCTGGCCTGGTTGAGCAGAGCAAGGGCGCCGGACTGGGCGCCGCCATCGTAGAAGGAGTTGCCCGTCACCGTGATGGTTGTTGCGTCGATGCCGGAAAGTATCCGCAGACCGTTGGCGAGATCGTTGGGTAGAGCGACATCATTGAAGTGAATGACGTTGTCCTCGATCGTGACGTTCACACTCGGCGTCAGGCCGTACTGATCTCCCCAGAGCATCATGGCCGATGAGGGGTATCCCGAGTGCGGAGAGGGGCCGGCGACCCGAAAGACGTTGTCGAGAATCGAAGAGTCCTTCAACCCGACCTGCATGTTCGTGTAGCCGTTGTTGCGGAACAGGTTTCCGCTGATGGTCGAATTCTTGAACTGTGAGCTGAGGTTCAATGACGCGCCGTCGAACAGGTTCCCTGACATCGTCATGGTGGTGGAGTTGAACACCTTGTTGCCCGCGAAGATGCCGCCGTCGTAGAAGTTGTTGTTGCGGATCGTGAGATTGTCGAACACGTCCGAGTCGAAATGGGCCAGCGCGTACGAGTCGCCCATCGATGCGCCTTCAAGCCTGTTCTGTTCGATCAAGACATTCGAGGCGTTGGTGTTGAACCAGAAAATGCGGTCCGCCGTACCCCCGAGGATACTGTTGAGTAGCTGAAGCCCGTCGCCTCCGCTCTCGCAGCGGACCAGTTGGCCCGCCAAGCCCGATCCGGTGATCTTGAAACCGTCTATGGTTACGTTCGAGGCCCGCACGTCGATGATATGGCCCGACGAGGCGGTAATCACCGACTCCGTCGCCACTCGATAACGCGCGTCGACGCCGGCCTGCGCGCCATTGAGGGTCACGCTCTTGTCGATAATCAGGTTTTCGTCGTACGTCCCCGCAGCGACGTTGATGGTGCTGGCGGTCACCAGATCGACAGCTTCCTGGACCCGACCCGTGGCACCGACTTGTGGACTATCGTCGTCCACGTGCAGAACCGACAGGTCGGCCTGGAAACCGAACGTGCCCGCGTCGGCATCACCGCTGGCCAGCCACGGTGTGGAGTCGACCGAGCCGTCGATCTCGGCCGCCACATCGTCGGGGTCGGTCACGCCCCACCAGTTCACCGAGGCGTCGACCGTCTCGGTCGCCGAGGTGCTGTAGATGCCTCCTTCATCGTTGCCCGAAAGATCGTTCTGGCTCGCGATGACGACCGACGCATCGCTGCTGTCATAGCCGACAGCAATACCGGTTGTGTTGCCGGTCACCACATTACCTGTCAGCGTACCGCCCGTACCCGCACCGTAGTACGTTGTGATCAGGATTCCCGCAGAGGTCGATCCGTCGGACGAAGCCACGCCCCTGCAATCTGTGATTTGGTTATCCGTCAGCGTCGCGACCGCTCCGGCGCCCAGTTCGATGCCGTAGTCCAGCCAATCGCCCACACCTTTGCCCACGTAGGTGTTCCCACTCATCACGGCATTGGTCACGCCGCTGCCGAACGCAATCACACCCAGGCGCCGACAGTTGGTGAACAGACTGTCGGTGATCGTCCAGTTGGCGTCCATGAACGCGATGGCCATGCCGACATACGTACTGTAGGCCATGTTGTGGAACTCGCAGTTGTCGACCGTGCCCGTGCCGTAAGCGCGGATCCCCTGGTAGATCTGGTAACCCGCCCCGTCCAGGACAACATTGGCCAGATCCAGATGCGAGCCGGCCTGCACCAGCCACCATCCGCGGGGGTCGCCGGAACTGCCCGTGTTTTGAGTGGGCACGAAGACCGGCTTGTCCGACGGATTGCCCACAATCGCCAGGTCCTTGCCGATGACGATCTGGCCCGTCTCGGCATACGTTCCGCCGGCCACATTGATCGTGTCCCCGCTGGCCGCGTCCGCGATGGCATCTTGAAGGCTACAGTACACAACCGCATAGGGGTCGGACTGGCCTGAGCCGGTCACACAGCCAGCGTCGTTGACATCCACGCTGATTACGCCGCCAGCCATGGCGATCTTGCCGGTGAGCGTCGAATCCAGAGCGGCAAGGACTCCACCGTCCTCTCCCGATGGCGCGGAGCCACAGCCGATCAGCAAGGCCGTTGCCGCTACCGCTGTCGCGAGTAATGTCAGTTGTTTCATGATACACATCCCCTTTCCTACCGTTCGTCCATTAGGCCGCTTTCCCTAATCTCCATTGCAGGGCCATCCTCGGCCTGCCGACAGATTCACGCCCGCCAGCGCGGACGGCGGCGACCGATGATGCCCAGACCCAGCAAGACCACGGCTAATCCGGCGGGCTCACACACAGGCGTCCAAAGGGCTGCGTGCGTGTCGCCATCCAAAGTCTGTGACCAACCCGCGATCCAACCGTGGTCGTTGATAGCTACGGCACTGCTGAACAGTCCACCCAGCGTGCCGAGATCGTGTTTCTGTTGCCCGTCATAGAAGAAGCCGTGATAGATACCGTTGCTGAACTCGGCCCACCCTACCACTTGACCGAGGTTGTTGATGTCGTACGCCCAGCTCTCATCGCCACCAAACGTACCTAGTTCGGTGTACTGACCGTCGTGCCACAGGGCCGCGCGAGCGAGTGCCTCAGCCGTATCACCGGTGACCGCGACCTGTCCGAAGTTGTTAATCCCGCGCGCGGCGCTCCATGACCCGCCGACAAGCGCGTCCAGCGATCGAATCGCACCGTGCTCGTCCCACAAAGCGGCCAGATCGCGTCCGTCGGTGGCTTCAGCCTGGCCAACAACATGCCCACATTGGTTGATGTCGTACGCGATACTGTCATAGCCTCCGAGCGTCGTCAGGTCGGTTACACAGCCGTCCTCCCACTGCGTCGCGTGAGAGTGCCCTCCTCCTACAGATGAGCGCCCGACCACCTGGCCGGCATCGTTACAGGCCCACGCCACTCCGCTGCCACCGGGCAGCGTGGGCAGAGCCGAGGCCATGGCTGGCGTCCAGGTCGTCGGCATCACAGATGCCTGAGAAATTGGCTGCGACCACCCCACGGCGTGCCCGGCGCCATTGATTCCGTAAGCGACGCCCTGCGGCCCCCCCAGCGTACCGAGATCCCACATCCCCGCACTGTCCCATAGGAATGCTCGTGATGTCTCCCCATCCGTCAGGAGCGATTCGCCCACGATCTGCCCCACGTCATTGATTCCCCAAGCCCGGCTGAACGTTCCGCCCAACGTGCCCAGATCCAAAACGTCGTACTGGGCTGCGAATCCCGGGGCGCAGACAAGCACCACTGCGCCCACCAGTCTCCAACTGGCACCGATCATCCTGCTATCCGAGTATGCAAGGCGCGGCAGTCACCTGCTGCACGAGCGCCTCGCCGTCCCGCCGCTAACGACGATGACGGAGCCGTAACGCACCACCGAGAATGCCACCGACCAACAGAAGCGCTGTCGCGGGCTCGGGGATGCAGATTGTGTCGACCACGATCTGGTCGATGGTGATCCCGAAGAACGCGGTCTGCGGTGGCGCAAGGATGATCGTCTCAGACGCTGGGTTCGGCTCGATCAGCCATCGACTGTGCTGCACGATCCATGACGCTCCCGTCGGGTCCGTCGGTCCGACGTCCTCAGTCACCATATCCAGGAACGTCGCACCGGGGACCGTGATCTCGGGCGGCACGGCCGAGCCCTCGTAGTAGGTCACCTGAAGCCAAATCTCTTTGTAGTCCAACGGGTCGGGTCGGTTGGCGATCTCCAACACGATGCTGTCAAGATCGACCCAGACGCCTCGTCGGTCCGGCGCCGTAATCAGGTAGTCCTGCCAGCCCGCTCCGTTCTCCTTGACCGTGATATCCGCCCAGGCATCGCCGTAGTCGTTGCTGATAACCTCCGGCGCCGCCGGGTTGTCGTTGTCCAGGAAGGTCCACTGTTGGTAGGTCGTACCCTCCTGACCGCGCCAGTCGGGCTGAAACATCGGCACGTCATCCGCATAAGCCCCGACCACCACGAGCCCCAGCGCGACCCACGCCAGCGACATCGCCAGCAAATCCCTTGTCACCACGCACCTCCTTCCTCTCCTCCCTCGCAATGCATAGGGCAAGTCATTCCTCAGCACGTCGGGCCTGGCAAGGACCCTCGAGTGTTTGCCGCGACCAACTCCTTACACTCCCCCTCCCAGAATTATTCGTCATCTCCGCGCTCGAACGCGTTAACCGAAATCAGGTTATAGTCCAACGTATTCACCGCTCCGTCGCCGTTGATGTCGGCCACCTCGTTGGTCGTGTTGTAGTGCATCGCGTACAACGTGTAGTCGAGTGTGTTGACGATGTTGTCACCGTTGATGTCGCCGCCCAGCAGCCTGTCGTCTCCCGTGAAGCTGGCGGTGGCCTGTCCGTCCACGTCGAGCGCCACGTCCAGCCGCACGCGCAGATTCCACGCGGTCTTGGCGCTGAGATAGGCCACATCCCCCGGCGCTTCGGTAAGCGTCACGGTGCCCTGGTCGGTGGCGCCAAGGAAATCCACCGGGACGGTTACTCGCTTGAGTTCAACATACGAACTGTCCGTGTAGACGAAGGTGACGTCCCGCGTGATGTCCGCAGCCAGGGCCTGCAGCTCAACGGTCGCGACGACCTGGTTCTTGTCCACGTTGAATGCGTCGGTGGCGCTGGCGGCCACGTTGCCCGCGTTGTCTGTCAGCCCACTGACGGTAATCACGGCCGACCCATTGGGCGTCGTGGCCGTCACCGACCACGAATAGTTGTAGGTGCCCGGCGGCGACTCGTTCACAAACGCCGCCGCCTCCGCCGAACCGCCGTCCGGTGTAACAGTGACCGTCGGCTCACCGGCCACGCCGGACAGGTTGTCGGAGGTCGTCACAGCGATGTCGACCACACCTTGTATGGCCGTACCGCTGGGCGTCAGGTCCGGCCCGCCGTCCTGGGCTGCAGCTATGTCATCGACGCTCGGAACCGTGCTGTCGATCGTGAAGTCCACGTCCGACTCGTCGCTGGCACTGTTGCCGGCCAGATCCGAAACAGTCACCCGCACCAACGCCGTGTCGATGTCCAACGACGGTATCGAATCCCAAAGGTAGGCCCCGTCGTTATCCTCGCCGGCCGCGATCACCTGCCAGATCGCGCCATCGAAATACTCGATCTCGACCGAGTCGTAATCGATGTTGGTATCGCTGGCCGTCCAGGTGATCGTCTCGCTGCCCCCGCCCTTGAAGTTCTCCCCGCCGTTGGGGTAGGTCACCTGAACGTCGGGGTCGGTCCCATCCACGACAATCGTCTGGCTGTCGATCTTGGTCGGATAGACGGAGACGGGGATCCCGCTTGGATCGATGGCACTGAAGAACGTCTCGTAGCCGGCCATGCCGTCGGGACGGAATACCACTTGCGTCGTTCCGTCCGTCGTGCCGGATGTGAACGTGATGACCGCCGTGGTCGCGTCGGCGTCGGTGCCGCCGGCGTCCTGGACGACGGCCACAGCGACGCCGATCATCGTGTCCAGCTCACCGTCGCCTGGTATGCTCTCGTAAATCAACGTATCCCACGGATAGCCACCGACTACCACGCTCGGCGAGGCAAGGTAGGTGCTGCTGAAGCCAATCAGTGCCTGCACACCTGTGACCTTCTGGAGCAGATTCAACGCCGCCAGATCGATGACGACGGGCGTGCTGTACGGCACGTACAACGGCGAGCCGTTTACGTCGAGTTGAAGGATGTTGCCGCCCGCAGGCGCCGGCGCCATCAGCGGGTAGGGATCTTCCACCGGATCCGTGTCGATCACATAGGGCGTATCGCCGATCCCGTCGCCGCCACCGTCCGCACCGGTGTAGTCGGACCAGTAGTTGCCCTCATTGGTGGCCACGTCGTACCACGTGTTGCCCCCAGCCGACTCGTCCTTGGCCTGCGGATCGCTGCCGTCGCCGTTGTCCACGAAGTTGTTGTGGTGAACGGTGTTGCTGGCGTGACTGACGGCCGGCCCGATGCGCACGCCGTAGTTCGCGCTGTCCTCGATTTGGTTGTTGCGGACGACCACGCGTTCGGTGTCGATCACGTTGCGTTCGATGTTCACGCCGACATCGCCGCTGCCGTCGATGTGATTGTTCGAAATGGTGATATCCTGTCCCTTGATGCTGATGCCATATCGAAGCGAATCGTCGAGCACGTTGCTGTCGATGTCGACGTACGTCGTGGTTCCCCAAAAGGAAACGGCGTCCTTGTTGCCGGTGAAGGCATTGCGCGAAACGGTCACGTTCGTGAGGTTGCTGCCCGTAACCCCTTTGCCGTTGATGAACCCGCTTGCCCTGTTACCAGTAACATCGACGCCCGTGCAACCCGTGACGTAGATCGCGGATTCATCACCCGCCGGCACGCTACCCAGGCTGAACGCGTTGTCGGCAATGCCCACATTGCTGGCCACGCCGGGCTGCACCACCACGCCGTTCTTGTTGGCCACCATCCGGTTGCGACGAACCATCACGCCGTCGCCACCCTTGCACAGGAGACCCAGCATGCCATCAATGACGTTATTGGCGAGCGTGACGTTGTCATCCCAGCAGCGGACCACGCACGTGTCGGCCGTGGCATTGGTCGGATCCCCTACGAGCGTGAAGCCATCAATCGTCACGTCGGTCACACTGCTGGGGATCTCGATGAGCACGTCGGGGTTCGGCGTCGACAGGCCGGCCTCGGTGATGACCGATTCGGCCGCCGAATTCGTCCGCGCACCGACCAGTGTGGGATTGACCCCATACTGTGCACCGCGCAGGTCGACTGACTTGCCGATCGATAGGCGTTCGTTATAGGTGCCCGCCGCCACGTTGACCGTGCTGCCGGACACCAGGTTAACGCCTTCCTGGACGCGCCCGGTCGAGCCGCTCTGCTGGCCCAGCGCGTGTACGCTCAGCTCTGACAGATCCGACTGGAAACCAACCGTACCGGGTTCGGTGTCGCCTGAAACCAGTACAGGAGTGAAGTCCGCACTGCCGCTAACTTCGCCCGCGACCGTGTCCGGATCGCTGTCGCCCCACCAGTTGGCGGAGGCATCAACGGTCGTGCCGGCGTAGTCGTTCTGCACGCCGAAGCTGGTGTTGCCGGCCAAGCCGTTCTGACTGACGGAGATGTTGTAGCTACTAGCCGATGTCTCGGCCGCATAGTCGGCAACGTAGACGCCCGCGTCGTGGCCGCTGATGACGTTGCCGGACAGGTCGGCCGTTATATCCCCATCGCCCTGCGTGAAGATCCACAGACCGACAGCGCCGTTGTCGGTAATCTCATTGTCCTCAAACGTGGCATTGACCGACGAGCCGGCTGCCTTGTCCTCGTCCTGCAGGATGACAGCTCCATCCACGTTGTCGTGGAATTCGTTGCCGGAGACGGTGAGGACGATATCCACATCGCCTGCATAGCCGTTGTAGCCGTTGCCGATCCACATGGCATATTGGCAGTCGTATATTTCATTGCCGCTTACCGTCACATTCTTGGTAACGCTGGCACTGCCGCCGGTGAAGCAGTTTTCCACGTAGATGCCCGCCGACTCACTGCCGTCCGATGCAGCCGGCGTATCGTAACCATAGATCGTGTTGTCGCTCACCGTGCCCGTCGACTGGGAGCCGACTTCAATCGCGTAGCCGAAGTCGTCCATCACCTTGTAGAAGGTGTTACCGGTAATGGTGGTGTCGATGTAGTCGTGCGTGACGATGCCGACCCGCCCCGCATCAATGAACGTGTTGCCCGTAAATACGACCGCAGCCCGCGATACGTCTGTGTAACTAGGTGCCCTGAAGTACGAACCAAGTTCGTAGTACCCGCCCGTTGCATCGGGCAGCGAGATGTTCTTCAGAACGCAGTTGTCCACGGTCACACTGCTGTCCCAGCCCATGATGCCGTGCACGAAGTTCGCTTTGACCGTATCGAAATCGAACGTGATGTTTTGAAGTGTGATGTTGGTGGAATTCACGTTGCGCACGACGGCCTGCCGCGCGCTGCCGTAGCCGCCGACATCCCAGGCAAGCGTGGACCCCGCCTTGACGATAACCGTATTGCGATCCTCACCGACGATGGCCAAGTCGCTCTGTCCTTCGATATTGAGCGTCTCCTCGTAGGTCCCGGGGGCAACGCTGATTGTCGTGCCGCCGGCGGCGTCGATGGCCTCTTGAATGTAGGTGTAGTGGTCACGGGTGACGTCCCAATCGTACTTCAAGCACCAGATGTTGCCGGCGATTTCTGAACTCGGGTCGCTTGGATTCCGCTCAGAGGTGAAGAAGAGGTAGCTATCGCCACTCGCGTCGGTGAACCCGATCGGCCACATATCCACCCAGGGATTCGAGCCGTACGCCCCTTCGGTGACCATTGTATAGGTGGTATCGAAGAAAGTGCTGTCCAGCGTCGCCCCCGACCACGCCAGGATATATTGCTTCGTGCCGTCCCATGGAGCCTGGGCAAAGACGTAACTGCTGCCTACCTTGAACAGCGTCGGGTCGTACTTGTTGGGGGGCGCATTATCATCCACCTTGTCCCAGGACGATAGAGCCCCATTGTACTTGTAGATGTAGTTCATCCCCGAAGCATTGATGGCCAGGTAGAGGTCGGTGCCGTCAACGAAGAAACGAGCCAGCCCACCGGTTAGACTCGCATCGACATTGAGCGGCGTGCTCCAGCCACCAACCTTCGGGGTCGCCGAGTGCATCGTGGTGAAGTTGCCTGATCCCTCAACCACCCACAGCTCCCCGCTGAAGGCGACCTCGTCGTGGTGGGCCTGGCCGTCGCTCAGGGCCGAGATGATAGGCCCCACTTCGTTCCAGTTTGTACCACCATCAGAGGTCCACCAGCCGTACAGGTCTGCATTGGCGCCTACGTCGATGGTGGCGAAAGCCCAGACCTCGCCGCCGAAGTAGGCTGCACCGGTTTCGCCCAAATAGCCATTGGCATTACTCGTGCCGCCAACCAGCGTGCCTGTAGCCGCGGTCAAATCCGCTACCGACGAAGCCTTCTTGTAGTAGACGCGATAGTCGTTTATGTCCGGGTTTGCAGTCTGGTAGGCGGCGGTCACCGCGTCCGATCGGCCGTAGAACAGCCAGTAGTCACTGCCGTCGTAGACGATCGACTGGCCACGTACGTAGTGGCTGTCGC
>Ga0272441_10002446_pt1 | contig 37388 bp, 27 predicted proteins | sample SSMProp6N_FD_193582 | JGI IMG/M metagenome (GOLD analysis project Ga0272441, IMG submission 193582) | Marine sediment archaeal communities from Little Sippewissett salt marsh, Falmouth, MA, United States - SSM-Prop-6N | ecosystem: Environmental > Aquatic > Marine > Wetlands > Sediment ...
GCCAGCTGGCCCCGACGTGGGGAGCACCCCAAAGCCGCGCAAGACACCCGAGAGGCGTGTTGATGCATTCGTCCTCTCCTCTGCGACGGGGCACGCGCCGCGTCACGTCCCGTCGCGAACGACCAGGTACTCCTGGCCCCGACGGGTCGGGAACGTGATGACGTTCTGATCCAATTGGCCGATCGTGACCTTCTCGCCGCGGCTGGTGACCGTGACGGGAGCGCTCGTGCGGAGCGTGCAGGCGCTGCCTTTGCTGGAGCGAATGGCGCCCTTGGACAGTTTTCCGTCCTCCCACTCGAGGTCGAGTTCGAATCCGCCGCGGGCCCGAATGCCCTTGACGGAGCCTTTGGGCCATGCGTCGGGCAGGGCGGGCAGCAGGTGGATCTTGCCCATGTGCGACTGCACGAGCATCTCGCAAATGCCGGACGCATAGCCGAAGTTGCCGTCGATCTGGAAGGGCGGGTGCGCGTCGAACAGGTTGCTGAAGATGTTACCGCGGATCATCTCGGACAGCAGTTTGTACGAACGGTTTCCGTCGTGGAGGCGGGCCCAGATGTTAATCTTCCATGCCTTGCTCCACCCGGTGGCGCCGTCGCCTCGGGCATTCATGGATACACGGGCGGCCTGGGCGAGTTTCGGCGTCGTCAGCGGTGAGATTTGCCGGCCGGGGTGGACTGCGATCATGTGCGACAGGTGCCGATGCTGGTCTTTGGGGTTGTCGCGGTCTACCATCCACTCCTGCAGTTGCCCCCACTTGCCGATCTTCGGCCCGAGCAGGCGGGCCTTCATGGCGACCACCTTCTGGCGGAACGCGTCGTCGGCGCCGAGCGTTTCGGAGGCCTCGATGAAGTTGGTAAAGAGGTCCCACACCAGTTGCTGGTCAAAGGAGACGCCGTCTTCGTTTGGCCCGTGCTCGGGAGAGAAGCCGTCCGGCGACACGAGGGTGCCGTCGGGGAGTTCCTTCAGGTGGTCTTCCCAGAACGTGCACAGTTCCTTCATGACCGGGTAGGCCCGGGTGCGGAGGTAGTCGGTGTCGCGCGTGAAGGCGTAGTGGTCATAGAGGTTCTGGGCGACCCAGGCGGCATCGCCCTTCGACCATTTCCAGGTCGAGCCGCCGAACACGCCGTTCTCGGCGTGGGTGAGCCATCCGCGGGTCTTGAACGCCTCGTGGGTTTCCGCTTTGCGGACCTCCCGAATCGAGTTGACCCATTCGGCCAGTGGCCCGAAGCACTCGGAGAGGTTGGCGGCGTCGACGAACCAGTAGTTCATCTGAACGTTGACGTCCGTATGGTAGTCGCTTCGCCACGGGGGATTGTTGCTGTGGTTCCACAGGCCCTGCAGGTTGGCCGGCATGGTGCCCGGCCGCGAGGAACTGATCATCAGGTACCGCGCGTACTGGAAGAGGAGTTCCTCCAGGTCCGGGTCCGCGGTGCCCTGCGTGTAGGCCGCGAGGCGCTTGTCCGTGGGCAGCAGCGCGTTGGGGCCGGGCGTCTGTCCCACCTCCAGGACAAGCCGGTTGAAGAGGCCCTGGTAGTCCCGCACGTGCTCGCGGCGAAGCGCGTCGAAGGGTTTCTTCGACGCGACCGCCAGTTGAGCGGAGATCCGCTCGTGGGGGTGGGGGCCCTTCCAGCCTTTGTCGCGCTGGTTCAGGTAGTTCGTGCCCGCGGCCACCAGGAGCGTGACGCTGTCCGCTTCGTCGACGCGGATGGCCTCGCCTTCCGCCGCCACGGTCCCGCCCTCGTTCAGGACGAGGACCTGGGCCTCGTAGTCCAGGGCGATGTCGTACGGCTTCTTGCTCTTGCGATACGTGTACCCGGCCAGCGACCCGGTCGCCGTGAGCCGGTTGCCGCGCGCCGTAATCGTGCCCTTGTGCATATCCGCCAGGGAAACCGTGCACGTGCAGGCGCCCTTTCGGTTGGCGGTGAAGCGAAAGACCATGACGCCGGCCGGGGCGCTTGCGAAGTACTCGCGCCGGTAGCGCGTGCCGTCGCTGGTGTAGGTGATCGTGTGAATCGCCTCGCGGATATTCAATTCGCGCCGGTACGGCTCGGGGTTCGGGTGCGCCATTTCAACGTAGATGTTGCCGAAGGCCTGGTAGGCGCCGGTGTCCGTTTCGTCCCCGATCCACAGGGTATCCTCGTTGAACTGGATGCGTTCCTTGTCGACGCCGCCGAAGACCATGCACCCCAGGCGACCGTTGCCGACCGGCAGTGCTTCCTTCTGCCAGTCCCGGGCGGGTTCTGCATACCAGAGAACGCCGCCTTCCACCCGGCCGGCAGCGCAGGCCTGGCTCGCAAGGGACAGCAAAAGCGCCACGGCGAGTGCGGCGATGCCGACGCGAGACGGAGTTGAGAGGCTGGTGGGAGTCATGTTCGGGATCCCTTCTTCTGTTGTGCACGACACGTTGCAACACGCCGGGGCGGAGCCCCAGGTGAGGCGCGTTGCCGCCCGAAGTCTTTCTGAATGACTTAGCGCCCGCGACCGTCGCAGGCCTTTTCATCGATTCTACCCTCGAGGTCCCGGTCAGCGTTCTTGGCCGTCAGGCAAACGGAGTGCCGAACAGGATGGATTGTGTCTGCAGCGTACACCGGATTACGCAACGTGCTGACGTCCGTTTACTCCCGACCTCCTTCTCCTCCTGGAACCGCAACGGCGCCCTACGGTTCTGCCGGAGTGACCAGAAGGGCGTCCGCGTCGTTCCCCTCGCCGGCCTCGAAACTCTCCGATATCCCGGCAATGCTGGCAAGCCGCTCGGCGCCGGCGCTCTTGGCCGATGTCGTGTCCGTCGGGATGACAAATCCCAGCAACTCCACCCAGTCTGTCTTCCGGCGGTACGGGTGGTAGATCGTTCGGTTCTGGTACTTCTTGTATTTGGCGTCGCCTGGCGTGAAGGGGTTCTGGAACGGCTCGCGTTCGCATCCGGTGTAGGGATCGGTCGTAACGAAATGGCGACCGCTCGAGGTGTCCTTGATAACGAAAAGCGGTAGCGACCCCCGCACTGGCCAGGCATAGACCTTGCAGAGGGGGCTGCTCTTACGGCCAGCCGGAGCCCGCCGGGACAACACCTCCTGCCTGCCCGGGTACCGCCTGGGATAAAGGGCGACAAGAGGTGTGTTCGCCTCGGTGAAGTTCAGGGGCTCGTAGTCTGCGAAGTCCGCCAGTTTGTTGGCCGTCTCTACCACCTCCGCGAGGGTGCCGATCACGAAGTACATCCGCAGCAGGTGTGCCGTGAACGGCCGGTCCTTGATGTTGATAACCGTGGCCTGCACGGTATAGTCGCGCTTGCCATGTCGGCTATTGCCGCAATCATAGCGGGGCTTGCCGGCATGCTCTCCCTTCCTGTCGAGTTTCCGTCCGAAGACGACGCCAATGGCGTAGGCGGCGGGGTTCTCGGCATTCTGGACGGCGGCGGCCCAGCCGCCCGTGTCCTCGAAGTGGATTCGGCACCCGGCCGAGCCGTAGTTCCATGGCGTGAAGAACCGGTAGCTGCCGTCCGGATTCGAGACCACGTGTTCGGGAAAGACCGAGGTCCGGACACCGCCCCAGGGGCCCAGGTTGCTCATCGGTTCATTCTCGAAGTTGTAGATCACATAGGTGACCTCGATCACGCCTGCCCCGAGATCGCGATACTGGGCATACACGAGAATGCCGCTTCGATTGACGCTGGCGTGGGGGATCTGGCCCCACGACACCAGCGAATAGGCCCGCCGCTGGGGGTCGTGATGGGTCGCCAGGATCGGCGAGTAGAAGGGCTTGATGTCCTTCTCCCGCGTGTAGATGCCGGACTGGTGCACGAATGCGTTCCCGTACGGCTGCTTCTGGCTGGGCAGATCCCTGCCCAGCAGACGCCCGTAGATCGTGGTGAACTGCCAAGCCTCGTCCATCCACTGGCTGTGGGGCGTCTGTGGCGGCATGGCCTCGCCGAACGAAGAGCATATCGAATACATCTGTCCGCCTTTGCCGATCCCGATCTCCCAACACCGCTCCTCGACGGACTTGTGCTGCAGTCGCGCGTGGAACACCGATTTCTCGTCCACGTCGGGGTGCCACTTACTGTTGCGTGTCCAGGGCTGGAACTGGCGCCGGACCACCAGTTCGCTCTTCTTCCCGTAGAATGTTGGGGCTTTGGAATCGGGGAAGAGTTGCAGAAGCCCGGGTTCTGCGGAGCCGCCTCCCCCGCCATACGCCCATGGCGCGAGGACAACCACGATTGCCAGCCCTGCGGACATTGCCAATGCTCGATTCGACACGTCCGATATGCCTTCCTGATGACACCCCCGGCCGGCAACTTCAACAATCATACCGCCCTGCGACGCTTTGGGAAGCGGATTAAGCCCGCATTTCCCGGGTGAAAGCCACCGTTCATGGATAATGAGCCGTCGTTTGACATCACGAACACAGGGTCTTCGTGACGCCACGGACGGCAGAAGGCAGAGATGCGATGGGTGAGGGCGGAAAGGATGCTCTCCGGGTAAGTTCCGACGGGTCGTTCAAGCTCGAATTCCACGGCTCGAAGCTTACCTCGGACGGCGGCCTGCTGCCGTATCGGGAACTCGACGACGTACTCGGACTGACGACCATGACGGAGAGTCTTCTGCACGATTGGCGAACTGGCGCAGAACACGCGGCACACGATGGTCGCGACGCTGCGTCAGTCGGTTTTCAGTTGCCTGGCCGGCTACGAGGGTACCAACGATGCCGAGCGGCTGTTCCGGGCGATACTGGAGCGGATCCGACGGCTGCGCCTGCCTGCGACGGCGCCGCGATGACCCCTGCGGCGGACGAAGCAGCCGGAGGACGCGGAGGCAAGGGGAATGGTCTGTGCGGACCGGCAATAAACGCCTCTGCAAAGGCCGGTTTCGACGACATCATGGCTCGGAGCCGGCCGAATCCTGGCGCCATCGAGCCGAAAAGTGCCTGCTGAAGCCAAAGAACCTGATAGAATCCTCAGAAAGGCCCACGCCGGTCGTGGCCGGCGTCCATCTGGGAAATCCCGGTTGACAGGAGTGAGCCGATGCAATGCACCCGAACCGTTGGCTTGGCTGCAGCCTGCCTGCTTGTTGCCGCGGCCGCTGTCTCTGCAGCACCGGCCAGGCCCAAACCCAAGGCTCAGCCCCGCGCGTGTCCGGCTGAAAAGGTTGTCATTAACGGGCATGCCATCGCGGACATCCTGGCGATGCTGGGGGCCAAGCGCGACGTCGGGGCCACCGACGACGAGGTGCGTTCGTACGCGAGCCACTTCGACCGGTCCGACCCGAATCGTGACGGCAAGCAGACACGGGCCGAGTATGTGGACGGGGGCAGTTACATGACCCCCCAGGCGCGGGCCGGTATCTTCGGCGCAACGGACAACAACGCCGATGGCGTGGCCACGCGGGTCGAGTATGTGTTGAACCGCATCATCACCGACGAGGCCAAGACCATCGTTCAGCGGACGGATGCGGACAAGGACGGCAAGGTGACGAGGGCCGAGTTCGTCAAGGGATCGCCGATCAAGGACAAGACGCTGGCCGGGGCCGTGTACGATGCGTTGGACACCAGCGGCGACGGGGTGATCACCATCCCGGAGTATCTCCGCGTGTGGGGCGGGTGGGCCAGGCCGAACTACAAGGCGCAGGAAGCGGCGCTGGCCAATCGCCTGGCGACGTTGGGCAAGAAGCCCAAGAAAAGTAAGGGCAGCGGTGGCAAGAGGAGCGACGGACGCAAGCGCGTCAACCCTGCCGGCGGGCCCCCGAGCGTCGAGTGACGTTTCAAGATCATGGACCGCGACAAGGACGGCCATCTGACCAAGGCCGAGTTCCGCGGGCCGCTTTGGGTGACGTAATGGCCTGGTAAGGGCCGGATTGCTTCGCCGTCGAGCAGAAGAGGTACTTGCCGACCTGGGGGTCCGTGATAAACTCGCCAGAAAGGCCGGCGGCGGTCGTGGGCCCGGGCCCACGTGGGGAATCCGAATCCCCGCTCACCAGGATGGCATCGGGGGATGACGGCGATGCGACGACTTGCTTTGCTGATGTGTGCGATGCTTCTGGCCGGTGCGGCCCACGGGGGGTGGCAGCCGAACCTCGTGGACTTCCCATCGGCCGAAGACGACCGCAATCGCGACGACGGGCCCGACGGTTGGGAATCGAGCCCCTTCCGCTCGCCCGCGAAACTCGCGTGGGACGATGCCGTCGCCCACTCGGGACGGCACAGCCTCCGCATCAGCGACTCCGCCGCCGAGGGCACGGACTGGAACCAGTATACCGGACGCTGGGTCACGGCAGGTCGCAAGGCGGTCGCGCCGGGCCGGGCGTACACCCTGGGTGCCTGGATCAAGACGGACGGCGTGACCGGGTACGCCTCGGCCCGCATCGCGTGGTGGCACGACGGTCACTGGCTGGCCGAGAGCCGGACCGACCAGGTCCGCGGCACGACCGACTGGCGCCACATGACGGTCACGGCAAAGGCGCCCGCCAAGGCGACGGAGGCGCAGGTCTACCTCGGCCTCAGCAACAGCAAGGGCAGGGCATGGTTCGACGACGTGGCGTTGGTGCACGGCAATCATCTGCCGGGCCGGTTGCTGCCGGTCGATATCTCGGTAGCGTGCAACGCCGGGCTCAAGGAGGCGGTGGGCACCGATGCCGACGACCTGCCGACGGGCACCGTGCATCTGCGTGGCATCCCGTTCCGAATCCTCGCGCCCGAATGGGGCGGCGGCAAGTCGTGTGTCGCCTTGAAACGGAAGACGCCGCGGGGCGCCCCGGAAGCGGCCATCGTCCCGGTCGGCCGCACGTGCGAGACGCTCTACTTCCTCCACGCCTCGGCCGGCGCGAAAGACGGGGCACGCGTCGGCGCGTACGAGATTCTCTACGATGACGGCTCGCAGACAGGCGTGCCCCTGGTCGCGGGCCGAGAGGTCACCGACCGTCATCGGCCCAGCGACACGAAGGCCGCCGCCGTCGGATGGGAAGGTGGCGAGGCCGGCCTGGCCGTCTTCCCGGTGGCGAACCCGAAGCCGCAGACGCGCGTCAAGGCCGTCCGGTTGGCGGGCGCCGCAGACGCCGGCCTGGTGCTGGCGGCCGTGACGACCGCCGATGGCCCGGCGGTGCTGACCGACCGGCCCATCCGCTACGAGTTTACCGATACGAGTGGCTGGTATCCGTTCACGTTTCCGCTCAACGACGTGAACCTGGAGACCATTGACCTGACCGGCTTCCTCGATGGGCCGGCCGGGAAACACGGCTTCGTCACGGTCGGCGAAGACGGGCACTTCCACTTCGCCGATGGTACGCGGGCGCGGTTTTTCGGCACGAACGTCGGCGGTCAGCGGGCGTTTCCTGCGAAGAAGGACGCCGAGGTGTTGGCGGCGAGGCTGGCGAAGTATGGCGTTAACCTGCTGCGCATCCACGCCATCGACGGACAATGGGGCCAGTTCATCGACTTCTCGAAGGGCGACAGCCGCCACTTCAAGCCCGAGGCGTTTGACCGGCTCGACTACTTTTTTGCCGAACTCAAGAAACGCGGCATCTACGTCTACTTCGACATGCTCGACTACCGCCGCTTCATGCCGGGCGACGGCGTGGCCGATGCCGCACAGTTCGAGCACGGATGGCACCACTCGATCAAGGGCGCCACGATCTTCAACGATCGGCTCATTGAATTACAGAAAGAGTTCGCCACCCGGTTCTTCACGCACGGCAATCCGTACACGGGCCTGACGTACACCAATGACCCGGCGGTGGCGGTGGTCGAGATTACCAACGAGAACTCGGTCTTCTACTTCCGCAACACCACGCTTACGCTGCCGGTCTATGCCGACGAACTACGCAAGCGGTGGAACCAGTGGCTGCTCGACCGCTACGGCGACCGGCCGGGCCTGGCGGCGGCGTGGACACACGCGACGGGGGCGTGCGCCCTGTTGCCGGCCGAGGACCCGGCGCGCGGCACGGTGATTCTGCCGATGAAGCATCTGCATCAGGACCCCAAGGGGCAGCCGTTCGTCGGCGAGCGAAGCCCGGTCCGCGTCGACGCGATGGGCCGGTTTTTCTTCGACCTCCAGCGCCGCTACTACGGAGCGATGCGGTCACACCTCGCGGCAATCGGCATCAAGGTCCCCATCACGGGCACCAACCAAACGTTCTGCCCCGCGAGTGTTTATGCCGACTCGGTCAACGACTTCATGTCGCGCAACAACTACTGGAAGCACCCGAACGTGCACGCCAAGCCGTTCTTTACGTTCCGCAACCAGGCCGTTACGCGGTCCGACCTGGGGAGCACCGCGAACCCGATGACGAACATCGCGTCGAGCACCGTCGCCGGTAAACCGATGATCTCGCCGGAGTTTAACTGGCCCTGGCCCATCGAATACCGGGCCGAGTGTTTGCCAATGATGGCCGCCTACGCCTGCCTCCAGGATTGGGACGGCCTGCTTTTCTTCGCGTACAATCCCGGCCGGCCTGAACTGGAGTGCTTCGGCAGCCAGTCGGACCCCGTCCGTTGGGGCCAGTTCCCGGCGGCGGCCATGCTGTTCCATCGCGGCGACGTCCGGACGGCCAGGAAAACCGTTCACGTCGGCTGGTCCGAGAAAGAGGCCTTCACCGGCCGGCCGTCGCACATCTACGCCAAGACCAGCCCCTTCCGCGCCTGGACCTACGTCTCGAAGGTCCGCAACGCGTTTTACCGGGACGCGTACCAGGGCAACGCCACGCTGGTGCGCGGCGTGGACGAACCGCCCGTGCCGACGAGCAGCCGGTACGCGAGCGATACGGGCGAACTCGTGCTCGATGCCGTACGCGAGCGGTTTACGATCGACACGCCGCGGACGAAGGCGGCCGTCGGGTCGCTCGGACAGGCCGGGGACATCGACCTCGGCGGCGTGACCGTTCGTTGCCGCACGCCCTTTGCGGCGGTCATGGTCACGTCGATGGACGGCAAGCCCGTCGAGCAGGCGCGGCGGCTTCTCGTGACGGCGGTCGCGCGGGCCGAGAACACCGGGCAAGCCTTCTGCCGCAACAAGACCAGCGTGCCCCAACGGGGGAGGGCGCCCGTTCTCGTCGAGCCGGTGGATGCCGACGTGGCTATCCGGACGGCCGGAGCCGCCACGGTGTACCCGCTCGATGAGACGGGCAAACGGCGCAGGCCCCTTGCCGCGACGTTTGCGGGCGGCGCCCTGCGCCTGGCTCTCGAGGACGCGCGGAGTCCGTGGTGTGAGATCGTCGTCGAGTCCGGTGGTCGCGCCGCCGCTCCGGAGCACGGGCCATAAGGCCGTTTCACTCCGGGTGGCTCCGGATAAGTTGTACCGGTTCATCAGACATGGCATGAGGAGAGCCGCCCATGAGCCCGATACCGTATCCCATTCGAATCGCGATCGCCTGCGCGCTCACCTTGGTGCTTCTTGCCCCGGCCGCGCAGGCCCAGGACCTGTGGGAACTGGCAAAGCGGAAGCAGGACGACCACCGCTACGCCACGCTGTTCACCGCACAGAACGTTCGCGATCATCTTGCGAGCGACGAGGGCATCGATAAGGCGATCGACTGGTGCAAACGGACCGCCGTGACGCGCGTCTTCGTCGAGACGTTCCGCAGCCGCTACCAGGCCGATCGCAACACGCTCGCCCACGCCCGCGACCGGTTTCGCGAAGCCGGGTTCGACGTCTCCGGCTGCGTCACCACGACGACCGTCGGCAAACGCTCGACCGGCTGGAACCTCATTTCCTGCTACACCGACCCGCCCACGCAGCAGCGGGTGAAGGAGATCTTCGAGTTCGCCGCCGCCCTGTTCGACGAGATCATGATCGATGACTTCTGGTTCACCGACTGTACGTGCCCACAGTGCGACGCCGCCCGCCGCGCCAAGACCGTCACGATCGGCGACAAGACGTTTCCCGTGGCTGGCGACTCCTGGGAAGACTACCGCTGCGAGTTGATGGTGCAACTGTCGCGCCGCTACGTCCTGGAGGCCGCCCGGCGCGTCAACCCCAAGGTCACAATCATCATCAAGTACCCGCAGTGGTACGACCGGTTCCACGAGCGCGGCTACGAGGTCGTGCGCGAGACGGCCGACTTCGACCGCACCTGGGTTGGCACCGAGACCCGCGACTATGCCGACAAACGCTGGGGCGGCACGCCTCAGTACGAGGCCTATTTCATCATGCGGTGGCTCGGCGGCATCGGCGGCGAAAAGTGTGGCGGAGGCTGGTTCGACCCCTACGGCACCACCGAGCACACGTACGTCGAGCAGGCGCGCCAGACCGTTCTCGGCGGCGCCAAGGAGTCGCTTCTGTTCTGCTATGGCTCGCTGCAGAAGGACACCGGCCCCCGGAACGTCGAGGCCCTGCGAGGGCACATCCCCGAACTGCTCGATGTTGCCGCCCGCGTGCGGAAGCGGACGCCCGTCGGCATCGCCGCCTACAAGCCCCCCAACAGCCATCCCGAGAAAGAACCGCGCGTGTACGACTTCGTCGGCATGATGGGCCTGCCGCTCGTGCCCTGCCACGCGTTCCCGGCCGAGGCGAGAGCCGGGTTCTTCCCCGTCCACGCCCTCAGGGACGCGGCGCTTCTTGAGAACCTCTCGGCCTTTATCGCCGCGGGCAAGCCGACGCTTCTGACCGACGGCCTGGCCGACCGCCTCGGCCACCAGGTTGACCTGGACCGGCCCAACGTCCACGTCCTCGCGGTGAAAGGCAACGTCAAGGGCCTGTTCGACATGGAACAGCCGGAGGTCGACGCCCTTCGCACCCCGCTCCTCAAGCCGTTCGGCCGGGCGTTCGAGGCGCCCGGCAAGGTTGCCCTTTACCTCTTTGCCGACGGGGCCTGGGTCATCGAGAACTTCAACGACCACGCGGTAACGGTCAAACTGGACGGCGTGGAACGCACGCTCGCAGCGCGCGGCTGGATGCACCACTGGGGGACATAATACCATGGTTCGCTTGACGTTCCCGCCGGCGGGGGTACGCTCCGGCCATGGCACGGCTCCCACGCGTTGTCGTACCCGGCTACCCGCACCACGTTATGCAGCGCGGCAACCGCCGGCACACCCGGCCGGCCGAGGAAGGGGGAGGGAGACTAGGATGCTGTCCCCAGAGAAGCGAGAACGTGTAGGACCGCCGGCAGCCTCCGAGTGCCCTCGACGGTCTCTCTTGGACGGAACGCGGCATGACTCCTGACGACTCGCCCTCCCACGCGTTGCCGACGGACGGTTCCAGGCAGCCCCCGCGTGGCACGCCAAGTCGCCGGCCGGTCGTGGTGGGCCTGGGCGAAGTCCTGTGGGACGTGTTCCCCGACGGCGCACACTTCGGCGGGGCGCCGGCCAACGTTGCCTTCCATGCCGCGGCAATGGGCGCCCAAGCCTTGATCGTCAGCCGGGTTGGCGCCGACGACCTGGGCCGACGCGCGATGAAGGTGATGCACGACCACGGGGTGGGGACCGATTACATCCAACGCGCAGACCATCGACCGACCGGTACCGTCCAGGTCGAGGTCGACGGCCAGGGTCAACCGCGTTACCGCATTGCCGAGGGGGTGGCCTGGGACGAACTCGCCTGGTCCGATGCCTTGCCGGCCCTTGCTTCCCGGGCCGACGCGGTTTGCTTCGGCACGCTGGCCCAGCGGTCCGGTCGCACCCGCGAGACGATTGACCGGTTCCTGGAGCATACCCGGCGCGGCTGCCTGCGCGTGCTGGACGTGAACCTTCGAGGGCGCTTCTACGACGACCAGCGGATCCGCCATTCCCTGGGCATGGCCAACGTGTTGAAATTGAGCGACGAGGAAATGCCCGTCGTCGCCGCCGCGTGCGGGTGGGGCGGTGACGAGCGGGAGGTCCTGCACCGGTTGCTGGACCGGTATGCCCTGAGGCTGGTCGCGCTGACGCGCGGCGCCCGCGGCGCGAGGCTCCTTGCGGGCGCCGAGGCCTGCGACGTGTCGGCCGACCCGGTCGAGGTGTGCGATACCGTGGGCGCCGGCGACGCGTTTACGGCGGCGCTGGTGCTAGGGTTCCTCGACGGACGCCGCCTCGAGGCCATCGGCCGGGCGTGCTGCCGCGTGGCCGGATACGTCTGCACGCAAGCCGGGGCGGTGCCGGCGCTGCCGGACGACCTGAAGGCGGCGGTGCGAGCGGGTGAGTGAGAGCCGTGGAGATTCATGGCATGCGCATCGGTCTGGTGGTGGCGGTGGCCTTGACGTTCACGTTCCCCTGTGCCGGCGGTGAACCCGGAGGGTCGTCCGGATATGCCTGCGACCTCGCCGAGCCCGCCAAACGCCCGGCGGGCGCGCCGCGCTACAGCGACGTCAGCATGCGCCTCTTCCGGAAGCGCGACGGCAGGGAACTCGTCGCCGCCAAGGCGTTCCACATTACCCGGGCGGACTGGTCGTACATCCGTGACCCGGCGTATATCCGGACGTGCCACGACCTCGGCTGGACGTTCCAGGGCTCCACCAACGCCGTGACGCACGACCCCGAACACGCGCTGAAAGACGCGTCCGGCAAGCCCGTGCTCGACCACTTCAAGAAGCCGGGGCGGTACTGGGCCGACTGCAACAACCCGGCCTACCGCGACTGGTACGTCGGGGAACTGAAGGCCTGGGTCGAGGCGGGGGTCGACAGCATCCAGCGCGACGAGCCGACGGCCATCCGGCACTGGGACTACGACGATGCGGCCGCGTTCTTTCGCGACGTCCACGCCCGGCTGCGCAAGGCGATTGGGCGCGACGTCCCGATGTCGTGCAACCTGGCGTGGAACGAGCACCGGCGGTTCGGCGGCCGCGGGGCGGCCATCACCGCGCTGTTCGACTTCGGGATGTCGGAACTCGGCCGGGGCGACGTTTCGCCGCCGTTCGTCACCCAAGCCGCCGCCGACACCCTGCGGCGCGGCAAGTTCATCGTGTACACCACGTTCCACGCGCTCGACGTGCCCACCTACCGCCGCGCCATCGCCGGGTGCTACGCCAATGGCATGCTGTTTGTCGTGCCGTGGGATCAGTATGCCGGGACGAAGGCCGATCGCGTCTTCAGCAAACCCGAGGACCTCGCGGACCTCTACGGCTTCGTCCGCGCCAGTGCCTCCCTGCTCGACGGTTACGAGGCCGTCGACGCCGGCTGGGCGAAAGGGGAGGGAGTCGCGGAAGCACAGGAGGGCAGCGGCGTGCATCTCTGGGTTCGCGCGAAGCCGGGAGACAAGACGGCGCCGGTCGTCGTGCACGCCGTGGACTGGAACGGGTCCGGTCCCGCGCGGCTCCGGCTGAACGGGAAGGAGTTGTTTGCGGGCAGGCCGCTCTGCGTCGAGTTACGCGTGCCGCCCCCGTACAGCGCGGCCGCGCATAAGCGGGCGGAGTCGAAGCAGGATTACGCGGCACTCTCGACCGCGCGGACGCTCCGCACGCAGCGCGACGGCCCGTGGACCGCGGTCGACCTGCCGCCGCTGGCGCCGTGGGGCATTCTGGTGGTTCGCCCCGCGGAGTAGTACGATTGCGCGACGTCTGGCGCGGCGGGTGCGGCGAGCCACCGCCCATAAACGGCTTCAGCGTATCCGGCTACGAAGGGATGACACGGTGAAACGAACGTGCTGCGCGGTTCTGGTGCTGTTGTTGGCCGTCGCCGGGGCCGCTCGCGGGGCGATGGACGCCGACGCCATCCGGGCGGGCCTCGAGCGTCATGACCGGGCCCTGCACCTGACGGACGGGTGGATTCGCGACCCGTACATCGTGCTCGCGCCCGACGGGTTCTACTACCTCACCGGCACCACGCCGAACCCCGATTCGCCGCGCGAGGCCGCCGAGCCGCACAACACCGGCCTCGACCACGTCGAGCAGCAACTGCGCAAACGCCCGAGCATCGTCGGGTACCACATGCAACTGTGGCGGAGCAAGGACCTCGTCCGCTGGGAGTCCCTCGGCGCGCCGTTTTCATTGCGCGACGGCTACTGGGCGAAGAAGCAGCCCGACGCCTTCACAGGCAGCCGCGGCCAGTGGCGCCTCTGGGCGCCCGAGGTCCATTTCATCAACGGCCGCTGGCACATCGTCCACACGACCCCCGGGCCGGTCAAGGGCGGGTCGAACCTGGCCGTAGCCCGGGGCGACGTCGTCCGGCCGCCGTACACGTTTCCGCTGGGCAACCTGGCGCGCGGCCGGCACGACCCGTCGCTCTTCCAGGACGTCGACGGCACCGTCTACCTGCTGTGGGGCAACACGAACATCGTGCCGCTGAACGAGGACATGACCGGCTTCGCCGCCAAACCGGTGCGGATCGACCCGGCCGGCAGCCGCCCGGGCCCAGACGGCAAGCCCATCAGCCGCATCGGTCACGAGGGCGCGACGCTCCGAAAGATCGGCGGCCGGTACGTTCACTTCGGCACGGCCTGGTCCACCGACCGCGGCCGCAAGGGAACGTACAACCTGTACTACTGCGTCGCCGACAAGCCAACCGGCCCGTACGGCCCGCGGCAGTTCGCCGGGCGGTTCCTTGGGCACGGCACGCCGCTGAAGGACAGGAAGGGCCGATGGTGGTGCACGGCGTTCTTCAATGCCAACGTGCCGCCGCTCTCGCGCGAGGAAGCCCGCAAGAAGAACCTCGGCGACGACGCCTACACGATCAACCCGCAGGGCGTGACGCTTGTGCCGCTGGCCGTGACGGTCGCCGACGACGGGACGATTACCATCCGCGCCAAGGACCCGGACTACGCGAATCCGGGGCCGGAAGAGGTGCAGCGGTTCTAGCGTGCGGGGGTGAAATGACGCCGTGATCTCGGCCGCGGCTCGCGCCGGGGCCGGTTACTCCAGCGTGGGGTGGGCCACGCCGCCTTCGAGTTGGGTCTCGCCGGTTTCCTTCTCGTACACGCCATAAAAGAGCGAGGACGAGTCGAGCCACAAGGTGATCCGGCGGAGGTCCTCGGCGGGCAGTTTCAACTCGTGATGCCCCTTCGTGAGCATCTCGTAGAGTTTCGACGCGCGTGCCCCAAACGCCCCGGGCGTGGTCCGGTACCCATCGCCGTATTTGTAGAAACCATAATTCGGCGCGAGCGTGTGATACGAGGCGTACCATGCCTTCTTGATCGGCTCGCGCGCCAGGTTGGGCGCCTTGCCGGTGTTCTTGGTGTGGCACGGCAGGCAGTGACGTTCGAGGACCGGCTGGACGAGCCGCGGGTAACTGAACGGGTTCGAGCCCTCGACCTCCGGCGTGATGGCCGACGGCTCCCGCCGCAGCGCCAGCGGAAAGGCCCCCGGCAACGACGGCGCCCGGTGCTTGTGCTCGTGGCACCCCTGGCACACGAGGCGTTCGCCGGGCTGCAGGTACGTGGCGGACCGCATCGACTGGACGGCCAGGCCGCGCTCGTCCAGGGCCTGGAAGAAGAGTTCCCGCGCCGCCGGCACGCGGAAGTAGGCGCTGCCGTCCTCGGCCACCGGCACGGTGCCCAGAACGTTGCGGGCGGGGTTGACGGAGTCGCGGGCCGTGGGCAGCCTCAGGCCCGTTTCGTACGCGTGCTTTCCGCCGCCGGAGGGCACCGACATCGGCAGCAGTTGGAAGATACGCAGAGCCGTAATCCGCGTGCCCTCGGGCCAGCTCTTCTGCCCGTCGTACACGTCGATGACGGCGAGGGTGGCCTCGGTGGCCTTGGCCTGGTCGCCGAGATTCGGTGCGGCCTGGGTGAGTTGCGGCCGTGCCCCGACGTCGGGCATGACCTGCGGTTTCGGTCGCGGGCGGACCGGAATCGGGCTCAGGCACGCGATGGCCGGGTCGCGGTACAGCAGTTCCTTGTTGCCGAAGGCGTCGACGAGGTAGATAGCGTAGTTGCCGCGCACGGCCTTGCGTCCCTGGCGGCCTGCGCCCGGCTGCATGGCGGCGTCGTAGACGCAGAGGGCGTAGTCCTTGCTGAGCGGCCAGGGGGTGCCGTACACCTGGGCGCCGCCCTGGCTCTCGGGAAACTTGACCTCCGGCGTGAAGCGGTGGACGGGCCCCATGCCGTCGTTGTCCTCCAGGTCCGGGTCAATCAGAATGAGCGACCCGTATGCCTGCCCGTGGTGCGGTGCGGCCGTGGCCATGTATGTCGATGAGCCGGGTATGGCCCGGACGTCGACCTCCATGTCGGGCCGCGTCGGTCGCGGCGCGAAGTTGCCGTGCACGTGCCGCGAGTCGCGCCCGTCCAGCGTCGTGATCCACGGCATGTGGGCCGTGCAGCCGTGGCGGTCGATGTAGTCCCAGCGGGTGTAGATGATGCGGCCGTCGTGCGTGACGCTGGGGTGCCACTCGTTCGTCTCGTGCGGGCTCAGGCACCGCATGTCGGCGCCGTCCGGCCGCATGTCGTACAGCGTGTACGTGGGGCAGACGCGGCCGCAACGCAGGTACCCGCCGCGCCGTTCGCTGATGAAGACGACCCGCCCGTTGGGCAGCCAGCACGGGTCGAAGTCGTTCCAGGTGCCGTCGGTCAGTTGGACGAGGTCCGACCCGTCGATGCCGACGCGGAAGATGTGCCAGCACCGCCCCTCGGCCCAGTGGCCGCGCGCGGCGTCCGTGTGAAGCCGATGTATCGGGTCGCCGGCGCATTCGACGTAGGCGAACAGAACGCGCGTGCCGTCGAACGAGAGGTCGGGCGCCAGGAACGAGCCGACCTCGGCCTTGTCGGTGTCGCCGTGGAGGTTGCCTTGGCCGTCGAAGCGGATGGCGATGGGCGTGGTCTGGAGGCCGGACCGGAGCCGTTGGCCCTTCAGCCGGCCGCGCTGAACGACGGCGTCGGCCAGCAGATTCGTGATGCGCGGGGCCGGGCCGAACGGGTCCTCGAGCACGTAGAGCCCACCGCCGGGCCGGGCGGCCATGCCGTAGTACTGGTCGCACATGTGGTTGAAGATGGCCCGGTGGTGCGTGACGAAGAGAACCCGGTCGAAATCGAGCAGCGGATTGGCAAAGGCGATGGCACGCCGCACGTCGCAGGCCTTGACGAACAGGACGTAACGCGAGAAGGCATCGGAAAGGTCAATGTCGCGGCCGGCCGCCTGGAGTTCGGCCAGGCGCGTTGCCAGCGGCGCCAGGTCCGGCGTACCCGGCAGCGTGCGCAGGTGAGCCAGGAGGGCCGCCGTCCGGCGCAGCACCACGTCGGCCGGGTCGCGGTCCGACGCCAGGATAAGCGACTCGGGCCGGTACGTTTCGCCGGCCACCTTGTCGAAGTGCTTGCGCGCCGCGATGTCGCGCACGAGTGCGGCGTGCTGGCTTTGCCACTCGGCATCCAGGTTAACCTCGACCGGGTCTGCCTTGGGGTGCGCGGCCGGCGCGAGGGCGCCGCAGGCAAGCAGCACGGCCACGACCGCGCAGGCACGCGGCATTCGGTTGGGCACGACCCATTTCATGGGCTGATCCTCGTGCAAGGCCCCCCGTAAGTCTATCGGCCACGAAACCGCGGTTCCAGCCATAATCAACCCACCGGGGGCCGCGAGGAGACGCGGCTTCCGGCCCGGGCGGTGCGGGGCAGACGCAACCAGCGTTTCGCCGTTGGCGTCCGGTGGTGCTATAATCGCACCCGGGCTGGATCGTCAAGCGACCGCACGGGAGGAGGCAGGATGGCAGCCGACGGAAACGGGCCGACCCCAAGGCGCCGGCCGGAGCACGTCTTCGACGTTCACACGCACGCGTTCCCGGACCGGTTGGCGGCCACGGCTATCCCGCGTCTCGAGCAGGGGGCACGCTGGTTTCCGGCCAAGGCGTTCCACGACGGGACGCTGGCCGGCCTGGAGGCCAGCATGGATGCCGCCGGCATCGACCGGGCGATCGTGTGCTCGGTGGCCACCCGGCCGGAACAAGTGCCGAACATTACGGCGTGGTCGCAGGCGACGGCGTCGGAGCGGTTCGTGCCGCTGGCGTCGATTCATCCGGACTTCGCGGAGCCGGAAGCCGAGGTCGGCCGGCTCGCTGCCGCGGGCGTGGCGGGCCTGAAGTTCCATCCGCAGTTCATGGGGTGCCCGGCGGACGACCCGAGGGCGGTCCGCATCGCGCGCGCCGCCGCCGAGGCCGGCCTCGTCATGACCTGCCACTCGGGCTACGACCTGTCGTACGATAAGGACGACGTGGGCCACCCCGCTCGCCTGGCCCGGCTGCACGAGGCCGTGCCCGACCTGCGGCTGCTGGCGTGTCACATGGGCGGGTGGTACCAGTGGCAGGAGGCCCTCGACCATCTGGCCGGCCGGCCCATCTACCTGGAAACCAGCATGACGCTCGGCCGGTGCCCGCCGGCGCTCCTGGAGCGGTTGTTTGCGCGGCACGACGACGCCTACCTGCTATTTGGCACCGACGCTCCGTGGGCCGACCAGGCCCAGAGCCTGGAGGCGTTCCGCGCGCTATCGCTGCCGGCAGACCTGAAACGGCGCATCCTGTGGGACAACGCCCTGCGGTTCATCGGCGAACCGGCGGGCGGCTGACGTGTGGCCACGCAGGGGCTACTCCGTGGCCTGGTCCAGGAGCTGAACGGGCTCCACGACGTGGAACCCCTTGGCCTGGAGCAGGGCGATGGCGGCGTCCGGGTCGTCGAACCGGAACACCAGGACCGCCCGGTCCTGGCGCCGGACCGAGAAGGCGTACATGTATTCGACGTTGATGCCCGCGTCCTCGATGACCTGGAGAATGTCGGCCAGGCCGCCCGGCCGGTTCGCCACGCTCGTGGCCACCACCTCGGTTACGTTCACAACGCAGCCGGCCTGTTCGAGGACGGCCTTGCCTTTCTCCGAATCCGGGACGATCAGACGCAGAATACCGAACTGGTTCGTCTCGGCCAGCGACAGCGTCAGGATGGTGACGCCGGCGTCCGCCAGGGCCTGGCACGGCTCGCCGAGCCGACCGGGTTTGTTTTCCAGGAACACCGACAGTTGATGAATCTTCATTGGGCCTTCCCTTCGTGTGTCGGGGCGGGGCTACTGAGGCCGCCGGTCGATAACCCGCCTGGCCTTGCCCATGCTCCGCTCGATGGCATGCGGTTCGACGAGGCGAACGGCCGCCCGGATGCCGATGCTGCTGTGCAGGGCGTGGGCCAGGTTCCGCTGCAGGTCTTCCATGGCGCGGATCTTGTCGCTGAACACATCGCGCGTCACTTCGATTTGGACCTCCATCTGGTCCAGGCCCTCGCGTTGTTCGAGAAGAATCTGGTAGTGGGGCAGCGTACCCTCGACGGTGAGAATGGCGGCCTCGACCTGCGACGGAAACACATTCACCCCGCGGACAATGAACATGTCGTCGGTGCGGCGGGCGATGCGACGGATGCGGCGAATCGTCCGGCCGCACCCGCACGGCTCCGTGATGAACGACGTGATGTCGCGCGTGCGGTAGCGGATCATCGGCATGGCCCACTTGCAGAGCGTCGTGAGGACGAGTTCGCCCTCCTGGCCTTCGGGCACAACGTGGCCGGTCTCGGGGTCGATGATCTCGGGGTAAAAGAGGTCCTCGAAGAGGTGGAGCCCCTCCTGCTGAGCGCACGCACTGGCCACCCCGGGGCCCGTGATCTCCGACAGGCCGTAAATGTCGTATGCCTTGATGCCGCCCTCGGCCTCGATGCGGATGCGCATGGCGTCGGTCCACGGCTCGGCGCCGAAGATGCCGACCCGAAGCGGGAGGTCGGCGAGGTCGATGCCCATCTCCCGGGCCCGCTCCATGAGGTGCAGGAAGTAGCTGGGCGTGGAGCAGATGGCCGTTACACCGAAGTCCTTCAGCACCATGAGTTGGCGGTCCGTCTGGCCGCCCGACGTTGGGATGACCGTCGCGCCCAGGGCCTCGGCCCCGTAGTGGGCGCCCAGGCCGCCCGTGAACAGGCCGTAGCCGTACGCGTTCTGGATGACGTCGCCCTTGTGGCACCCGCAGGCCGCCAACGTGCGGACCATGGCCTCGGTCCAGACGTCCAGGTCGCCCTGCGTGTACGCCACGACGATGGGTTTGCCGGTGGTGCCGCTGGAGGCGTGCAGGCGGACCACCTCGCTCATCGGGCTGGCGAACAAGCCGAACGGGTACGTGTCGCGCAGATCGGTCTTGACGGTAAAGGGGAGGGCGGCCAGGTCCGGGAGCGATCCGACGGCCTCGGGTGTCAGGCCGCGCGCCTCCATGCGGGTCCGGAACAGGTCCACGCGGTCCCAGGCCCGGCGAACGATACGCTGGAGCCGCTCTAACTGCAGGCGGCGCAACGCGTCCGGCGGCAGATAGTCGGCGGCGCTGGCGGCAGGGGCCGTGGCCGCTGGATTCGTCCGCGCCATCGGGCAACCCCTTCCCTAGTCCTCGGTTTGTGAGAAGCGTGCCCGGCCGGCAGCTTGGCCCAGGGCGAAAGCCTCTTCGTTAACGCCGTGGTACGTAGCGGGCAGGTTGGCCCGGATGGCGCTTAGCCAGTGGGCCTCGTCAACGTCGAGACACGTGGCCAGAACGCCCAGCATCGCCACGTTCATGCAGCGGCGGTTCGGCACGGCACACCCGTCAACCATGTCGGCCGAGAGCAGGAGGCCGCCGGACGCCAGGAGCGGCCGGTTCATGGCGACCTGGTCGGCGGTCAGAACGACCAGAATATCGGCTTCGCCCCGCGGAACCATGGGGCTCAGCACCGTTGCGCCGAAGCGGACGTCGCTCGTGACGGACCCGCCTCGCTGGCTCATGCCGTGGACCTCGCTCTTCTTCACGTCGTAGCCGGCGGCGAAAACGGCGTCGGCCAGGATGTCCGAGGCCTTCATAACCCCTTGGCCCCCGAGCCCGGCCAGCACCACGTTGGTCACGGAACCCTTCATGAGCCGAGAGACTCCTTCCGGCCCTGTTCGCGCTGTCTGGCCTTGCGGGCGGCCAGCAGGCACGGACGCCGGGCAACGATGACCGTCAGGTCGTCGGAGGCCAGCCCCGCCTCCACCAGCGACCGGAACCCCGCCGGGTCCGCCGTCGGGTCCACCACGTGGACTGCCGACACACCGAGCGTCCGGGCCAAGTCCTCAAACACGACGCGGCCGGTGGGCCGGTGGTCCAGCGTTCGCCCGGTGCCGGGGTGTTCCTGGAGGCCCGTCATGGCAGTCGTGTCGTTGTCCAGGATGATGAGAACGTGTCCGTTGGGCGGCGGGTTGTAAACCATCTCGACGAGGCCCGTGATGCCGCTGTGCACGAAGGTGGAGTCGCCGATGATGCTGACGACCCGTCGGGCCTCGGCCTCGGGCAGCACGTGCCTCAGGCCCAGGCCCACGCCGATAGCCGCACCCATGCAAACCAACGAGTCCATGGCCTCAAACGGGGGCAGGACGCCCAGGGAATAGCACCCGATGTCGCCTGCCACGATGCAGTCCAGGTCGCGGAGCGTTTCGAAGACCGCCCGATGCGGGCAACCCGGGCACAACTGCGGCGGCTTGCCGCCGGGCAACGCCGGGTCCGCCGACGTGTCGCCGGCCAGAATCCGACGCACACGCGGAACCGTCATCTCGCCGAACCGGCGCATCGCGTCCTGGCCCTCGACGGCGATGCCGGCGGCGAGGCACGCGTCGACCAGGTACGGGTCGCCTTCCTCGATGACGACGCACCGGGCCACGCCCTCGGCGAACCGGCGAATCCGCTCGACCGGCAACGGGTGCGTCATGCCGAGTTTCAGGACGCGCGCCTCGGGGGCGGCCTCCCGAGCGTGGACGAACGACACGCCCGACGTCACGATACCCAGGGCGGCTTGGCCGTCGAACACGGTTTGCGGCCCGTCGGCCTCGTTCCAGGCATCGACCTCGGCCAGCCTGGCCCGAAGCCGGCGGTGGGCCGGCCGGGCGTTGATCGGAATCATGACCCGCCCCGCACGGTCGTGATCGACATGGGGCGCTGCGGCCGGCTGGGGCTCTTTGCGCCGCACCACCACCGTCTTGGCGTGGCAGATGCGGGTCGTCAGCCGCAGCATCACGGGCAGACGCCACCGCTCGGACACCTCGACCGCCAGCCCGACGAAGTCGTACGCCTCTTGCGAATCCGCCGGCTCGATGAGCGGCACGCCCGCCGCCACGGCGTACCGGCGGCTGTCCTGCTCGTTCTGGCTCGAGTGCATGCCCGGGTCGTCGGCACAGACGAGCACCAGGGCCCCGACCACGCCCGTGTAGGCCGACGTAAACAGCGGGTCGGCCGCCACGTTCACCCCGACGTGTTTCATCGTGACGAGGGTGCGGGCGCCTGCAAAGGCCGCTCCCAGGGCGACTTCCATCGCCACTTTCTCGTTCGGGGACCATTGAGCCCGGCCACCCAGCGCGGAAAAGTGCTCCAGGATTTCCGTAGACGGGGTGCCGGGGTAGCCGGTGCCTAAGGCAACGTGGGTGTCGCGGGCCGCCTGGGCGACGGCCTCATTGCCGCTCAAAAACATCCGGTTTGCCAACGCCAATTCCAAGCACAAGAGGCACTCTGCCGCGAACGCTAACACCCCCTGGTCCACGGCGCAAAGAGGAACGCGTATTCTAGGAACGCTCCGCGCCGAAAACAAGGGGGCTGCACGGTTCACGCGCCGGCGGCGAGCCGTTTGCTCCGGCCGCCGCCGACATCGTCTCGGGCGCCCTCCGGCGGGCGCGTTCGTTGGGAATCTCTGCGGCGCCGACCAGCCGGCCGCGCAACGCCGCACCGATTTCATGCCGGTCCGGCACGGGGTCATGACCGCTCGGGCACCCCTCGCGGCAGCGAAGGAGCCGCCACGCCGTCAGCCGAAGGCCCGTGACCGACCCGTGCCGCCGGACGCACTCCATGGCGTAGTGGGAACAGGATGGGACAAAGCGGCACCCGCCACCCAGCCGTGGCGATAACCAGCGGCGATACCCGCGGAGCAGGGCAAGGAGCACGTCTTGCATGGGCGGCCCCCTGGCGGCTCAGGCCTGTTCCTGTGCCAGGTTCCCGAACGAGAAACGGGCCCGGACCACCGGCACGGCCAGCACCTGGGCGGCGGCGGTGGCGGCGGCGTCCGCCGCGTCCGGGCCGCCTTCCACATCCACCACGTATAGGCGCCGCGTGCCCTGGAACATGCGGCTAATGAGCAGGAGGGCCCCCGTTTGCAGGCAGCCGCGACGGTCCGGCAGCGGCGCATCCTGCACAAAGAGGAGCAGCGACCGCTTCAGCAGCATGCGATGGGTGTCCAGGCGAACCAGCTGGACAATGTCGCCCTTGGCCCAATAGCGCGGGCCAAGCGCCGTGTACTGGTACAGTTTGCGGATGGCGTACGAACTGTGCGGGTCGGCCAGAATCTTGCGGGCGACCTGCCTCAGGCGAAGCCCCATCAGAAAGTCCCACACCAGTAGGAACGGCAACGCGGTCAGGCCGATCAGGATGACCAGGGGGGCAAACAGCAGGCCCAGCAGGCCGCCGCCCAGTGTCCAGTAGATGAGCGTCTGGATCGGGCCGGGGAGCCGCATGACCAGATTGGCCAGGCACCCGGGCGGTCGTTCCGTGATGCCCACCAGGTCCGGGTACACGCGCAGTTCCGCCTTGACCAGTCCCTTGAACGTCTCGCTTTTCAGCAGACTGTTCAGGCACTCGTTCACTTTGACCGTGAACGGCCTATAGTCCTGAGCCGCATCGTAGGTCTCGGCCTTTTCCTGGAGTTCAGCGGGAATGGCCCAGGGGTACGGCACGTCTTCGTCGGCGGAGTCGTCGTCGGGTGGGGGGGCGTCGGGCGCCGGAAGCGGCGCCGGGGCGGCGGCAACGGCCGGCGCCGCGGGCGCGGCAGGAACGGCCGCCGCGGGAGCATGGGCGGAACCGTCCGCCGATGGCCTGGACGCCTCAACCCGCAGGCACGACTCGGTTACCTCGAACGCTTTCCTGCACTGGGCACACGTGGCCATCCGACCGACGACGGCATCGCGGGCCCGCAGTTTCAGCCGCGTGCCGCACGCCGGGCACACCACGTCAACGAGTTCCGAGGCGCCACCCGCGGACTGGGCCCGACGGGGCGCCGGCACACGGAAGACCGATTGGCATTTGGAACACTGGATTCTCTTGCCGATTGCCGATTCAGGCACCGTGAGCACGGCGCCGCACCGCCCGCACCGAAGACGCATCATGTTGGTTTCCTTTGCAGAGCCCGAGGCGTGGGCCTATCCGCATCCCTTCCAACCGCGGCAGTCCGTAATGCACGACCGGCTTGAGTATGAAGCGGGCAAAGGCACTCGTCAAGGAATTGGTCCGTCGCCGGCGGCCTGAATAGGCCGGCCGGGCGCCCCGCCGGGGACCCGTCTCAGGCCCGATGCGCTCTGGTTTCCCGGCCGTGCGTGTCTTACACTGCGGCCGTGGGCACGCGCGAACAAGCAGAATCGCTAACGGTTGCGGTTGTCGGGGCGGGTCCGGCCGGCCAGATGGCCGCCATCGCGGCTGCCGAGCAGGGCGCCAGGGTCCTGCTGCTGGACCAGATGCCACGCCCGGGCCTGAAACTGCTGGCCTCCGGCGGCGGGCGGGCCAACGTCACCCGCCTGGCGGACGCCGACACCTTCTATGCCGCCTTCGGCCGGTCGGGCCGGTTCATCGGGCCGGCCCTCTCGCTGCTCGACCCATCGGGCCTGCGCCGGTTCCTGGCCGATATCGGCGTGCCTACGGTCGTGGACGAGGCGCAGCGCGTGTACCCGGCCAGTCAGCGAGCCGCGGACGTCCAGGCGGCGCTGGCGCACCGGTTGGCGGACCTGGGTGTCGGCGTCCGTCTCGACGCCCGCGTGCGCCGGCTCGGACTGGAAGCGGACCGATGCACGGGCGTCGAAACGGCTTCGGGCGAGTGCCTCGCCGCCGACCGCGTCGTCTTGGCCTGCGGGGGACGCAGTTGGCCGCAACTCGGCGGCACGGGCGGAGGGTACGACCTGGCTCGCCAGGCCGGGCACACGGTCATCGACCCGGTCCCGGCCCTGGTGCCGCTGGTTACGCAGGAGGACTGGCCCGCCCGGCTATCGGGCGTGGCGCTGGCGGGGGCCCGCGTGTGGATCGACCTGCCCCGGCGGCGCAAGGCCGGTGTGACCGGCGACGTCCTTTTTACGCACCGGGGCGTATCGGGGCCGGCGGTGCTGGACCTCTCGGGAACCGTGGCCCGCGAACTGGCCAAGGGTGGCCCTGTGCCGGTGGCTGTCGGGGTCGTGGCGAGCATGGACGCCGCCGCCTGGGCCGACCGGCTCCGGGCGTGGCGCACCACCGACGGCCGCAAACACGTCGCCACGTTGCTCGCGCGGCACGTGCCGGCGTCGGTCGGCCGGCTCGTGTGCGAGCGGGCCGGCGTGGACCCCCGCACGCCGGCGGGCCAACTGGCACGGGCCGGATGCCGGGCCCTGGCCGACGGTCTCGGCCGCCTCACGCTGACCGCGACGGCCACGGAGGGTTTCGACGTGGCCTTCGTGACGGGCGGCGGCGTGAGCCTGAAAGAGGTGGACCCGCACACGCTCGGTAGCCGGCGGGCGCCCGGCCTGTACCTGGCGGGCGAAATGCTCGACCTCGACGGTCCGACCGGCGGGTTCAACCTCCAGTGGGCGTTCGCGAGCGGCCGGCTGGCCGGCCGGGCCGCGGTTGCTTGACACGGTCTGCGGCGCGGCGTACGGTGGCGCCGTGACCGTTGTTGCAGGCGGCTTGCACGAGCCATAGGCGAGGAGTCACCCATGAACCGAGCGCGGACAAGCCGTCGCACGTTCCTCGGAGGGCTGGCCGCCGCCGGCGCCGCCGGCTTCGTGATCCTGGGGGACAGCCGGTCGGCCCGCGGGGCGCCGGCCAACGAGAAACTGAACGTGGCCCTCATCGGTCTGGGCGGCCGCGGCCTGTGGTTCGTCCGGACGATGCCCAAACTCTCGAACGTGGTGGCCCTGTGCGACGTGAGCGACAAGAAGGCCACCGTGGCCCACCGCGAGATGCCCGACCTGCCCCGGTACTACGATTTCCGTCGCATGCTCGACAAAGAGAAGGCCATCGAGGCCGTTGTCGTGGCCACGCCCGACCTCTCGCACGCCGTGGCCACCGCCTGCGCCATGCGGGCCGGCAAGCACGTCTACTGCGAGAAGCCGTTGACGCGGACCGTGTGGGAGGCCCGCCGCCTCCGCGAGATTGCCGCCGAGCAGAAGGTGGCCACCGAGATGGGCAACCAGGGAACCGCCAGCGGGGGCTTCAGGCGAGGCGTCGAAGTCATCCGCGACGGCGTCATCGGCGAGGTCCGCGACGTCGTCGTCTGGAACAACGGCGGCGGCCGGGGCTGGACCGACACCCCCACCGAGACCGCCAAGGTGCCCGACTATCTGAAGTGGGATCTCTGGCTCGGCCCGGCCGCGTTCCGCCCGTTCCACCCCAAGTGGATGAGCTTCCACAGCTGGCGGTACGCCGGCACCGGGCAACTTGGCAACTGGGCCTCGCACAGCGCGAACATGGCGTTCATGGCGCTCGCGATCGATACCCTTTGGTACGCGGACCCCGCCACGCAGCCGCGCATTACCGTCGAGGCCAAGGCCGAGGCCGTGAACCGCGTGGGGTTCCCCCGATGGGAGATCATCCGCTTCCAGGTGCCGGCCCGCGGCAACCTGCCGCCCGTTACCCTGACGTGGTACAACGGCAGCCGCGCGCCCGGCGGGCGGGAAGCCATCGAAAAGGCGTTCGGCGAACGCCTTCACTGGGGCGACGCCGGCGAACCCTTGTGGCGCGACCATGCCGGGGCGCTCATCCTCGGCTCGAAAGGGCGCATCCACACCATCGCCCACAACACCACCTTCCGGCTCCTGCCGGAGAAGGCGTTCGAGGGCGTGACCCGTGATCGGCCGGAGCGGCTGCCGCGTTCGCGCGGCCACGAGAACGACTGGCTCGATGCGGCCCGGGGCGGGCCCGCCCCGTGGTCGAACTTCAACTACGCCGGCCCGCTCAACGAGTTCCTCATGCTCGGCAACGTGGCGACGCAGGTCGAAGGACCCATCACGTACGATCCGTTGGCCATGCGGATTACGAACAACGCCGAGGCCGACGCCCTGCTGACGCCGGTGTACCGCGAGGGCTGGGCACTGTAGCGCCGCCGGCCGGAAGGCGAGAACGGTAACACCCTGGCCCCACAGTTTCGTTGAAGCCGCCGGGGCCGCCCGGTACCATCACGGCCGGAGGCCGACCCCATGCGAGTCAACCTGACCAAGGAGATGCGATGACGGCCATCGGCACGACAGGCGCCACCCGGCGACGGTTTCTGGGCGCATTGATGTCGGCGGGGGTGGCGCCGCTGGTGATTTCCGATTCGGCTATCGGAGCGGGCGACCGGCCCGCGCCCTCCAACCGCCACACCCTGGGCTGCGTGGGGATGGGCGGCCGCGGCAGCGGCGACATGAGGGGATTCCTCGGATTCCACGAGATTCAGGTCGTCTCGGTCTGCGACGTCGTGGCCGACAAACGCTACGCCGCCAAGCGCCTTGTGGACGAGAAGAACGGCGACGATGGGTGCGCCGCCGTCAACGACTTCCGAGACATCACGCGGCGGCCGGACGTCGATGCCGTCATGATCGGCACGCCGGACCACTGGCACGCCATCATCAGCATCGATGCGATGCGCCACGGCAAGGACGTCTTTTGCGAGAAGCCCGAGACGCTGTGCGTGGCCGAAGGCCGGGAAATGGTCCGCGTGGCCCGACGCATGGGCCGCGTCTTCTCCGGCGGGAGCCAACGCGTCTGGGGCGACTGCCAGACGATGCACCGCTGGGTCCGGAGCGGGGCCATTGGTGAGTTGAAGGAGATTTACGTCAGTTGCGGCGGCCCGTCGCGGCTGTGTTACCTGCCGGAGGAACCCGTGCCGGCCGGCCTGGACTGGGACCTCTGGCTCGGCCCGGCCCCGTGGGCGCCGTTCAATTCCGCCCGGCTGCGGTTTCGCCCGTGGCGCGATTACTCGGGCGGCGGCATGACCGACTGGGGCGCCCATAACTTCGGCGGCGCGGTGTTCGCCGCCAACCTGCACCGGACGGGCCCCGTCGAGGTGATTCCGCCCGACGGCAAGGACCACCCGTACCTCACGTACGTATACGCCAACGGGGTCCGCATGTACCACGCGCCGGGCAACGTCACCAACGGCCGCATGAAGTTCGTCGGCACGAAGGGGACGGTGTCGTGGAACGACAAGGGCCGGCGCCCCCCGGACATCGCGATTCCGAATTACAAGGGGCGGGGCGGGCTCATTGGCGACTTCGTCCACTGCCTCGGCACGCGCGAGCGGCCGTTCCGCGACATCGAAGTGGCCCACCGCACCGTCACCGTGTGCCACCTCGGCAACATCGCGTACTGGACGGGCCGACCGCTGAAGTGGAATCCGGAAACCGAACAGGTCGTGGGCGATGCGGACATCGCCCGCTGGCTCGACCGGCCCAAACGGGCGCCGTGGCGGCTTTGCCTGTGAGAGCGGTCCTGACGGTTGGGCAAAGCGCCTGAGGGAGTGCGGCAAGCGAAGGACGAGACGCATCATGTATGACACGCGGGCAGCCGTCGCAGGGGCCGGGTTCATCGGGCCGGTCCACGTCGAGGCACTCCGGCGCATCGGCGTGCCCGTTGTGGGTGTCCTGGGCGTGGACGAGGCGGAGTCGCGGGCTTCGGCCGATGCGCTCGGCATCCCGGCGGCGTACGCATCCTACGACGCCTTATTGGCCGATGCCGACGTCGACGCCGTCCACCTGGCCGTTCCGAACCGCTTTCACTACGACATGGCCCGCCGCGCGCTCAAGGCCGGTAAGCACGTCCTGTGCGAGAAACCGCTCGCCATGACGAGCGAGGAGTCGGCAGACCTCGTGCGTGTGGCGGCCGCCACGCCACGCCTCGCGGCGGGCGTCAATTACAACTTCCGGTACTATCCGCTGGCGGTCGAGGCGCGGGAGCGCGTCCGCGCCGGTGAGGTCGGCGAGGTCTTCCACGTGGCGGGCAGTTACGTTCAGGACTGGCTCGTCTACGACACGGATTACAACTGGCGAGTGTTGGCCGACGAGGGCGGGTGGTCCCGGGCCGTTGCCGACATCGGCACCCACTGGCTGGACCTCGTCCATGCCATCACGGGGCTCGAGGTCGAGGCCGTTTGCGCCGACCTGCGCACCGTGTACCCGATGCGCCGGCGGCCGACGGGTGAGGTCGAGACCTTTGCCGGCACGGGCGCCGCGGCCCGCGCGACGGAACCCGTGACCGTTACGACCGAGGATTACGGCGCCGTGATGCTCCGTTTCCGCGGCGGCACGCGGGGACTCGTGTGGGTGTCGCAAGTCACCGCCGGCCGCAAGAACTGCTTGCGGTGGGAGATTGCCGGCAGCCGGGAGGCCCTGGCGTGGTGCAGCGAGTCGCCGAACGACCTTTGGATCGGCCATCGCGACCGGCCCAACGAAACCCTGCTCCGTGACCCGTCGCTCGTGTCGGATGCCGCCGCCCGGTGCATCACGTACCCCGGCGGGCACAACGAGGGCTTTCCGGACACGTTCAAGGCGTGCTTCCGGTCGTTTTACGATGCCATCGCCGCCGGCCACGTGGGCGCCGACGCGCCGTTCCCGACGTTCGCCGACGGGCACCGAGAGGTCGTCCTGTGCGAGGCCATCCTGGCCTCGAACGAGCAGGGCGGCTGGGTCACGATTCCTGGTCCAGGAGACACCGTATGAAACTCGGGTATTGCAGCGCCATTCTGCCGGAAGAGTCGTTCGACGACGTTCTGGCCCTGGCGGCCGAGGCCGACCTGGAGTGCGTCGAGATCATGTGCTGGCCCAAGGGCAAGGCCGCCCGACGATACGCCGGCGTCACGCACATCGACGTGGACGGTTTCGGCAGCGCCGAGGCCGCCCAGGTGCACGACGCGTGCGAGGCGGCCGGCGTCGCCATCAGCGCCCTCGGGTACTATCCGAACCCGCTGGCGCCAGACGAGGCCGAGGCCACCGTTGCCATCGAGCACCTGAAGAAGGTCATGGCGGCGGCCGAGCAACTTGGCCTGGACGGCGTCAACACGTTCATCGGCCGCGACTGGACACGGTCGGTGGACGAGAACTGGGACCGGTTCATGCAGGTCTGGCCGCCGCTCGTGGCGTTTGCGGCGGACCACGGGGTACGGATCGGCATCGAGAATTGCCCGATGTTCTTCACGGCGGACGAGTGGCCGGGCGGCAAGAACCTGGCCCACAGCCCGGCGATTTGGCGGCGGATGTTCGAGGCGATTCCCGACGAGGCCTTCGGCCTGAACTACGACCCGTCGCACATGGTGTGGCAGCAGATGGACTACATCGCCCCGCTCTGGGAGTTCGCCGACCGCCTCTTCCATCTGCACGCCAAGGACGTGCGGCTGGACGTGGACCGCCTGGACGACGTGGGCATCCTGGCGACGCCCCTGGAGTTCCACACGCCCAAACTGCCCGGCCTCGGCGATATTGACTGGGGCCAGTTCGTCTCGGTTCTCACGGACGTCGGGTACGACGGCCCCGTGTGCATCGAGGTCGAGGACCGGGCCTACGAGGGCTCGGTGGCCGACCGGAAGGCCTCGGTCCGGCAGGCGGCCACGTTCCTCAGAAACTTCATTCCGCGGCGGTAGGCGGTGCGGCCCGGCCGGCTTGCCCGGCCGGGGGTGTGGATACCCGGAACGCACTGGCGGGCAAGCCGCCAGTGGGACCCGGCGGAGAACGCGGACACCATGATTATCTCACGGACGCCGTTCCGCATCAGTTTCGCCGGCGGCGGGACCGACCTCGCTGCCTTTCACGGCGCCGAACCGGGCGCCGTCACCGCCACGACCATCGACAAGTACATGGTCATCACGGTGAACAAGCGGTTCGACGAGACGATCCGTGTCAGTTATTCCCGGACCGAGACCGTGGACGACGTGGAGGCCCTCCAGCACCCCATCGTTCGCGAGGCCCTGAAACTCACGGGCCTCACGGAGGGGGTCGAGATTACGAGCATCGCCGACCTGCCCTCCGGCACCGGCATGGGTTCCTCCAGCGCTTTTACCGTTGGCCTCCTCAATGCCCTGTACGCCTACCGCGGCCGATACACCTCGGCCAAGGAACTGGCCGAGCAGGCCTGCTGCATCGAGATCGACGTGCTCGGCGAGCCCATCGGCAAGCAGGACCAGTACGCGGCGGCGTACGGCGGGCTGAAGCACATCCGCTTCAATCCGGACGAGTCGGTTTTCGTGGACCCGGTCATCACGACGCCCGAGGTCCGCGAGGAACTCGACGCCAACCTTCTGCTCTTCTACACCGGGGCCACGCGGTCGGCCTCCGACATCCTGGCCGGCCAGCGCGACCGGACCGAGGCCAAGCGCGATGTCCTGGCCGAGATGCGCGACATCGCCGAGCAGATGGCCCGGGCCCTCCAGGACGGCCGCCGCCTCAACGACTTCGGCGGCCTCCTGCACGAGGCCTGGCAACTGAAACGCTCCGTGGCCGACGGCATCACCACGCCGGACATCGACGCGTGGTACGACGCGGCCCGCGCCGCCGGGGCCCTGGGAGGCAAGGTGCTGGGCGCGGGCGGAGGCGGGTTCCTCCTCTTCTTCGTCGAACGCCAAAACCACGGAGCCGTCCGCCGCGCCTTGGCCGACCTCAGGGAACTGCCGTTTACGCTCGAGCCCCAGGGCTCCAAGATCATCTACGTCGGAGGGTAGCCGCTCATGGTTGAACCGTTCGTCGGGCAGTACGTTGCGGGCCTCCGCGGCGTGCTCGATACCATCGACGCCGACGCCGTCACGCGCGTCATCGACCTTCTGTGGGAGGCGTACCGGGCCGGCCGGCGCATCTTCATCATCGGCAACGGCGGGTCCGCCGCCACCGCCAGCCACATGATGTGCGACCTCGCCAAGGGCTGCGCCGCCGAGGGCAAGCCCCTCGTCAAGGCCATGAGCCTGACCGATAACGTGTCGCTCCTGACGGCTGTCGGCAACGACATTGCGCAGGAACGGCTTTTTACCGAGCAACTGCGCGTGTTCCTGGAGGCGGGCGACGTGGTCGTGGCGATTACGGCCTCCGGCAACTCGCCGAACATTCTCGATGCCGTCCGCTACGCCCGCGAGCACGGGGCCCGGACGGTCGGCTTCATCGGCTTCGGCGGCGGCCAACTGAAGGCCCTCGTCGACGCCGACGTCACGGTCGCCAGCCGAGACTACGGCCACGTGGAAGACGTGCACGGCGTTCTGGGGCACCTCGTGAGCCAGTGCCTGCGCGAGCGGATTCGGGGGGGGAGGCCAGCGTGAACGTTTTCATCACCGGCGGGGCGGGGTTCGTGGGCAGCCACATGGCCCATCGGCTGGCCGGCGCCGGCCATGCCGTCACGGCCTACGATAACCTGTCGCTTGGCCGGCGGGCGTTTCTGGCGGACCTCGTCGACGCGAACGCCTGCGCGCTCGTCGAGGCAGACCTCCTGGACCGCGACCGCCTCCTGGACGCTATGGCCGGCCACGACCTGGTCGTCCATCTTGCCGCCAACTCCGATATTCCGCGCGGCGTGGCGGACCCCGAGGTCGACCTGCGCCAAGGTGTCGTTGCCACCTTCAACGTGCTGGAGGCGATGCGCGCGCACGGCATCGGGCAACTCCTCTTCGCCTCCAGCAGCGTGGTCTACGGCGAGGCCGAAACGATACCCACGCCCGAGGATTACGGGCCGCTCTTGCCCATCTCGTACTACGGCGCGAGCAAACTCGCCGGCGAGGGGCTCACGACGGCTTACGGCCACAACGCCGGCATCCGGTCCTGGGTGTACCGCTTCGGCAACATCGTGGGGCCGCACGCCACGCACGGCGTCATCCTGGACTTCGTCCACAAGTTGCAGGCCGACCCGACGCGGCTGGAGGTGCTTGGCGACGGACGGCAGGCCAAGCCATATCTGCACGTGACGGACTGCGTGGACGGGATGCTGTTCGGCTTCGAGCATGCCGATGCCCCCGTCAATGTCTTCAACCTGGCGGTGGACGACGCGCTCGACGTGGCGAGCATCGCCGAGATCGTCGTCGAGGCCATGGGCCTTGCGGACGTGGCCATCGTGTACGCGGGTGGCGAGCGAGGCTGGCCCGGCGACGTGCCGCGCGTCGGCCTCGACCCGGCCCGCCTGACGAGCCTGGGGTGGACGGCGTCGATGCCGTCGCGCGAGGCCGTACGCCGGGCGGCCGCCGAGATCGTTGCCCAGGAATCCGGAACGGCCTCATGACGGACCCGGCCCGCAAGTTGCCCGTCGGCCAGGCCGCTGTGTTGTGCGGCGGCAAAGGCACGCGCCTCCGCGGTGTGACGGGCGACCGCGTGCCCAAGGTCATGGTGGACGTCGGCGGCATGCCGCTCATCGACTATCACCTCGGCCTGCTGTGCCGCCACGGCGTAACCGACGTGGTCCTGTGCACGGGCCACCTGTCGGAGGTCATCGAGGCTCACGTCGGCGACGGCACGCCGTGGGGCGTGCGCGTGCGGTACGCGCGCGAGGCCGAGCCGCGCGGCACCGCCGGGGCGCTGGTCCAGACGCCACTCGAATGGGCCGACCCTCTGTTTGTTCTTTACGGCGACGTCTTTGCGGATGTGGACCTTGGCCGGATGGCAGCCTTCCACGCCGAGAAGGGCGGCGAGGCCACCCTCCTGGTCCACCCCTCCGACCACCCGTACGACAGCGACCTCATCCAGGTAGCGCCCGCGACGGGTCGGATTACGGGGTTCCCGGGCCGGCCGGAGCCTGGGGAGGCGTTCGTGAACCTGGCCAGCGCCGCCCTGTACGTCATTGAGCCGCCGGTGCTGGCCCACGTGCCGGGCGACCGGCCGTCGGACTTCGCACGGGACATCTTCCCGCAGCGACTGGCCGCCGGGGCGCGCCTCTACGCCTACGAAACCGACGAGTACGTCCACGACCTTGGCACGCCCGAACGCTACGAGCGGGTGTGCGCCGACGTGAGGAACCTCCGTGACCAGCGTGCAGGCCGTTTTCCTGGACCGTGACGGCGTCATCAACCGCGAGGTGGGCTTGGTGAGCCGTCCGGGGCAACTGGTGTTCGTGCCGGGTGCGGCGGAGGCCATCCACCGGCTCAACGCGGCGCACGTGCCGGCCATCGTTGTCACGAACCAGCCGGTCGTGGCTCGGGGGCTGTGCTCCGAGGAGGCCCTCGCCGGGATCCACGAGCGGTTCCAGGAACTCCTGTGGACGGCGGCCGGGGCCTGGGTCGATGCCATCTTCTGCTGCCCGCACCATCCCGAGCGCCATCATCCGGACGCGAACCCGTTGTACCGCGGCCGGTGCCGGTGCCGGAAGCCTGCCATTGGTATGCTCGAAGCCGCACGCGACGCCTTCGGGTTGGACCTGGGGCGGTGCGTCCTGGTGGGCGACCGCCGGCGCGACGTGCTGGCCGGCCGCCGCGCCGGGTGCCGGACCATTCTTGTCCGTACGGGCGCGGGAGGGCGAGACATGACGTACGAGGCGGAACCCGACGCCCTTGTCGATGACCTTGCGGAAGCCGTCCGGCTCATGCTGGATGGGGAGTGGGCTTCGCGACAGCCTCACGGGTGAGAATGAGCGCGGCGGGTCTCCGTACCCATCGCCCTTCGAGCGAGGCGCGCGGCGGGTACGGAGACCCGCCGCGCTTGCATGGAATGGCTTACGCCTTGATGATCTTCTCGCGCCCCTCGGTGACGCCGGCGGTGGCGTTGCGGGTATCGATGACGAGGCGGCTGCAACCCACGATCCACGCGTAGTCGTAGTCGGTGTGGTTCGTGGAGATGAGGACGGCGTCCTGGGCGGCCAGGTTTTCGTCCGAGAGGTCCAGGCTCTCCATGTGGAGGTCGTGTTCCCGCTGGCGGGGCGTTTTGGGGATGAAGGGGTCGTTGTACGAGACGTCGGCGCCGAGGGCCTTGAGTTTTTCGATGAGAATAATGGACGGGCTCTCTCGCATGTCGTCGACGTCGGGCTTGTAGGCGAGGCCGAGGACGAGCACCTTCGCATCCTTCAGGGCCTTGCCCCGCTCGTTCAAGGCGATCATGAGCCGCCGGACCACGTAGTCGGGCATGCCGGTGTTGATCTCGCCTGCCAGTTCGATGAAGCGTGTGGCCACGCCGAACTCGCGGGCTTTCCACGTCAGGTAGAACGGGTCGATGGGAATGCAGTGGCCGCCCAGCCCCGGGCCGGGCGTGAAGAACGTCTTCGTCTCCTTCTTGCCGAAGCCGAACGGTTTGGTGCCGGCGGCTTCGAGGACCTCCCACACGTCGATGCCCATCTTATCGTAGATGACCTTCAGTTCGTTGACGAGGGCGATGTTGACGGCCCGGTAGATGTTCTCGGTGAGTTTGCAGGCCTCGGCCACCTCCATGCTGGAGACCGGCACGACGGCGGTAACGCAGGCGCCGTACAGGGCGCAGGCGGCCTGGCGGCTGGCCTCGTCGTAGCCGCCCATCACCTTGGGAATGCTCTTGGTGGTGAAGTTGGGGTTCCCGGGATCCTCGCGTTCAGGGCTGAAGGCCACGAGGAAGTCCTTGCCGGCCACGAGGCCGCTCGTCTCCAGGATCGGGCACAGGACGTCGCGCGTGGTGCCCGGGTAGGTGGTGCTTTCGAGGACGACGAGTTGGCCTTTCTTCAGGTGCGGCGCGATGCCTTCGCCGGTGCCGACGAGGTACGAGAGGTCGGGCTCGCGCATCTCGGTCAGGGGCGTGGGGACGCAGATGAGGATGGCGTCGACGCCGGCCAGGTGGGCGAAGTCTGTCGTGGCGCGGAAGCGGTCCCCCTCGCGCATCTCGGCGATACGCTCCGGCGGGATGTGCTTGATATACGAGCGGCCGGCCTGGAGGGCGTCTACCTTCTTGCCGTCGATGTCGAACCCAACGACGGAAAACCCCGCCATCCAGAACGTGTGGGCCAGGGGCAGGCCCACGTAACCCATGCCGACGATGCCGATAACGGCCTCGCGGTGTTCGATGCGTTCGTTCAAACCGTTCATACGGTATTCCCTCCCCGCGTGTCTCAAGACCATCGGTCGGCCGGCAGGCAAGGGGCCTTCCTTGCATTGGCCGCGGACCCGACTATAATCCGCCGGTCAGGATTGTCAAGTTAGGGGGAGGGCCGCCCCGCAATTCTTCTTTGCACCCCGTGCCCCCAAAGTGCCGAAAGAGACTAGGGGGCCGTCCGCGGGACCACGCGAGGCGGCGCGACTGAACGACCACCGTGCACGCGAAGGAGGCCGATTTGACTACTGTGGCAGTCATTGGCGGTGGAGGGTGGGGCAAGAACCACGTCCGCAACTTCCACCAGATTGACGCGTGTCGCCTCAAGACGGTCTGCGACCTCGACGAAGGCCTCCTGGCCCGGCACCGGGCCGCCTGCGACGGCCTCGAAACCACCACCCGGGCCGAGGACGTCTTTGCCGACGCCGATATCGACGCCGTCATCCTGGCCACCGACGCCCCCAGCCATTACCGCCTGGCGACGGCGGCCATCGAGGCCGGCAAGCACGTCCTCGTGGAGAAGCCGATGACCTTGGCCCCCACCGAGGCCGCCGACCTCGTCCGGAAAGCCGAGGCGACCGGCCGGGTCCTCATGGTCGGCCACCTGCTCGAATACCACCCGTGTGTCCTGTACCTGAAGGACCTGGTCGACGGCGGCGAGCTGGGCGACCTGCGGTACCTGTACTGCCAGCGTGTGAATCTGGGCGTGGTGCGCCAGGACGAGAACGCCTGGTGGAGCCTGGCGCCGCACGACGTCTCGGTTATCCTGTTCCTGTTCGGCGCCGCGCCCGCCGTTGTCACGGCGCAGGGGCAGGCGTACCTGCGGGAGGGCGTGGAGGACGTGGTGTTTGCCCAGTTGAAGTTCGCCGACGGCCGCATGGCCCACATCCACGTTTCCTGGTTCGACCCGCACAAGATTCGCAAGATGACGCTCGTGGGGTCCGAGAAGATGGCTACCTTCGACGACATGGAGCCCGCCGAGAAAATCCGCATCTACGACAAGGGCGTCGAGGGCGCCGGCTCCGTCGTCGCGTACGAGCAGTCGCTGAACCTGAGGAGTGGCGAAATTCGCATTCCCAAGACGCCCGGCGGCGAGCCCCTTCGGGCCGAGTGCCTCCACTTCCTGGAGTGCATCGCCGAGGGCAGGACGCCGCGATCCGACGGCCACGACGGCCTGCGGGTCGTCAGCGTCCTGGAAGCCGGCCAGCGAAGCTTGGCGGCAGGCGGCACGCCGGTCGAACTCTAGGTGCGAGCGGCGCGCTGCGGCGCGCCAAGGCGAACCGCAATTAGCCCCCGGCGTCAGCCGGGGGTGCACGAACAGTGAGGCAAGTATGCCAGAGACCGACTACTTCGTCCACGAGTCCTCGTACGTTGACGACGGCGCCCGGATTGGCACGGGCACCAGGATCTGGCACTTCTCGCACGTTCTGGGCGGCGCCCAAATCGGCGAGAACGTGTCCATCGGCCAAAACGTGAACGTGGGCGGCGGCGCCGTCATCGGCAACGGCTGCAAAATTCAGAACAACGTGTCTCTCTATGACCGCGTGGAACTCGAAGACGAGGTGTTTTGCGGGCCGAGCATGG
>Ga0272441_10002447_pt1 | contig 37367 bp, 26 predicted proteins | sample SSMProp6N_FD_193582 | JGI IMG/M metagenome (GOLD analysis project Ga0272441, IMG submission 193582) | Marine sediment archaeal communities from Little Sippewissett salt marsh, Falmouth, MA, United States - SSM-Prop-6N | ecosystem: Environmental > Aquatic > Marine > Wetlands > Sediment ...
CGGTGCGTGGCCACGTACCGGCCGTCCGGACTGACCAGGGGCAGGGTCATGTTGTCGTAGGGGATCGTGCCCCGCCGCTGGACGAGGGCCGTCACGCCCGCCGTGTACGTCCGCCCGGCGCGCCGCTGGTAGTGCCGCGGATTCAGCGGGTCGACCTCGGCGATGCGGGCGGCCAACTCGGCCTCCCGTTCAGCGCGCCCCGGCTGCGGCGAACTCGTCGTCCCGGGCGGCGCGCAGGCGGACGCGAAAAGCAGGGAGAGTGTACAAACCAGCAGAAAAACAGGGCGGCAGCGGCTCATGCTGATCCAATCGGCCCGACGATCGGAAAGTCTCCTCAGTGGAATGCGCATCGATCGGCCAAAGGTGGAGGCGAGCCGGGCGGGCGGGCCCGGACTCCGATTATTCATTCACCGTTGCCCAGGTCATCAATATCCACCGGCGCCTCGCCCTCCTCCTTGGGCTCGGTCTCTTCTGACGGCCGATCGGGAAGCTGGAGGTGATCGCTGATTCTCCTTCGGAGCTCCTTGGCGTCCTTGGCCTGCTCGTCCAACGGTCTGCCCAACTCTTCCAGCCGCCGGAGGTAGTCCGTCTGCATCTCGCCGCTCTCGTCGGGATTGTCGACCACCACGGGCGTGATGAACGCGAGCAGCTCGACGGTGGTCGTGGTGTTCTCCCGATGCTTGAACAATTCGCCGAGGAGCGGGATATCCCCCAGCAGGGGGATCTTCCGGGTGATCTTCGATTCACGCTCGCGCATGATGCCGGAAAGCACCACGGTCTGGCCGTTCTGGACGATCACGTGGGTGGTGGTCAGCCGCTTGTCGATGATGGCGCCACCGAAGAGCGTCACCCCGGGCACGGTCGCCGACAGTTCCAGGCGAAGCTCCATGTCCACATCGCGCTGCACGGTGATGCGCGGTCGCACGTTCAGCACCACACCGACATCCTTGTAATCGAACGAATCCGTGGGGTTGCCCTGCGAGTTGATGGTGGTCTGGGTGATGAAGGGAATCTCCTGCCCGTCGAAGAAGTACGCCTCCTGGTTGTCGGCGGTGAAGACGACCGGCTGCTGGATGACGCGCAGGTTGCTCTTCTGCTGCAGGGCCTGAACGACGAGGTTGAGATTCACGTTGGCGCTGAGGAGCGACGTATCGAACAGGTCCTCGAAGGGGCTCTGTTCCTCGCCCTCGATGCCGACGGTCCCGCCGAGGCGGAAGTCCTGATTGGCCCCGCCAAGGATGTCGCTGGAGTTGCTCAGACGCCAGCCGAGCACCAGATCGTCGGTCAGGTTGATCTCGGCGATGATCACGGAGATCATCACCTGCCGCCCGGGCCGGTCGAAGAACGAGATCAACTCGTGGACCGCCTCCTGATGCGGCCTGGGGCAGAGGACGGCCAAAGCGTTCTGGCGGATGATCGGGACGATGCGGACCTTGCCGATGAGCGGCGATTCGGGGCTCTGATCCTCGCGCTGCCGGCCGCCGCGCTGCCAGGGAAAGCTCAGCGTCCCGGCCGCGGCGCCGGTCTGACCGCCGGTGCCCCCGGCGCCCATGTCGGCGATGCTCTGGCCGGTCAGGCCCGTCTCCGGGGCGGCGATGGTCACCCCGGCGCCGGCTTCGGCGAGCAGGGCGTTGAGCTGCTCGGCCAGCTCCACCGCGTTGGCGTGCTTCAGCTCGATGACGAACGGCAGGCCGATCGAGGTCGGCTGGTCCAGGCTCTGGATGACCTCATCGAGGAAGTTGAGGCTCTCCTCGGTCTTGGAGAAGACCAGCAACTGGCTCGTGTCGGGATAGGCCTCGATGCGGAAGATGCCGCTGAGCTGCTGCTCGACGCCGGAGGTGCCCTGCCCGCCGGGTCGGACCGAACGGCCGCCGGTGGTGCCCCCGCCCTGGCCCAGCAGGGCGTTGAGCTTGTCGGCCACCTTCAAGGGATCGGTGTAGATGAGGGTGTAGATCTTCGAGGTTCCGGTTGCCCGCGGCAGGTCCCATTCGTCGGCAATCAGGCGCGCGATTTCCTCGACGACCGAGGGCTCGGCGGTCACCGTCACGCTGTTCTGCTGCACGTTGACGGTCACGCGAAGCTCGATGTCCGGACCGAGGGGCGAGCCGCCCGGCCGCGATGCCTGCGGTTGGCCGGGTCGACTTCGGCCGCCGGGCCGCTGCACCCGCTGGGGCTGTGACCGCCCGGCCGTTCCCGTGTCCTCGAACAGGTCGAGGATGTTCTCGGAGATTTCCGTGGCGTCGGCATACGCCAGTCGGAAGGTCTGCGTCTTGGGCTCGATGTACTTGTGATCGAGCTCCCAGATCAGTTGCTGGAGGTGCTGGCAGAGGCCGATATCGCCGATCACCACGATCTGATTGGAGTTCGGATCGACCCACAGGGTGGCGTGGCTGGGCAGGTTCTCGCCGATGAGATCGCCGATGTCCTCGGCATTCACTTCCTTGACCTGGAAGATTTTCAGCACCAGCCCGCCCTTGTCCTCCCGGTGCATGATGTCCTCATCGGCCTTCAGCACGGGCAGCAGCCTGAGGCCGGTGATCTCATCAAGGTTGCCGATGATGACCACATCCTCTTTCTCGATCACGCCCACCTGATTGAGGCGAAAGGCCTGAAAGAGCATGTCCAGGGCCTGGGCACGCTCGATCGGCTCATCGTTCATGAGCGTGATCTTCTTGTTCTGGAGCGTGAGCAGGTTGACGGGCATGACAACCTTGCCCGTCATCTCCGCGATGAACGGGATCGTCTCCTTCACGCCCACATCATCGAAGGCGAGCTTGACCATCTCGTTGCCCGTCGGATCGTTGCGTCGCCCGGTGACGCCGTTGGCGCCGGGCTCGCCTGTCGCGTCCTCGAGTCCGGAAGCAGCCGGCGCATTTCGATCGCCCTCATCACCCCCCTGGCTTTCCGGCGAGGCGGGATCGGGCCGCCCATCCTGGGCCAGAAGCGGCGGGGCCCACAGCGCGCAGATCAACAGCGCTGTCAGGAGGCTTGCGTATCGGTTCCGATAAGAGTGTGTGCGTTTCACGAGACCATCCTCGTCACGGGTCTGATTCGGCTTGAGTGTTCGATCGGCCCTGTCTTCTTCTTTCTCTCTAAACACGGATTACTCCGGTGGCACGTCCGGGGGCCTGGCCGGCGGCTTGGGGACCGTGCGCGGCGGCGCGGCCCCGCTCTGCTCCTGCGTGGACATGCGGAGGGCGGGCACGGAGCGCCCCTCCTCGCTGTCGGCATCGATCAGCCCGGGGGGCATCATCTGGCTGCTGGCGGTGGGGTCCCGGAAGAAGGGCCACAGACCCTTCTCGAAAAGGGACACGTCATACTCACCGCCGGCGTAGGCCACCTTCGCCGACCACGGCGCGTTGACGGAAAGGACCTTCACGCCGTTGGCTTCCTCGCCGGCGGTGACGCGCACCCCGCCGTGGAACCAGACGGTGTCTCCGATGAGAGCCCGAATCGTCGGGCCGGTGTAGTCGGAGGGGATCGTGGGTGTGTTGTCGATCGGCGGCAGCGGCAGGGGTCGGTCAGATTCGGTGCGGCTCGTTGGGGGGGGAGGAGGCTGAGGCGGCTTGAAGAACACCGACCGCCCGTCGAAGCGCGCCTGGTACGTCGCCAGCGAATCCTCGTGCTCTTCCATCAGCATGGCAAACTGCGTGCCCGCGCCGGCATCGGACGTGCCGGGCGAGAAGAGCGCCGCCGCCAGCGGGGGCAGAGCCGCGATCACCGCGATGGCGGCCACCACGATGAACAGGGTGCTCCAGGTCAGCGGTCCGTTGAATGTCGGTTGTTGGCGCATCACCGGTCTCCTTCCACGGCCCGTCAATTGCCCTTCGCCACCTCGGCCCACGCTTCGATCGTCAGACTGACCTTCAGGTTGCGGCCGGCGATCCGCGTGAGGCGTACGCCGCTGACGGCCTCGATTTCCCCAAGCCGCTCGAAATCGCCGATGATGGCCACCGCGTCCTCCGGCGATGCCTCGAAGCTCAAGTCGGCGGTGAGGCGGCGGAGCCGGTTGTCGCCGCGCACCAGGCCGCGCGATAGCGGGGGGGGGAGAAGGCCTCCGGCGCCGCGAAGATCAAAGCTGTCGTTGCGGACCGAGTAGTCCTTCATCACGTCGACATAGGCTTGAGTGAGGGCCTGGCTCGCCTCGTTCTCATCACCGGGCCTCATCACCGGCCCGATCGCGCAGACCGTGTCATCCATCCGGCGGAGGCGCGTGGCCAGCTCGGCGCCCTCTCGGACGGCGAGGACCTGAGCGGCGATCTCTTCGGCCGCCTTGTTCCAGTCCTCGACGATCGGCCGGATGAACTGATACCAGCCCTGGAAGAGGAGGACGAAAACCACGGCATAGATCAGCCAGTGGATCGCCCGCGGCAGCTTGCGGAAGCGTTGCGAGATGTCTGATGTCTGCATAGCCACTGTTCAGTCTCGCTCCTTGAGCCGCGCCATCAACTGTTGGAACTCGTTGTCGAGCCGCTCGAACAACTCATCGTCCTTGGATTTCCGGGCGTAGTTCTTTGCCGCGGCCACCTTGGTGAGATGCCCGCGAACCTCCTCGATCGTCATCGCGTTGATCTGCTCTTCGGTCAGGGGCTCGGGAATGTCCAGTCGATCGGGTAGGTTGCCCTCTTCACCGCGGTTGCCGACCGTCACCTTCCCCGGCAGACTCGGACGGCGGGAGCCGAAGCGCGACGATCCGCCCGCGGCGGCATCGTCTTCCTCGCTTGCCCCCGTGGCGGAAGTGTCGCCGGCGAGCATCTCCGGCTCTCGGTCGGGCGGAGGCGGGGTCTCCTCGGCGATGCGCGGGCCCGCGCCCCGCTGCCGGTCCGCCAGGGGCCAGTTCTGATAGTCCAGATCCCCTCCGGGCTCGTAGCGCTGCCTTCGATGGGGATCCTCAATCTTGGCCGACAGATCGAACTGGTAATAGCCGTAGGCGTTGGGGTCGCCCCACGTGAGATCGATCTTGTCGAAGATGCGGCTGGCCAGCAACTGTTCCTGCATGAGGGCGACGACTTCCTTGGCCGAGCGATCCTTGTGGGGCCGCGCTTCGCCCCGGGCCGAGAAGCTGTTGTTGCTGCGCTGAAGGCGGATCTCCTCCAGCTCGATGCCTTCCGGCGTGTTGCAGACGATGTCCGCGAGCAGTTTCGATGAGCACCAGGCCTGCTTCTCCAAAGCGGCGTACATGGCGAGCTCTTCTTTTCGCTGCTCCACATCCCGCACCTGCTCTTCAATGTGCGGATGCCGGAGCCTGAGAATGCCCAGGCGAAGACCGCTGGCGGCCACCGGGGCAAGACCCAGGATGAGCAGGCAGATAATCACCGTCATCACCGCCGTGCGGGGGCGCGACAGCGCCTCGCCGGCCTTGAGGAACGGTGAGGGCTTCTCGATGGCCGGGGCGTCAAGCAGCGTCGTGAGCGGGGCGAATTCGCCGGTCGCGGCGAGGAGGACGCCCGCGGCAATGCCGTAGGTCGACCACCAGGTTCCATCGGCACGCGTTCCGTCCAACTGCGCCCGCGCCGCGTCAATGATCTCCGGGGGCATGACAAGCAGGGCCCCGTCCGGATCGACGGAAGCGATGGTCTGCGCCTCTCGTTGCACGAGAGCATCGACGAACGGACCGGTGTGGCCGGCGTTCAGGGCGGTCTCCGCCAGCACGCTCGTGACACGACGCTTCCAGTCCTCGGTCGATGTCGCCTCCTCGCGCGTGGTCCGGAACATGGCGCCGTTGGCGTGCGTGATGGCCAGGGCCAGCGACCCGTCGGCGCGATCCAGCCACATGAGCGGATCCGCCGGGCGCAGCCCATCGAGCAGCGCCGCCAGCGCGGCGACGGTCGGGACGTAAGTCAGGGGGCGGCCGGTGACGGGCGGGGCGCTGACTTTCGCCGCCTGAGGCCAGGTGAGGATGATGCCGGTGCGGCTCGTTTCGCCCGGCGCGGCCGGCAGAACCGTCATCGCGGTGCGGTGGGCGGGCGCATCGGCGGGCAGGTGTGCTTCGGCCTGAAGGCGCAGGGCCTGCTGAAGCTGCTCCGGCTCGGCGTTGGGCAGGGTGGCGGTGCGGCAGATGACGCTCGCCGCGGGCAGGACGCAGATCACGCGACCGGCCCGGTTGGCGGCCAGGCGGGCTTCGATTTCGCCGGCGTTGTCGGCGGGAAACTCGCCGGCCTCCAGGACCGACGCCCGGCCGTTCCGCGCCGATGCGATGAGCACGCGCCAGGTGCCCCCGACCCGGTGGAGCACGGCGAGGACGCCCGTATCGAGTTGTGGTGCCTGATTCTTACTCACTGTTCTCGGTACTCGAGGATCCGCACGGGAACGGTAGAACGATCGACGACGGCGATGATTTCAACTTCAACGCCGGAAACGCGGGATCGACCCCGGGAAGTGATCGTGTACACGTTGCTGGTGCTGGTGAAGAGGCCGGCGAGCTGCTGAATCGTGCTGGCCGGCATGTCCGGGATGTCCTGCAGATCAAGGATGCTGATGATGCCCTCCGGGCGCGAGTCCCGCATGTAGATGATCTCATCGGCGACAACCTCCTCGTAGCCGCGGAACTCCAGAAGGTCGCGGATCAGATCGGGCCCCACCGAATTGAGGTTGATCTTGCCCGGGCGGCGCTCGTAGAGCGGGTACATCGTCACTTCCGCGAACACGGCGCGAAGCTGCTCGTCCGTCAGCGGGGCGACGTTCGGATTGCCCGCGCCGCCCGAGGAGACCTGGCCCTTGTTGTCAACGCTCGCCAGCGGAACGGTGATCAGGTCCTCCAGGGTGTTGCTCTCGTTCTTGCCGAAGGCGATGAGCGCCTCGGCCTGCAGTTCATCAAGGCCGCATCGATCCATCAGCTCCTCGGGTTCGGCGCGGCGCAGGTACAGGCGAGGCAGCCCGGAAGCCGTCGCGCCGCCGTCGATGGAGTAGGCCGTCAACTGCGCCGACCAGCCGGCATCGAGGCGTCCATCGGGCTCATCGTCGGGAAGAGAGCGCAGGCCGTCGTCTTCATTGGGATCGAGTCGGTTGTTGAGGTTCCAGTCCTCGCCGCGCAGGGCGTCGGGTCCGCTGCCGGCGATGAGCTCCATCTCCGCCACGGTGCGCAGGGGGCCGTTTCGCGGCTCATAGGGGGCCGAGGGGACGCCCAGGTACCACTCGCGCTCCACGCCGAGCAGTCCGCTGGGCTCATCGTCCTCATCGCGCCAATCCATGATCGCCGCGGTCACATCCGGGGTGATGTCCTCCAGCAGGGCAAGCATGGTCGCGTCGGCGCTGTTGATGTTCATCTTCGAGTGCTCATCGACCGGGCCGGCCCAGGGCAGGGAATGATCTTCGGTGTTGTGAATGATCTCGTAGGTCGTGTCGAAGAGTTGATCGCTGGAGAGGAAGTCGGCGGTGGAGACGTACTCCAGATCGGCGATGAGGGCGAAGGCGTCATCAGGCACGGGCCGCTCGGTGTGCAAAGCCAGCATGGCGATGGTGGATTCCAGCCCGGCCCGCGCCGCCCAGCGGGCCTGCACGCGGTGCAGCACCTCCCGGCCGAACATCGCCTGGCGGTAGGCGAAAAGCTGGACGGAGCTGACGATGAGCGAGGCGACGGCGATGGTCCAGAGGACGATGATGACGACGGCGCCTCGGCGACGGGATGGATGGAGGGGCGCCATCAGCTCGGCTCCTTCGTGGTGCCGGAGGTCTGCCCGCCGCCCCCGCCGTGCCCGCCGCCGCCAGCGCTCCCGCTGCCGCCTCCGCCGCCTTGCCCGCTGCCGCCGGTCGGGCTCCGGCCGGAGGCATCGCCGGACAGGCCGCCCTCCAGGCCGGAGGAGAGATCGTTCAGGCCGCCCGCGGCATCCGGGCCCTGGCCGTCCAGGCCTGTGCTGGAGGTTCCGCCCAGCCCGGCCTCGCCGGCCTCTTCCGCCTCCAGTTCCCGCAGCAGGGCTTCCTCGGCTTCGAAGTGATCCTTCGGCTGCAGGACGCGATCGATGGGCACCGCCGTTCGGAGCACGGCCAGCGGCGCGTCGTAGACGTCCTGATCGTCGCGGCAGCCGCTGGCGATGACGGTGATGCGGACGGCCAGGGGCAGGCCGTCATAGTCCGAATCCCATTCCTCGTACCACTTGTCGCCGTCGTAGGCCTCGATGGCCAGCCCGACAATGTTCTCGACGGCCGGTTTGATCATCCCGCCGCCCTGGAGGTACTCATCGGGCAACGTGTCGCGACGCTGCCACAGGGCGGGCCCGAACTCATCCTCCTCCACGCGGTACTGCGTCTCGTATTCCATGCCCTCGCCGGTGAACGTGCTGATGTCGCGCACGGGGCGCAGACGCGTATTGAAGATGAGGATCTCATCGCGATCCACGTCGCCGACCGGCGTGGACAGGATGTCGTGGTACAGCAGCAGGCGGGTGTCGAACAGATCGTCGCTGCGAACCACGGTGATGATGTCGCGGCGCAGGGCGTTCATCGCCGCGTCGGCGCGGAGATAGGCCTCCAGGCGCTGCTTGCAGGTGTTCTTGGCCCGACCGAGCTGGGCGAGGCTGCCCGAGACGCTGCCCAGCACCAGCGCGGTGATCACGCCCGCCACCATCACCTCGACGAGGGTGAACGCCCGACGCACCGGGATGCGGTTCTTACGGCTCAAGTTCATCCTCGTAATACCTTGCATCGCGATCGACCGGCTCATACGGCTCGCGCAACTGTTCCGGCTCGCCCAGCCGCAGCGCAATGAGTGTGTCCACGACGATCGCGTCGTTGCTGCGGGCGCCCCAGCGGACGATTGCCGCCACGCGATACGGCATGCCGCGGTCGGGGGTATCGATGTCCACTTCGTAGGTGAAATCCTCGAAGGGCGGAGCGAACCCGCCGCTCGTGTCGTAAAGCAGGGGATACTGGTCCGGGCCTTCCACCAGGACCATGGTGAGCAGCTCATCGGCGAGCCAGGCGGCGGTGAGCCTCTTCTCGCCGTCGGTCTGCATCGCCAGCGACCGGCTGGCGACGGAAAGGACCACGGACAGACCGATGCCGAGCATGACGCCGCCGATGATGGCATCGGCCAGCGCGATGCCGCGCCGACGAATCGTGCCTCGGGTTCTTCGCCGTCCGGCCGCCATCATTACCAGTCCTCCCGGCTGCGTCCCGCCGCGTCCAGGTCGACCGGCATCCGGGCCTGGAGACGCCCGCTTCCGTCAGAGCGCCGCGGGGCGACGGCGTGCGGCTCGAGCACCAGCGTCGTGCTGTACATCCGATCCACGCTCTGGAAGTAGATGTCGATGGTCGGCCGGTTCTCCCCCGGCGTATGCGAGAGGGGATAGTCGGCGATATAGGCCATCTCCCCGTCCGCGGTCACGATCAGCGTGTCGGTATCCACGACGTCCGGCAGCTTCACCGGCCGGACGAAGGGGTCGGTCAGCCAGTCCGCCTCCCGCCCGGGCGCACTATCGTCCGTGTCCAGGACGACCAGCATCAACCAGCGGCGGCTCTCGTCGTACCACAGGCCGACCGGCTTCTGGCCGAGACTGTCACGCTGAGCGAACATCATCAGCAGATCCGCCACCCGGTCCGTCACCAGCTCGAACTCGCGCCGGGTGGTGCCGGAGAAGCGCGGAATGCTGATGGTGGCGAGCAGGGCGAGGATCACCACCACCACCATGACCTCCAGCAGCGTGAAGCCGCGTGGGGCAGTGTCTCGTGATGTGGTCGGTGAGCCGGCCATGCCGCGTTCCGGTGAGAAGGGGAATTCAGTTGACGACGTCGGCATTCTCGCCTTCGCCGCCGCGTTCGCCGTCGGCGCCGTAGGTCCAGATGTCGAAGTCGGGGTTCTCATCGCCGGGATTGACGAGCACGTAGAGACGATCCCACGGATCGTAGAGATCCCGGGCGCGCAGGTAAGGGTCGTCGCCTTCGGTGAGCGCCTCGAGCTCGAAATCGTTGGGGAGCTGGCCGTAGCCGTTATCCACCATCCAGAGCTTCACCTGCTGAGCGATGCTGGCCACCTCTGCCTGGGCGATCCTCTGTTTGCTCTTGCCGATATTGCTCAGGAGCCTCGGCGCCACGAGCGTGGCCAGCAGGGCGATGATGGTGACCACAACGATGACTTCCAGGAGCGTAAACGCCCGACGCGCCCGTCGCCGGGCTGATCGGCGCTGTCGAGAGGCTCTGGTGCGAGTCATGGCTGTTCTCCTATTCAACGCAACATACGGCGAATCGGGGCCCGTTCATTGCACAAGCGATTGCAGATCCAACAGCGGAAGCAGAATGGCGGAAAGGACAAACCCGCCCAGGCAGGCCATGATGATCAGCAGCATCGGCGGCAGGGCCTTCGTGAACAGCTTGATCGACGTGTTCACCTGACGATCGAAAGCGCTGGCGGCGTGCATGAGCATCGCATCCAGCCGCCCGGATCGCTCGCCCAGATTCACCACCTGAACCAGCAGGGCCGGGAACAGGCCCGACCGTTCCAGCGGGTCGGCCAGAGCCTTGCCGCTGGTCACCTGATCCTGCACCTCGTCGATGGCCCGGGCCAGAGCCGCGTTGCCCAGCGTGTTGCGCGTGATGCGCAGCGAGTCGAGGATGGGCAGACCGGCCGATGAGAGAGTCCCCAGCGTGCGCGTAAAACGGGCGACGGCCACATCGCGCAACAGGCGTCCCAGCAGCGGCGCGCGGAGCTTGGCCCGGTCGATGTGGTAGCGATTGCCCGGAATGTTGGACCAGAGCCGCCAGGCAAACCAGATCACGGCCAGCCCTACGATGCAGTAGATCCAGTAGGACTGGAGGAAACCGGCGGTGGCGAGCACGACCCGCGTGGGCCAGGGCATCGTGAAATTCGGATTGGCCGCGATCGGTTCGATCAACCTGGGGACGAGGACGGTGACGAGAATGATGGCGCTGATCACGACCAGGGTGGCGACAATCATCGGATAGAACGTCGCGCCGAGCACCTCGCGGCGGAGCTCGACGGACCGTTCCAGCAGGTCCGCCAACTGGTGCATGACGCGAGCCATGTCGCCGGAGGCATCGGCGGCACGGAGCATGCCGACGACCATGTCATCGAAGGGCGGGCCGTAGTCCCGCGCCGCCTGATAGAGCGGATCGCCCGCTTCCACCCGGCTGATCAGATGATCGAGGATGACCGGCATCGCCTTTCCATGCGCCTGGCGGCGCACGGTGGTCAGGGCGTGCATCAGGGGCAGGCCGGCCTCGATGGCGGTGGCCAGCTCCCGGATGAAGTTGGCCAGGTCATTTCGGCTGAGGCCGGGGCGCTGCGATCCGAAGGTGAAGAGGCGCGAGGCGCCGGCGCTGGGGCGGGCGGCGGGAAAGCTTGCGGCCCGGGGCGGACCGGCCGTGATGGCTGCGGCCGGTCCTTCGCCGTCCAGCCGAGCGATGCTCGTGGCCGTCTCCCCTCGCTTGCCGAGCAGGCGCACCGCCTCGGCCCGGGTGGCGGCGCTGAGGACGCCGGCGCGGGCCTCACCGGAGGCTGTCAGGCTGTGGTACTGGAAGTTCGGCATCGGCCATCAAACGCTCGGCTCTTCTGTGTCTTGCGTCGCCCGAAGGACTTCCTGGATCGTGGTCAAACCGGCTCTCGCCTGTTCCAGGCCGTCCTGACGCATATTCTTGAATGACGGGTCGACCAGACCCGCCAGCTCGGCGGTAGGACGATTATCGGAGATCGCCCGCCGCATCGCCGGATTAATCAGCAGCAACTCGAAAAACCCGATTCGTCCGTAATAGCCGGTGCCGTTGCAGTGGTTGCATCCGGCCCCGTGCCAGACGCGGCCGCCGAACGCCGTGGCCTCGGCCACCGCGATGCGTGCCTCGATCTCCTCCGGCATCGGCACCTGCTCGGCGCATTCCCGGCAGATTCGCCGCCCCAGCCGCTGGGCGAGGATTCCCTCCAGGACCGAAGCGACCAGATAGGGCTCGGCGCCCATGTCGATCAGGCGGCTGATGGAGGTGATCGCGTCGTTGGTGTGCACGGTGGAGAAGATGAGGTGCCCGGTCAGGGCCGAGCGGATCGCGATGTCGGCGGTCTCCCCATCGCGAATCTCGCCGACGAAGATCACATCCGGGTCCTGCCTGAGGATGTGCCGCAGGCCGGTGGCGAACGTGAGCCCGCGCTTGGGGTTGACGGGGATCTGGTTGATGCCGGCCAGCTCGTACTCCACCGGGTCCTCGATGGTGATGATCTTCATCCGCGGGTCATAGAGCTTGCAGAGGGCCGCATAGAGCGTGGTCGTCTTGCCTGAGCCGGTGGGGCCGGTGACGAGCACCATGCCGTGGGGCTTGGCGATGAGCCGATCCATCTGCTTCCGCAACGTCTCGTTCATGCCCAGCGTTTCGAGGTCCAGAGGCAATGCGGTCTTGTCGAGGATTCGCATCACGACCGACTCGCCGTACAGCGTGGGCACGGTGGACACGCGGATATCGACCTTGCGGCCTTCGAAGCGCAGCGTGATGTGCCCGTCCTGCGGGACGTACCGCTCGGCGATGTTCATCCCGCTCATGATCTTGATGCGGCCGATCAGCGCCGGCTGGAGGTGCTTGGGCGGGGGAGGCTGCTCGGCCAACTCGCCGTCCACCCGGTACTTGACTTTCAACTGATCCTCGAACGGCTCGATGTGCACGTCCGAGGCGCGACACTGGATGGCTTCCAGCAGGAGCAGGTTGACCAGGTTGATCAACGTGGGCTGCTCGGCCATGCGGTGGATGTCGTCGGCCTCGATCGCCTCCAGGTTCTGGTCGATCTCGGTGTCCTCATCGGCCTCCCCGGCCAGGCTTTCGGCCATCCGCGCCGCGGTGGTGCCGTAGTGCTCGCGGATCAGCTCGGCGAAGATCTTCTGCTCCAGCCCCAGACGAGTGATCGGCTTGCCGGTGAGGGCGGAGACCTCGTCGGCCGCCGTGATGTCCAGGGGATCCATCATGGCCACCACGAGCCGCCCGTCGTCCACGCGCAGCGGAACCACCCGAAGGCGGACGGCGGCGTCGGCCGTGATGAGCATCACCGCCTCCGCGGACGTCTGGGGCGTCTCCTCCAGCCACTCGATGCCCAGGCGGGCGCATCGATCGCGAACGGAGTCGCCTTCGACCTGTCCGAGGCCGCTGATGCGCTCAGCGTCCCCGCGGGCGGCCGGGCGGTCGCCGACGGGCGAGAGGGTCGATTCGGTCGGCATGGGGTCGGTCATCGGCGGCAAGCTCCCATCTTCCGCAATAAGGATACCCGCTCAGTGACGGATAACGTACGCACAGACCCCATTCACCCTGCAGGCAAGCGATGTCCAGAGGCCGGAGGGTCCTGCGGCGAGGGTGGCGCCCTCGGCGGCCTCGATCATCCTGGCGGGGCAGGGATGGGCCCCTCGGGAAAGCCGGGGCGGCCCCGGCCCCGCACGTCCGGAAGCCGCGCAGGCCCGCGTCATTTCGGGCCCACGGGCTTCTTCTTCCCGGCGCCGCTGTTGGAGAATCCAGCTCCCGGCTTCGGCCCCTCCGATTTCGCGCCTCGGGTCGTCCCGGAGGAGAATCTCCGGTCCGGGTCAAGGCGTCCGTGAGAAGCTCTCTCGTTGAGGAACCGGCTCACTCCGGGCAGGCTGCGGAACTGCTCGTCGGTCAGCAACGCCCTCAGACGCTCGATGTAGTCGCGGCCCAGTTGTTCGCGCTGCCGGAACTCCTGGCGCGTCGGGTCCGTCGGTCGCTCGGCCTGCTGGCCCGTGCCGCGGAGGGCGAAGACGGCGGCCCGATATTGCTCCTCCTGCGGCTCGTATTCGCGAATCAGTCGCACGAGCTTCTCATTGATGAGGGCGAGTTCGGCGAGAAACGCCTCTTCGAGATTCTCGATGGCCTTCAGCGTCTCCTCGTCCAACCCCTCAAGCTCTTTGGCGGCCTCGAAGACACGCTCGGCCGGCGTCGGCCTATACACGCGCGGATACGCCCGCTCCAGGGCCGCCTTGCGGAAGTCGCGGCCGCCCTCCTCGGGCAGCGCGCCGGCGATGGCGACGATGAAATCGTCATTGACCTTCCGCACCTGGAGGCGAGCATCGATCTGGTCCTGGTAGACCGAAAGCGCCGCCTCGGGCTGATCATCCCGGATGGAATGCATGATCATCAGGCCGGATTCGCGCAGCAACTCCTGCCGCCGAGCCAGCGCCTCGTCAAGGTTTTCGCCGTATTCCCGCAGCAGCGGCTCGATGAGGAAGCGGGTCGGCTCCTCGAAATCCAGCTCGCGGACGACGTGAAAGAGGTCCACGCTCTCGCCGGTGAGCCGGCCCTGGGGCAGTTGCTTCTCCCGGCGGAGCTTCCGCCTGAACTCGGGCCAGCGCTGGAGTTGCTCGTTGTTCAGGATCGCCCGCACGCTCTGGAGGAACTGCTCGTTGAACGCATCCCACTCGGCGTATCGATCTTCAAACGGGACAAAGATGATCTGCATGATGCGATCGCGGTCGAGGGTCTGGAACTGCGTACGCATCTCCTGGAACCGATCGATCATCACTTGCTTGCTGGCATCGTTGGCGTCCTCATAGTCCCAGAAGAGGCTTTCGAGGATCACGGTCTGGCCCTCATCAAGCTCCAGCCCCTCCACGAAGTGGACCAGGTCCCGCCGGAAGAAGTAGGGGGACATGATCTCGGAGAAGCCGGCCGCCTGGCCAAACTGGGCCGAGGCCGCCGAGGTTGCGCCGATCGCACCGATCAACGCCGCCACAGGCAGGCTCCGCCGGATCCGGTCGCACCAGTGCACCAATTCACTCATCTTCACATACTCCGTGGGCGCCAAAGGCCCGTCTCACGGTGGTCTGGATGGCAGGTTTTACCGACATCGAACGAACGACGCCTCATCTTATGGCAGGCAAATGAGGAATCGCGCGAAAATCAGGGTCGGCCGCGCCAGGTCGGCGCGCCCGGTCCGCGGGGCGAAGATCGCGCCGCTCGGGCGACTCGCAGATGGGTGTCGTGTGTTTGGGTTGTGATCGGACGCGGCGCCCGATTTCAGGAGTAGCGGATCCACTTCAACAGCTCGACCGGTGTCGGCGGCTTGCCATACATCAGCACCCCGACCCGGAAGACCCGCGCGGCCATCCACACCATCCCGACCACGCAGAGATAGCCCCACACGATGGTGAGGGGGATCTGCCAGGCCGGAACGGGCTCCTCCGCCGCCAGCCGGATGATCATCGCAAACGGGGCGGCCGGCGGCACAAAGCTGAAGACCGTGGCCAGGGTGCCGTTGGGTGACTGGCTGATGGGCATCCAGAGCATCCAGGGGACCGCCATCAGCAGCATGACCGGCGTGACGAGCGTGTTGGCCTCGCGCACATCGCTCACGGCGCTGCCCACCGCGGCCATGAGCGAGGCGACCATGAAGTAGGCGATGAAGAAGAACAGCGTCAGGTACACCACGTGCATCGGATCGATGATGCTGGCGAAGGAGGAGTCGAAGCGGGCCCCCACGATGAACCCGGCGATCACCACCGAGGAGTAGAGCAGGGCGATCAGAAGGCCCACCGCGCAATGCCCCAGGATTTTGCCCGTCATGAGCTGAAGGGGGCTGACGGCGCTGAGCAGCACTTCCATCACCCGGTTGGATTTCTCCTCGATCGTCGACATCAGCAGGTGCTGGCCGGAGATGAGCGTGGAGACCCACAGCAGGAGCATGAACAGGGCAGGCAGCAACTGGCGAAGCACGCGGCGGCCTTCGCCCTCTTCCTCCACCTCGCCGCTCTTCATCGCCCGGGATGTGTGGGCGGCCGGCCGACGCAGCATGGCCATCGCTTCTTCCGGGTCCAGGTTCGCCCGCGCGGCGCGCACCCGGACCACCGCCTGCCCGATTCGGCGCTCGATGAGCCCGATGTGGTCGCTGTCCAGATTCTCCGCGACGTCCAGCTCGAATACCGCTCGCTGTTGGGAGGTCGGGCCGGGCGGCTCAACGACCGCGGGCGTGATGACGGCGGCGGCGATGAGCTCGCCGTCGCGGACCCTCTGCGTCAGCGCCTTCACCGCCGCCTCGTCCTCCAGGGCGACGGGTTCGACGATGATCTCCACCATGCCCCTGGCCAGGCCGTGCGAGGTCTGTCCGGCCTCGGCGAGATCGGTCATGCCCCCCGGCGCGCCTTCCAGCCGCGCCTCGGCGCGGCGCTGGACCTCCTCGATCCGCTCGGCCTGGTCGCGCCGAAGCTGCTCGTCGCCGAACTCGATGGACGCCGCGTCTGCGACCTCCCCGGTCGCATCGGCCACCGCCACCGTTCCCACCAGTGGCGGTTGCTTGTTCTGGACCGTCAGATAGACGGCCAAGGCCATGAGGCCGACGAAGAGCAGCGGCATGCCGAGCACGGCGATGATGAACACCGGCCGCAGGATCATCTCGAGGAACTCGCGCCGCGCCACGATGAGGAATCTAAACATGGCTCAGCTCCTCGCGAGCCAGTTTCGCGGCGTGCTCGCCCGCGTCCTCGGCCACCTGCCGAATGAACACCTCATCGAGCGTCAATCGTCGCAGCTCGACGCAGCGCATGGGGCCGGCCCGGAGGATCTCGCCCATCACCTGCTGCGGATCGGTGCCTGGGACCAGCTCGACCTCCAGCGCCGTCGAGTCGTGCATTCGTCGGACGTGGCTCACTCCCTCAAGGCGCTGCAGGTCAACTTCGCCGTTGAGCGGCTCCGCCAGAAGCGTGCGGGGATCGAATCGTTCGCGGATCTCCTCCAGCGTGGCGTCCAGCAGCTTCACTCCCTTGTTGATCAAGAAGATCCGGTCGCAGAGCTGCTCGGCCTGGTGCAGAACGTGGGTGGAGAAGATGATCGAAGCGCCCTGGGCGCTCAACTGGCGGATCATTTCCGTCAGCAACTGGACGTTCATCGGATCCAGTCCGGCGAACGGTTCGTCAAGGATGATCAGCTCCGGCTCGTGAATGACGGCGGCCAGGAACTGGACCTTTTGCTGCATGCCCTTGGACAGCTCCTGACAGCGCCGGCGGAAGACATCGGGCAGGTCGATTCGCTTCAGACAGGTCCGGACGTGGCCGGCCAGGCCGCGCGGCGGCATGCCCTTGAGCCGGGCGATGTACTCCAGGAACTCGCCGACCCGCATCTTGCGATAGAGGCCCCGCTCCTCGGGCAGGTAGCCGATGCGGTCCTTGTTCTTCAGCGCGCTGGAGCCGAGCACCTGGATGGAGCCGGTGTCCGGGTAGATGATCGACATGATCATCCGGATCGTGGTGCTCTTGCCCGCGCCGTTGGGACCGAGAAAGCCGCAGAGGCTGCCCGGGGGCACCACCAGATCAAGATCGCGCACGGCATGCGTGGCGCCGAAGCGCTTGTTCACGTTCTCAATGCGAATTGCGGCTTCTGACACGAGCTGATCGTTCCAGATGGGGTCGAAGGCCCTTACTTCCCGTCGCCGGCCTCCAACTCCTCGATGCGCTCCTTGAGCTTGCGGATGATGTACTCCATGTTCGCCTTCTCAGGCTCCGGGGTGTCGGCCACCTTGGACTCCAGGAGGCCGACGACCATGCGCAACTGCGCCGGGTCCTCCTGCTTGAGGAACTTCTCCAGGAGGTCCTTGGTCTGCTGGCTCACCCCGGCGGCATCGTCCTCCCCCTCCGTCGCGGCCTCGGCGTCCTGCTTCTCTTCAAGAAGCTTCCTGACCTCGTCGGGAACGGCGAACACGGACTCGTCGACTTCGTTGAACTTGATCTCGTCATAGGTCATGGTCAGTTCAACGGCATTCTGGACGATCACGAGTTTCGTGTACAGCTTCAGGTCGCCGATGTCCTTCCAGTCCTCGAACCGCAGCGCGGAGGTTTTCTCCGGCATGCCCTCGCGGGCGGGCTGAACATTCTCCAGGCCGGCGGCGAGGTGCGTGTCCACGTTGAACAGCGCATAGGACTTGGCGTCCTTCTCCTCGGGCTTGATGTTCTTCTTGCCGGAAAGACGGATCTTGTAGCAGTCCTGGCCGGCGAACTCCACGCGGTCGACGGTCTGCATCATCGTGTACTGCTTCTGGAGCTGCGGGACAATCTCGAAGAGGTGCGCCTGGTCGCTCATGTCGACCAGTTCCTTGGCGTCGAGAAGCTGGTAGTCCTGCATCGGCTGTTTGCGCCATGCCGCTTTGCCGTTCATGCCCATCAGCCCGTCGCCCACGCCGGGCACGATCTGCCGCACGAACAGCTTGTCCGGCTCGGCGGTGTACATGTCAAACTGGATGGAGAACCCCATCGCGGCCATGGTGGATTTGATGTAGGAGGACTCGATGGCGTCGAAGGCCTTCTGCCCGCCCATGGCCTCGATGGCCATCTTCAGGATCCCCTCGGCCGCGGGCAGATCCTTGGCCGCAGGCTGGGGCGCCGGCTGGGCCGGCTCTGTCTGCTGCTGGGGAGCGGCACAGACCGCCGCGGCCACGCCGAGGAGGACGCCCAGCGCCGGCATGAGGCGAGTGCGATGGACAGTACGAGCTGTGTGGTGCATCAGAAGCTGCCTTTCAAGATGGGAGGTCGTCCCGGCCGTGGGCTGAATAATCGGATTTCGATCCGCATTTTGGCGTGCGCCGGGCCGGAATCAACCATGATCGACCGGTGCCGGCAACGAGATTGTAGAGGCCCCGCGGCCGTCAGTTGCTGTCGCGGGGCCGGCGATTCGCCGCAGGGGCCCTCTCGCCGGCCATCGCCGCCGCTCAGCGGCCTCATTCCGAAGAGAGCGTGTTGACTTTCGGCCCGGTGATCGCCGATCGTACTTCAACAGGACGGTTTGTCCTTTCGTCACCTCGCTTGGCACCGGATAAATGAGGACCTTGGCCAACGGTCTCATCCGTTTATCCGCATAGATGGCTTGATGGGCCGCATCTGGAGTACCATCTTCCCATGCCCAGCCGATTCCTCCAGACCATGCAGAGCCGCGTCCTCGTCTTCGACGGGGCCATGGGAACCTCCGTTCAGGCGATGGACCTGTCCGTGGAGGGCGACTTCCTCGGTCGCGAGAACTGCACGGACATCCTCGTCCGGAGCCGGCCGGATCTCGTCCAGCAGATCCACGAGTCGTTTCTCGCGGTGGGCGCCGATGCCGTCGAGACCAACACGTTCGGCGCCAACAATCTCGTATTCGGCGAGTTCGATGAGGAGCTCGTCGCCTGGACCTATGACATCAACCGGCGGGCGGCCGAGATCGCCCGCGCTGCATGTGAGAAGCACCACACCACCGACAAGCCGCGATTCGTGATCGGATCGATCGGCCCGGGCACCAAGCTGCTCACGCTCGGCCATACGACGTGGCAGGCCATGCTTGACAGCTACACCGAGCAGGCGCGCGGGCTGATCGACGGCGGCATCGATGCCTTCCTGATCGAGACCTGCCAGGATCTCCTCCAGATCAAGTGCGCCATCAACGCCTGCCTTGATGCACTGCAGGAGAAGGGCCGGTCCGTCGACGACATCCCCGTCCTGGTGAGCGTGACCGTCGAGACGACGGGGACGATGCTGCTGGGCACCGAACTGGCCGCGGCCGCCAACGCCCTGTCGATGTTCCCCATCACCTCGCTGGGTCTGAACTGCGCCACCGGCCCCACGGAGATGGCCGAGCACGTGGCTTGGCTCAGCCGGCACTGGTCTCGGCCGCTGACGGTCATTCCCAACGCCGGTCTGCCCGCCCTCGTGGATGGCGAGACCCACTATCCGCTGGAGCCGGAGCCGTTCGTCGAGGCGATGCTGCGCTTCGTCGAGGAATCCGGAGCGGCGATCGTCGGCGGGTGCTGCGGCACCACGCCCGAGCACATTCGCCTGCTGGTCGAGGTCGTCGGCGAACGCGCGCCGGCGCAGCGCGAGGTTGATCCTCCCAAGCCGGGCTGCTCCAGTCTCTATGGATTCGTCGAATACGAGCAGGACACATCGTTCCTCATCATCGCCGAGCGCACCAACGCCAACGGCTCGCGCCAGTTCAAGCGGCTGCTGGCCGAGGAGGATCATGACGGCCTGGTGACGATGGCGCGGGAGGAGGTCCGCGACGGCGCGCACCTGCTGGACGTGTGCGTGGATTTTGTCGGGCGTGACGGCGTGGCCGATGTGCGCGAGGTGGTCGGCCGCTTCGTGCGCCAGGTGAACGCCCCGCTCATGGTCGATTCGACGGAAGCGCCGGTGATCGAGGCGGCTCTCCAACTCGCCGCCGGCAAGTGCATCGTCAACTCGATCAACCTCGAGGACGGCGAGAAGCGATTCGATGACATCTGCCCGCTGCTCAAACGCTACGGGGCCGCCTGCGTGGCCCTGACCATCGATGAGGATCCCCAGGCGGGCATGGCCAAGACCGCCGACCGCAAGCTGGCCATCGCCGAGCGCATGCATGACCTGTACGTGAACAAGTGGGGCCTGGATGAGCGTGACCTGCTCATCGATCCGCTCACGTTCACCATCGCCACCGGCACGGATGCCGACCGCCGCCTGGCGGCCGAGACGCTGGAGGGCCTGGACCTCATTCACCAGCGCTTCCCGCACTGCGGCCTGCTGCTGGGCATCTCCAACGTGAGCTTCGGCCTCCGACCGGCGGCCCGGGCGGTGCTCAACAGCGTGTTCCTGCACGAGGCGCTGCAGCGCGGCCTGACCGCGGCCATCGTCCACGCCAGCAAGATCCTGCCGCGCAACCGGATCGGCGATACGGAGTGGGACGCGGCTCGGTGGCTCATCTTCGATCAGCGCGGCGACAATCGCCCGGCGGGGATGGACGAGGACTTCGATCCGCTGCTCCATTTCATCGGCCTCTTCCCGGACGACGGGCAGGAACCGCAGCGCGAAGCGATCGAGGCCCTTTCCCTGGAGGAGCGGCTGCAGCGTCACATCATCGACGGCGATGACGCGAATCTGGCCGAAGACCTCGACGAAGCGATGGGGTACTACACGCCGCTTCAGATCGTCAACGATCACCTGCTGGCGGGCATGCGCATCGTCGGCGAACTCTTCGGATCCGGGCAGATGCAGCTTCCCTTCGTCCTCCAGTCGGCCGAGGTGATGAAGAAGGCCGTCGCCTATCTCGAGCCGCACATGGACAAGATCGGCACCGGCCTCGGCGCGCGGGCCAAGGTCGTCCTCGCCACCGTGGCCGGCGATGTCCACGACATCGGCAAGAACCTCGTCGACATCATCCTTTCCAACAACGGCTACGAAGTCATCAACCTCGGCATCAAGCAGCACATCCACCAGATCACCGACGCCCTGAAACGCACGGGCGCCGACGCGATCGGCATGTCCGGCCTGCTCGTGAAATCCGTGGGGGTCATGGAGCAGAATCTCCACGAGCTCAACGCGCTGGGCATCGAGGTGCCCGTTCTTCTGGGCGGGGCGGCGCTGACGCGGCATTACGCCGAGTCCCATCTCCGCGACCTCTATGCCGGCAAGCTCTATTACGGCCGCGATGCCTTCGAGGGCCTGCGCATCTGCGATCTTCTGGCGGAGAACAACCTCAGGGAGATCGACGCGGAAATCGATCGGCGCATCGCCCGGCGGGCCGCGACCGAGCAGAAGGTGGCGGCGATGCAGGCCGCCGCGGCGGCCGAGGCCGTCGCCGACACCTCCGTCGCCGTACTCGAAGGCGCGCCCGTCGCCATCGATGTGCCCGTACCGGCCGCGCCGTTCTTCGGCAGCCGTATCGTCGAGGAGCTCAATCTCTACGAGATCTACCCCTACATCAACACCGTCGCCCTCTTCCGCGGCCAGTGGCAGTTCCGCAAGAAGGGCAAGAGCGATGAGGTCTACCAGGCCCTCCTCGATGAGGTCGTCCTGCCCACCTTCGAGCGGCTCAAGGCCGTTTGCGGCTACGAGCGCATCCTCCAGCCGAAGGTGGTCTATGGCTACTGGCCCTGCCACAGCGACGGCGACGACCTGGTGATCTACGACGCCGATGACCACGACCGCGAAATCGAGCGCTTCACCTTCCCCCGCCAGCGCAAGGGGCAGCGCCGGTGCATCAGCGACTTCTTCCGTCCGGTCGAAGCGGGGGAGAAGGACGTGCTCGGCATGTCCTGCGTGACCATGGGCCCCGACGTCACCCGGCGGGCCCGGGCCCTCTTCGACAACAACGAGTACGTCGAATACCTCTACCTGCACGGGCTCGGCGTGGAGTGCGCCGAGGCCCTCGCCGAGCTGTGGCACAAGCGCATGCGGGCCGAGCTCGGCATCGGCGGCGAGGATGCGCCGAAGATCCGCGAACTCTTCACCCAGCACTATCGCGGAAGCCGCTACAGCTTCGGCTATCCCGCCTGCCCGGAAATGAGCGACCAGGACAAGCTCTTCCGCCTGCTGCGGCCCGAGCGGATCGGCTGCGCGCTGACGGAGAACTGGCAGATCGACCCGGAGCAGTCCACCAGCGCCATCATCGTCCACCACCCGCAGGCCAAGTATTTCAACGTGTGAGGCGCTTGCCGGCTCAGGTTCCGCGATCCGCCGCGCCGCCGTCATTGCCATGCGGCGGACGATTCGCGATCCCCGCCAGGGCATCGCCGATGCGGCGGCCAACCTCCTCTTCCTCATCAACGACCACATCGGCGCCGGCCTGTCGCAGTTCCTCGGCCGACACGTGATACCGCGCGCGGGCGATGATCTGCGCCTGCGGCGCTTCGGCGCGCACCTGCCGGATCACCCGCCGAGCCGCGGCCGGGTCCGGCAAGGTCACGGCCACCACGGCCGCCGCCGCGACCTGCGCATGCAACAGGACGTCCGGATGCGTGGCATCACCCACGTGCCCAATGCAGCCGCATGCACGTGCCGCCGCCGCGATGCGCGGGTTCAGATCAAGCACGCGCACGCGGACGGGAGCGCCGCGCAGCGCTTCGGCGGCGATGCGACCGGCCGGACCGAAACCGATGATGAGCACGGCCGGCAGGGAAGGTTCACCTCTCGGCGCCGCTTCTTCAGATGCCCCGGGGGCCACCGCCGGGCCGAAGATGCGCTGGGCGGCGCTGCCCAGCGCGGGGGCCCCCGCGACGAGATAGGGCGTCATCACCAGCGTGATGATCGTGCCGGAAACGAACAACAGGAACGTCTGGTCGCTGATGACGGCCCCGCCCCGCGCCAGGCCGGCCAGAACGAAGCTGAACTCCCCGACCTGGGCCAGGCATACACCGGTCGCCGCCGCGCCGGCGTGGGAGCGGCCCATCAGCCGCAGCAGGGCCCACATGATCAGCGCCTTGCCCAGCACGATCGCGGCCACCAGGGCGAGCACCGCCGGCAGATGGCCGATGATCCACGCCGGGTTCGCGTACATGCCCACCGCGGCGAAGAACAACGTCACAAGCAGCGTGCGCAGCCCGCTTACATCAGCGCGAATCTGCACCGCGAACGGCGAGCCGGCCAACAGCATCCCGGCCACGAACGCGCCGAGCGCCGGTGACAGGTTCGCCTCGTGCGCCGCCCACGCCGAACCGAGGGCGGTGACGATCGCCAGCAGAATCGGCAGTTCGCGGTTGCGGCTGATGAACCGCGCGCCCAGTAGCCGGGGCACGAGGTGGTTGAAGATGAGGATGAACGCCGCGACCAGCCCGGCCGCCACGCCGATCGTCTTCAGGGCCTCCAGCGTGACCTGCCCGAACGTGCCCTCGCCCCCGAGCATGCCCACCAGCAGCACGAGGGGCACGACGGCGATGTCCTGGACGAGCAGGATCGCCAGGGCGCTCCGCCCGTGAACGCTGTCCAGTTCAGCGCGGCTCACGAGCATCCGCAGGACGACGGCGGTTGAACTGAGGGCGATCATCGCCCCGATGGCCAGAGCGGCCTTGCCTGCCACGCCCAGACCGACGGCCGCCGCCGCCGCGAGCAGCACCGTGACGAGAACCTGGAACACGCCGCTGAGAAGCGCGGCCGGGCCCAGGGCCCCCAGGCGCCGCCAGGAAAACTCCAGCCCGATGCTGAAGAGCAGGAGGGCGACGCCCAACTCGGCCAGCACCGCCATCTCGGCCCGGCTGCCCACCAGGTGCAGGGCATGGGGCCCCAGCAGCATCCCGGCCAGCAGATAGCCGACGATCGCGCTCTGCTTCAGCCGTTCGCAGAGCACCCCCAGCACCATCGCCGCGGTCAGCAGGAGCAGCACATCCACCAGCAGCAGCCATCCGGCCATGACGGGACTGTAACCGCTCCGGACCGCCGCGCGTACTCGCACCGCGCTGCGGTCTGAGCGCAAACGTCGCGGGAAGCCCGATCAGGCGGACCGGGACGGCGCACTCGGTCAGGGAGCCGCGCGGCGAGACCGGTCCGGCACGCCTCCTGCCAGGCCACTGTGCCGCCGATGGAAATCGTCCGTTCGAGTTCCTCGTCATCCCACTCGTCGACCACACCGGCCGGACCGCATGGGCCGGCCATGCCGGCGCGTGCATTGTTTATACAGGAGGGAAGCGCCCGTTGGTGCTGCATCCTGTGCAGTTCATAGACGACGAGCATGAATTCTGTATATCTAATGCACGCTGGAGTTGAATCGTCGGAACAGATCGGGCGCGGGGGATCGAGGCCAGTAGAGGCGGCGGACGTTGAGCGGGCGATGGCCGGTGTGGTGAGCGGAGACAGGGCCGTGGTCCATCGCGCCGCGGCCGGCCGAGGTCAAAGCCGGGCGTGCAACGTAGCGGTCGGTCCCAATCGAGCCGAAGGGCACGAGCGCCGTCCGGCGGCGGCGATGTCGCATCGCGCGGGCAGTGGTCCCGGACCGTCCCACGCGACCGGGCCATCACAGCTGCCGACCGTGCCGCCTCGCTCCGGATCGCCGGCCATGCCGGCGCGTGCATTGTTTATACAGGAGGGAAGCGCCCGTTGGTGCTGCATCCTGTTTGGTTCAGCGACGACGAGCATGAATTCTGTATATCTAATGCACGCTGGAGTTGAATCGTCGGAACAGATCGGGCGCGGGGGATCGAGGTCAGTAGAGGTGGCGGACGTTGAGCGGGCGATGGCCGGTGTGGTGAGCGGAGACAGGGCCGTGGTCCATCGCGCCGCGGCCGGCCGAGGTCAAAGCCGGGCGTGCAGCGTAGCGGTCGGTCCCAATCGAGCCGAAGGGCACGAGCGCCGTCCGGCGGCGGCGATGTCGCATCGCGCGGGCAGCGGTCCCGGACCGTCCCACGCGACCGGGCCATCACAGCTGCCGACCGTGCCGCCTCGCTCCGGATCGCCGGCCAAGCCGGCGCCTGCATTCTTCATGCAGGACGCCTGGGTCGCGCGGCTCACCGGACCCGAGCAAGTTCGTCGTAATCCGCCTGTCTCGCGAGCGCCCCATCCGAGTTGCCGATCATGCCGGCGCGTGCATTGTTTATACAGGACGCCTGCGTCGTCCGCCTCACCTCGCCCCGTCCCACCGACTTCCGCGGCCCGGCCACGCGTGGGTGCGACTGAGCCGATCGCCAGATCCGGATCCTGTATATCTAATGCACGCCGCAGGCGGATCGTCTGGGCAGATCGGGCTCGCGTGGGGGGATGGCGCCGAGGAGAGACGGCGGACCTTGAGCGGGCAACCGCCGATGTGGTGAGCACGGCCCGGGGCCGTGACGCAACGCGCGGCGGCGGGTCGGTGGGGACCGGCCGGTCGGAGATCGTGCGATCGCCGTCGCCGTCACTTGCGCGCGAGCGGGCGCGAGGTCGCCAGGTTCAGCGATCGCAGCAGATGCGGGATGTGATCGACGTGGTAGCGGACGCCGTATCGTCGTTCGATAAATTCGGCAATCCGTGGGCACGTCCAGACATCGGTGGAGAATCCGTTGGCACGTGCGCCCGTGCGCAGGCGTTTCACCAAGCCGTTCTTCTGCCGCGTGTTGAGGAGGGAAGGGCGACCGGTCTGCGGCCTGTGATCCAGACCCCGATCGCCGCGTCGGCGGAACGCCTGCCGCCACCTGCGGACACTGCTGGGATCAACTCCCACACGAAGGGCGACCTCGTTCACCGAGAGGCCGCTCCGCAGGAGTCGAAGGGCCCGGCGTCGACGCCGCTCCAGGTCAATTGCGCTTCCGCTGGTTCTCATTTGTCAGGTCCACGCGCAGGTTCCGCGCGCATTGCTCCAGGAGGATCCGTGCGTCGCCGCTAGTCGGGCAGGGGGGTCATCTCGACCCCTTTTCCGCGGTTGATACGCACGCCGTAAGTGATGACCATCGCCGCCGCGTCGTTGGCTGTCGCGGGCACGTTCAGGTTCCACTTGAGCAGGCCCTGCGGCTTCTGCTCCTCCATGTACTCGGCGTCTGCGGCCAGCGGGGGCTGGACATCGACCAGGTCGATCTGGATCTGATCGGTGCGCGAGATGGGATATCGATCCCACAACTCGAGTGTGATGGTCTTGCCGGCGTTGTTGTCAATCTCGATGCGATAGTCATAGCTGGTTTTGCGTCCGCCGGCGAAGAGGCCGGTCTTGCTTGTCTCTTTCTTGACGAGCATGCGGCTGGTGGAAACCGTCCGATCGATGCCGAAATGCAGCTCGAAGGTGCCGTTGGGGGCGACGGCGGCAAGGCGGGTGGGCCCGACGTAATCCCGGCCCACGAAGATCGAGGCCGCCCCGGGCAGGATCTGATATGTACTTCTGTTGGTCAGCTCGCCGCGGATGTAGACCGCATCGGTCAGGGCAGGCACCGCAACGTGGACAAACCGGGCCTGGGCGTCGATGGTCGCGATGCGCGTTCGCTTCTGCTTTCGGGCGTTGCTCGTGACAGTGACGAGCCGGGGCAGGGCATAGGTGACGGAGGGCCCGCCGCCGGCGACGAGGGCATCGGCGGCCAGTTTCAGGGGGATACCCCCCAGCGCGGCGCCTTCGTCGCCCCCGCCGCCGCCACCCCTGCCGATGGCTTTGCCGGCTTCCGCCGCGGTGGGCGCGCGTCGCGATTCCGGAGCCAGCGACTGGCGAAGCTCCTCGACGCTCGGCGGCCGCGCGATATCCACAAACCACGGTTCCAGCTCAGGCGGATTGGCCGCCAAGGTCGGCTGTGCGGTAGACAGCGTCAGTTGCACATCGTCCCAGTCCTCGCCGGTGCGCTGGGAGAGCTGTGCGTCGTACTCGATGGCGACGATGGGTGAATCAACCGTGCTGCGGATGTTGTACGCGGGCTGCCACGTCGCCTCGCCCACGAGATAGACCAGATCGACGTTGAACTGGCCGGCCTCGATCACGGCGATGGAGACGACGGCCGCGCGCTCGATGCGCGAGCCGCCGGCGATGCCGGCCCGCTCGGCTTCCAGGATGCGCAGCGACTCGGTCAGGTCGCGCGTGCGGCCATCCAGCGTGCGGCGCTGCTCCAGGAGATTGGCCCTCTCTTCGGCGATGAACTGGAACTGCTCGCGCACGGCGTCAAGATCGAGTTCGTTGGTGCCGCCCTTGTCGGTCGCTTCGCCGCGAGCGCGCACCGTGACGGCATCGAGGAACTTCTCCTGCGCGGCGAGCAGGCCCCGGTCCTCCTCGATCGCCTCGAGGGCGCGTTTCGTTTCCCCGATCTTCCGGTCAAGTTCGGCGATGTGGGAAGAAGTCGCCTGGCGGATCGCTCGCTCTTCGTAATCAACGCCGAGGATCTTTGCCGGGCCCTCGCCGCGGGCCTGGAGGCTGTCGGAGTGCAGCGCCGCCGGCAGACCCGTGAAGTTCAGGTCGTACACGCCAGGCTGAAGCTCCAGCTCGGCCGTGCGCGTCACCGAGGCCCGACCGAGATAGACCGTGACGGCATTCGGCGCCGCGTCCACCTCGATCGTCTCGGCCTGGACGGCCACGGGCGGCTCCTGGGCAAACGCCGAGCCGTCGACGAGGAGGATGGCGGCAAGCAGAAAGCGCAGACGAGTCATCTGAGTTCTCCTTGTGGGCAGGCGGCGGTGATCGACCGACCGCAGCGCCGGTCAACAGCGTACCGCCGCCGCGGCAATCACTCATCCTGACAAACGGATGGGCAGCCCGGTCCTTACCCAAACCGCGGTCGAATGGCGTGCCCCATTCCGATTGCACCTGAGGACGGCGGGGGCCGTCCCCGCAAATGACGAATATTTTCGTCAATATGACGAACCATTTCGTCATCGCGTCCGAACAACACCATAATCGAGCTGCCCGCCGGCGGAGGGCCCGAGCCCTCTCCGGCCGCCCCGAGAACCCCTCCTCTGAATTGGAGAGCAGCCAGCATGCACCTGCCACACATCAACTCGCCCTGCGTAACCGGGTCAGGCGTCTCGCGCCGCTTCGGATTTCACATCGCCGCCAGGATCGCCCGCACCGGCGTCGCGGGATATCTCATCGCTTTTCTGGTGGTTCTCTGCGCCTTCGCCGTCAACGCGAGGGCCGCGGAGATTCACGACCTGGTCGAGCGAGGCGAACTTGAAGCGGTCCAGCGCCTGCTGGCGGAGGATCCGCAGCAGCTCACCGCGCAACTTGAAGACGGCAAGACGCCGCTGCACGTGGCGGCCTATGGCGGCCGCAGTCAGATCGTCGAGTTTCTCATCGCCGAGGGCGCGGATGTCAACGCAACGACCGCCAGCGGCAGCACGCCGCTGCACGGTGCGGCCTACGGCGGCCACGCCAGGTGCGCGCAGATGCTCATCGAAGCCGGGGCGGAAGTGAGTGCAGCCAACAACTCGGGTTACACGCCCCTGCACAGCGCGGCGGCCGGGGGAAGCGTGGAGACGGTCAAGCTGTTGGTGGATCAAGGCGTGGACATCAACTCGCAGAAACACGGGGGCGCGACCGCCCTGATCCACGCCGCCCTGGGAAATCATCACGATCTCGCTCGGTGGTTGATCGAACAGGGCGCGGATATGGAGATCAAGGACGGCTGGGGGAGAACCGCGTTGCTACTGGTGGCCCGCGAGACGGGCGATGTCGAGATGGCTCGCCTGCTGCTGGACCGCGGCGCGGAGGTGGAGGTCCTGGATCGAGGCGACGACACTCCGCTTACTCTCGCCGCCTGGCGGGGATTCGGGGAACTGACCGATCTGCTGCTGGATCGCGGCGCGGAGATCGATGCGAAGAGCCAAACCGGCCGGTTTCTGGTTTCCTGCGCTGCGGAAAAGGGCCTTTTCCGGCTCTTCACCATCCTGGCTGAGCAAGGGGTCGATCTTAACGTCCGGAACGAGAACGGCGGCAGTCTGCTTCACTCCGCCGCGGAAGGCGGCTCGACCGAAATCACCGAGACCCTTCTGGAGCGCGGCCTCGAAGTCAACGAGGCCGACCGATACGGCTGGACTCCCCTGCACTATGCTGCGAAGAAAGGGCGATTGAAAACCGCACAGCGGCTGATCGACGCGGGTGCCGATCTGGAACGACCGACCCGGGCCGGATACACGCCCTGCAGCCTGGCCAAAGAGTTTGAGCACGAAGAGATGCTGGAACTGCTGCAGGAGAACGGAGCGCCCGCGAATCCCGCGGCTTTTCCCGAGTTGAGGGGGCCATACTTCGGAGAGACTCCGCCCGGAGTCGAGCCGCAACTGTTCGCAATGGACATTGTCTCATCCAACCGCTTCGAGCACGGCTCCATCACGTTTTCACCCGACGGCACCGAAGCATTCTGGGAGTCTTCCTACATGCTGGCCGATTCCGGCTATTCCTGGGGTCGCATCCTGACGGCAAGGATCGAGGGCGGGGTGTGGACTACGCCGCGCATGGCGGAATTCTCCGGGGTGCAACTGAGAGATGATGTCCCCCTGTTCTCTCGAGACGGAAATAAGCTCTACTTCGCCTCGGGACGCCCGGTGGAGCCGGGCGGGTCAGGCGGACAGCGAGTGTGGTTCATCGAAAGGGCCGGCGGCGAATGGTCCGAGCCCGAACCCATCACGGGCGGCCCCAATTCCATCAATCACCACTGGCAGTTCGGCGTGGCCGCCAACGGGAACATCTACATCGGCTCAAGGGACTCGGGAGGGCACGGCCGGGGAGATCTCTACGTTTCCCGGTTCGTTGACGGCCAATACCTCCCGCCGGAGAATCTCGGCCCCGTCGTCAACAGCGAGTTCGCTGAAGGCAGCCCCTTCATCGCTCCCGATGAAAGCTATCTCATCTTCACCCGTCACGGAAATCCCGCCGATGTGGGGGGGGTGGATCTCTGCGTGTCATTTCGAGACTCCAACGGCCAATGGACCGGACCCGTCGCACTGCCCCAGCCGATCAACACACGAGCCAACGAAATCTGCCCCAATGTCTCCATTGACGGCAAGTACCTGTTCTTCAACAGCTTTCGAAACGGCGGGGCGGACATCTACTGGGTTTCCGCCGGAATCATTGAGCGGCTGAGGCCGGAGGGGACCCGCTGACCGGCTTGGCTGCGCGCGGGCCCCGACCTATCGTGGGGATCCATGTCTTCGCCCGTAGCCATCACGATCGGCAACTTCGACGGCATGCACATCGGCCACGTGCAGCTCGTGCGCATCGCCCGCTCGATTGTCGGCGACGACGGGCGCGTCGTCGTCTTCTCCTTCGACCCGCACCCCGTCACCGTTCTGCGCGGCGGCGACCCCGGACGGCTCACCACCTTTGCCGAGCGCACGCGGCTGCTGAAGGAAGTCGGCGCCGACGAGGTCGTGGCCCTGAACCCCACGCCGCGGTTCCTCGGCCAGGACCCGGAGGAGTTCCTCACCACGGTCATCGATCCCTACCGGCCGGGCGTGATCGTGGAGGGGCCGGACTTTCATTTCGGCCGCGGCCGGGCCGGATCGGTCCAGACGCTGCGCCAACTGGAGAGCAAGCACGGCTATCGCACGATGGTGATCGATCCCGTCGAGGTTGCCCTGACCGATCAGAGCCTGGTGCGGGTGAGCAGCACGATGGTCCGCTGGCTCATCGAGCGCGGGCGGGTGCGCGATGTCGCGCTTCTGCTGGGCCGGCCGTATGAGCTGATCGGACCCGTGGTGAAAGGCGATCGGCGGGGGCGGGCGATCGGCGTCCCCACCGCCAATCTCGATCACGTGGACCATCTCCTGCCCGGCGATGGCATCTACATCGGGTCCGGCCGTCTGCCCGACGGGCGCGGCTATCCGGCGGCGATCAGCATCGGGACCAAGCCCACCTTCGGCCGGCACCCGCGCTTGTGCGAGGCGCACCTCATCGGGTATGACGGGCCGCTCGATGATTACGGCTGGACCCTGCGCCTGAAGATTACCGACTGGCTGCGCGACCAGATCCGCTTCCCCGAGGTCCGTCAATTGAGCGAGCAGATGCAGCGGGACATCGCCCGGGCCGAGGCGTTTTGCACGATGAACAGGTGAGGGATGGACGCTTACGAGACGAACACGACGTGGACGGAAATCGCCGGCCGCATCCGCGCGGCGCAGCACCTGGCGCTCATCACGCACGGCAAGCCCGACGGCGATGCGCTGGGCTCTCTGCTGGCCCTGGCTCGCGCCTTGCCGCAGAAGGACAAGATCGCCGATCTCTACGTGATGGGGCCGCTGGAGCCGTCGCTGGCTCGGATCATCGGCGACACGCCTTATCGGCGCGCCGAGGAGGCGCCGCCGGGCGATGAACACGACCTGGTGATCATCGTGGACACCGGCGCCTGGTCGCAGCTTCAGCCGCTGGAGACGTGGCTGCGGGCCCGCCGTGAGCGGACGATCGTGATCGATCATCATTCCCGCGGCGATGATGTGGCGGCCCTGCGCATGGTGAATCCGCGCGCGGCGGCGGCGGCGGAACTGGTCGTGGACCTCCTGGACGAACTCGGCTGCGAACTCACGGGAGGCGCCGGCGGGGTCGCGGAAGCCCTCTACGTGGGCATCGCCACCGACACCGGCTGGTTCCGTTTCACCAACGTCTCGCCCCGCACGTTCACCGTGGCCGCCCGGCTGCTGGAGTGCGGCGTGGACAAGTCGCGCCTGTATGAGATCCTCGAAGAGAACTATCACCCCGGGCGGCTGGCCCTGGAGGCGAGGGCCCTGGCTTCCGTGGAATACGCGCGCGGTGGGGCCGTGGCCATCCAGTCCCTGCGCCTCGAGGACTTCCGCGAGACCGGCTGCTCGGTGGAGGATCTGACCAACATCGTCAACGGGCCGATGATCGTCGGCCAGGTGCGCGTGTCGATCCTCCTCTCGGAAACGGGCCCTGCGCAGACGAAGCTGAGCTTCCGCTCCAAGCCGACGACCGGCGGAGGGGATTGGATGGATGTGAACCGCCTCGCCCAGCGTTTCGGCGGGGGCGGGCACGTCTTCGCCGCCGGAGCGCGCCTGGAAGTGAGCCTGGACGAGGCGAAGCAGACTCTGCTCGCCGCGCTGGAAGAGTGAAGCGCCGCTCCGCTCGGGCGGCGGAGGAGCGGCTTGTCCTCGCCGGCACTGAATCACCGTCAATGTCCGAATAATCCGCGCCGATTCGCGCCGCCCGCTCCATTGCCGCCTCAGTGGTCGGCGGATCCTGCCGATCCATACGGGACTCTGGCGATACGGAGGATCGATCATGGAGTGTCCGCAGTGCCAACGCCTCCTGAGGGAAGCGACCTACGAGGGCGTGCTGATTCACATCTGTGACAAATGCGGCGGCGAATTCATCGGCGCCGATGAGCTGGCGCATATCGTCCGGACCCGCGAGGAACGCTTCCCCGAGGCATCCGACTCGATGCTGGCTCGAATCCAGCCGCAGTTCGGCGTGCCCGACTCCGAGACGCGGCGCCGCCTGAACTGCCCTCACTGCACCACGACCATGCAGGTGAACAACTACGGCGGCGACAGCGGCATCTACATCGACCGCTGCCCGCGGTGCGGCGCCGTCTGGCTCGATCACAACGAGCTGGAGAACATCCAGGTCCTCATGGAGCGCTGGGCGGATGAAGCGCCGGCGCAGATTCAAGCCATCGCCGGGCAACTGGAGCAGACCCGCCGGCAGGCGGCCCAGACCACGAGCAACGCCTTCGCCGGCTCGCGCTTCGCGTTCGTCAACGCCCTCATCAATCGGTTCCTCGACGCCGCGTGATCCGAAGCGCCTTGCGCGGCGCCGGTGACGGCCCGTGCGGGCGCGGTCCGGGATTCGCGGCGCGCCGAGCTGCGCCGATGTCTGCGCGCCGATGCCGTCGGAAATGAGACGACGCCTTATCGGTCGACCGGCTGCGTGTCGGCTTCGGCCGGCGCCTTGTCTTTCTTCTCCGCGTGCCGGGGCAGAATGGTCTGGGCCTGGACCGTGAAGTCGAACTCGACGAACGGACCGACGAAGCGCGGATTGTCGAACGGTCCCATCTCGAGGCGCTGCTCGTTGATGGCGACGCCGGGCTCAACGATGCCCTTGAGCAGCAGCACATCATCGAGCCCGTGACGCTGCTCGTGATCGCGCAGGCGCGAGGCCAGCGAAGCGGACAGCAGCGTATCGAATGTATCGCCCAACGGAACATCCGTCTTCGGATCGACCGCCTGCAGGCGGAGCAGATAGCCTCGGCCATAACGTACGGCCGGATCGACGATGCGCACGTGCCACTCGATCGGCACCTTGAACTGGCGATTCGTCTTCGCCAGCCACCGGTTGAGGCGGCGCATGTAGCCGATGCGCGCCGGCCCGTCCGGCTCGCTTCCCATGGCCACGCCGGCCATCTCCTGCTGGTGGCCGGCGATGACCGCCGCCAGAAGCGCGCGGGGGCTGGCTTCGGGCACCGATTCGTCGATCGTCACCCGCTCTTCCGGAGCCGGTTCAGCATCGGCCGGTGTGACGGGGGCCGCGGCAGCCGGGGGCGGCCCTTCCTCAAGGAGTTTCTGCAGTCGCTCGATTTCGGCTTTGAGGCCGGCGATCTCCTCGCGGGCCGCCTCCAGGTCGCGCTGAAGATCGGCAACCTGCGTCCTGAGGCTCTGATTCTCCCGGCGCAGGTCGTTCTGGCTCTGGGCGGCGGCCGGCGTGCCCGTCGAACCGATAAACAGAGACGCAACGACGATCGGGACGGCATGGCGAAACCCCAGGCTGATCATGACGAATATCCTTGCTGAGGCGTAAGTTCTTCCCTGTGGGGGCGTTTATGCTCTGGAGGGCTCGATCGGCGATCGAGGCCGGTAGAATGATATCAACTGCACGCCCCGCCCACACTGGGACGGGGCAGTCCCGCCCGGCAGGCGGAGCCTCGCAGGAAGGTGGCGATCATGAACGAAATCCGGTTCCTTCTGAAGACGGCCCGTCGGCGACTGGAGATGAGCGGCTTTCTCGCGGCCCTGCACGGCGTGGCGATCGTCTTCGCGGCCGTCCTGCTGGCCCTGGTCCTGGTCAACCGCGCCCCGGGCGAGCCGTTCGTGGCCTGGGTCTGGGTGGTGCCCGCCCTGTGCGTGCTGGGGCTGATCGTGGCCGGCATGATCTGGTCGCGCCGACGGCTTTCCGAGCTCCAGGTCGCCCTGGCGGTCGATGAGCGGCTTGATTTGCGCGAGAAAATCTCCACGGCCCTGCACTGCCGCGGGCGCGATGATGGCTTTGCCCAAGCCGCCGTGGAGGATGCCGTGAGCACCGCGCGCGATCCGAGGGTGCGGGAGACGCTGCGGAGGCGGTTCAAGGTCGCCGCGCCGAGGCGGTGGTGGATCAGCCCCCTCGTCATGGTCGTGGCGATCGCCGCCTCGGCCCTGCCCCAGGCGGATCTCTTCGCCCGGGAGGAGCCGATCGATGAAGAGCAGCGTCTGGCGGCCCGGGAGACGGCCGACGAGGCCCTCGAGGCGATCGTCGAAGTCGTCGAGGACAAGCCCCAGCTCAACGCCGAACTCGCCGGGCTGATGGATGATCTGACCAGGAGCGATCGGAGCGCCGAGCCCCTGGAGAAGCCCGAAGAGGTCAAGCGCGAGGCCCTGAAGAAGATCACCGAGTTGAACAAGCGCCTCGATGAGATCATCAGCGGCGAGAAGGGCAAGACGGCCAAGGCGATCGACGAGATGTTGGCCAAGCTGAAGACCTCGGAGGCCGGTCCGGCCAAGGACCTGGCCGAGGCGCTGGCCCGGGGCGATTTCCAGGCCGCCCAGAAGGCCATGGAAGAGATGCTCAAGGATGTCCAGAGCGGCGACATGAGCGATGAGCAGAAGGAGCAGCTTGCCCAACAGATGGAGAATCTCGCCGGCCAGCTTCAGCAGCTTGCCCAGCAGCAGCAGCAGCTTCAGCAGGCCCTCCAGCAGGCGGGCCTCGACCCGCAACTGGCCAACGACGCCAAGGCGCTGCAGCAGGCCATACAGCAGGCCCAGAACCTCAACGAGCAGCAGAAGCAGCAGCTTCAGCAGATGGCCCAGGCCCAGCAGCAGGCGTGCAAGATGTGCCAGGGCTTGGGCGGGGCCTGCCGGCAGATGGCCCAGGCCTTGCAGGGGCAGGGCCAGTTGGGGCAGGCGGGCCAGCAGATGGCCGGCCAGCTCAACCAGATGGAGCAGTTGCAGATGCTCCTCCAGCAGGCCCAGGCGGCGGCCGGCCAGTGCCAGGGCCAGTGCCAGGGGCTCGGACAGGGCCTGACGATGCAGCAGGCCCTCCAGGAGTGGATGCAGGGCAGCGGCATGGGCAACTGGGGCGCGGGGAGAGGCGGCAAGGCGCCCATCACCCCCACGCCGTGGAAAACGAAGATGACCAAGGCCGACGCTCCCAGCGTCCCGGGCGAGATCATCGGCTCCACGCTCGTGGACGGCGCCCCCATCACCGGCGAGGTCAAGGCCAGGCTCAAGCAAGTCGCGGTCAACTCGGATGAGGGCTATGACGAGGCGCTCAACGAGGACCCGCTGCCGCGCCGCTACCATGAAGCGCTCAAGCACTACTTCGGCGAGCTGGCCAAGCAGGTCGAAGCCACGGCCGCCTCGACCCCGGAAGGCGGGGAGACCGGGGCGGAGGCCCCGCCTGCGGAGGACGGGGACGAGAAGACCGACCCGCCGGCCGAACCCGATGCGGACGCAGGGTGAGTGGCCGCCGGCCAAGGGTGAATGACATGACATCAGGTTTCTTCTTCATGCGCCGGTTGTTGCCGCGACTGGCCAGCGCGGTCGTCTCCGTTCTCATCGCCGCGAGCATCCTGGCTGGGTGCCGCCGCGGACCGGATCAGCCGACGGTCGTTCTCTACGTATCCGCCGATGAGCACATCGCCCGGCAGGTCGTCGCCGCCTTCGAGGAGGAGACGGGCATCCGTGTCGAGATAGTCGGTGACACGGAACTGAAGAAGACCACCGGCCTGGTGGAGCGCCTCCGCGGCGAACAGGACAACCCCCAGGCCGATGTGTTCTGGTCGTCGGAGATCTTCATGACGATCGCCCTGGCCGATGAGGGCGTGCTGGAGCCGTATGAATCCCCGGCCACCGCTGACTGGCCACAGGCGTGGCGCGATGAGGAGAACCGCTGGTACGGATTCGCGGCCCGGGCCCGGGTGATCGTCTACGCTGCGGATCGTGTCGCGCCGGCGGACGTCCCTCAGACCTGGACGGACCTGACGAAGAGCTATCTCAAGGGGCGCATCATCATCGCCGACCCGCGCTTCGGCACGACCGGGGGCCACCTCGCGGCAATGAAGGCCTTCTGGGACCGGGATGTCATGCCCGGCTATTACAGAGCTTTCCTCATGGGGTTGCGCGAGAACGATGTGCGCATCCTCCCCAGCGGCAACGCGGGCGTGGTGCGCGCCATCGTCGCCGGCGAGGCGGATCTCGGCTTCACGGACACTGATGATGTCTGGGCCGCCCAGGCCCAGGGTCACACGCTCGCGCTGGTCTACCCGCCGCACAGTCATGCCGACGAGCCGGGCAACGGAACGCTGCTCATCCCCAACACGGTCGGCCGGATCCACGGCGCGCCGAACCCGACCGCCGCCGGGAGGCTGATCGACTTCCTCCTCTCGGAACGTGTGGAGCGAATGCTCGCCGAATCGGTTTCGCACAACATTCCCCTGCGGCCGGGCCTGGCCGCGGAGTATCCGCAGTATGCGGTGGATGATCCGCTACGGGTCGATTACGGCCGGGCGGCGGTCATGCGGAACGAGGCCGTGGCGGAGGCCATCAGGATCCTGACCGGCCCGCCGGAGCCGAAGCCGGATCCGAATGCCCGGCGCGTGACCGAGGAGGAGGAGGAGGAGGACCTCTTCAACGAGGACGACAGGTCCGATGCGCCGTAGCGGCTGGCTGCTGCCGATTCTCGCCCTGCTCCTGTGGCTGGGCGCGGTGGCCTGGCCGGCGGCGGCGGGGGCGATCGAACTGGCCGGCCAACCCGCCTCCGCCCCGGCCGCCGCCATCGAGATTCGACCGCCGGGGCGCTTGCTGCTGGAGACGACCGCCTATGCCCTGGTCGTCGCGATCGGGGCGATGCTCTGCGGCTGGGCGCCGGGTCGATTGCTCGGCCGGGCGCTCCAGGGCCGTGGCTTTCTTCCGCTGGCGGTGCTCATGCTCTTCCCCATCTGCCTGCCGGCGTATGTGGTGTTCTATACGTGGTGGCAATCGTGGCCGGCGGATTCAGCCCTTCACGCCTGGGCCATCGACCACGATCTGATCGGTCGGCTCAAGCAGGCGACGCTCGTGCTGGGGCTGCTGTGCTGGTCCTGGCCCCTGGTGGCCTGGTGCGTG